>Ga0206682_10005029_pt1 | contig 10539 bp, 8 predicted proteins | sample M240m12015metaG_FD_155444 | JGI IMG/M metagenome (GOLD analysis project Ga0206682, IMG submission 155444) | Ammonia-oxidizing marine archaeal communities from Monterey Bay, California, United States - M2 40m 12015 | ecosystem: Environmental > Aquatic > Marine > Intertidal zone | place: USA... | reverse complement strand
ATAATTATTGCTGCCTACCAAACCTGGGGAATAGAAATGGTTTACAAGTTTAATGGAATGTTCTCCTTTGCTTTGTGGGATAAAACAAAAGAAGAACTTTTTTTATGTCGAGACAGGTTTGGTATTAAGCCCCTTTATTACCTAGAGATTAACCAAAGTATTATATTTTCTTCATCATTAAAAGCTGTTATATCCTCATATCCTATAGATTTAAATATTAAAGAAGAAGATCTAATAGATTTTATTCAATATGGTACTGTGCATCAGCCAAATACAATTTTAGAAAGAGTAAAATCTGTTCCTAGAGCTTCATTTTTAAAAATTAGTAATCAAGAGACCAAAATTTTCGAATATTGGAATTTATTTGAAAATTCTATTCTTACTAGTTCTTTAATAGAACCTTTTAAAAAGGTTGAAAAATTAATTTTAGAATCCGTTGAAAATAGGTTGATTTCGGATGTTCCCTACGGCATTTTTTTAAGTGGAGGAATTGACTCTAGCATCTTAGTGGCTGCTGCAAGTAAAGTTTCTAATCAAAATACCAATACATTTTCAGTAGTTTTCAAAGAAAAAGGATTTGATGAAAGGAAATTTTCTAGAATGATGGCCTCTAAGTATAAAACCAATCATTTTGAACTAGAACTTCATCCTGAAGATATATTACACCAAATTGAAGAACCTTTTAAATTTATGGACAATCCATCAGTAGATGGTATTAATACTTTTTTCATTTCCAAAAAAGTTCATGAGAAGGGATTTAAAATGGCTTTATCCGGTGCTGGTTCTGATGAGTTATTTGCAGGCTATCCAGTTTTTAAACAGGTATTTGAGCTAGAGAATAAAAAGTGGTTGTACTCATTTCCACCGCAGTTAAGAAATCTTTTTGGTAAGCTTTTAATAAAACAAAAACAGTCATTAAAATCAGAAAAAATGGCTGAAATACTAAATTTAAAATTATTACAGTTACCATACTTTTATCCAACATTTAGAAAAATATTTACCAACGATTCTATCTCTAAGTTAACCGACATTAGAAATATATCCCACGAAAATTATCCATTTAAATGGGGCATTAGTGAGATTGATTCGAAAAAAAGAGGATTTAGTTATCCATTAATTAGTAAGGTATCCGCTTTAGAAATTGAAACTTATTTACAAAATGTCCTGTTAAGGGACTCGGATCAAATGGGAATGGCTAATTCTTTAGAAATAAGGGTTCCTTTTTTGGACCATCATTTAGTTGAGTATGTTCTCTCGCTACCCAATGAATTAAAATATCCTACATCTCCTAAAAAATTACTTATTGAATCTACTAAGGGTTGGATTCCAGATGAAATTATTTACAGAAAGAAAATGGGCTTTGTTTTACCATGGGAAAGTTGGATGAAAAATGAATTGCGTTCATTTTGTGAGGAGTCCATACTAAATCTTGACCATTATCCAGCTTTTAATATGACCGGAGTAAATTCATTATGGAAGAACTTTTTAAATGGGAACCCAAAAGCAAACTGGATTCAAGTATGGTCTTTGGTAGTTTTGGGAAAGTGGACTAGTATTAATCTTTCAACTAAAAACAATTGAAAAAGATTTTAATTTTCATTGATTGGTTTACACCTGCTGTTAAAGCTGGTGGTCCTATTTCATCTATTGAGAATATGGTTAATTTCTTAGCTAAAGAGTTTGACTTCTATATTATTACTGGTGCCAAAGATTTAAATTGTGAACATGATTTACATGGAGTAGTATTAAATAAATGGCAAAAAGTTGGAAGTGCAAATGTTATTTATTTAGAAAAATCCCATCTTAAAAATAAAATTCTACAAAGTTTAGTAGCAGAAATCAATCCATCTAAAATTTACCTAAATGGTATTTTCTCATTTAAATTTTCCATTCTTCCTTGTTTGTTATTTAAAACTAAATATAATACTATTATAGCTCCTAGAGGAATGCTTGGAACCGGAGCTCTTGCTGTTAAATCATTTAGAAAAATTGTTTTCCTGCAATTAATGAAAAGCTTATCAATTTATAAGAATATCCATTGGCATTTAAGTAATGACAAGGAGCTAGAGGATTTAAATAGGGTTGTTTCGAAAAGTATTACCTATTCTATTTTACCAAATATCACTAAAAAAATTGAATTTCAAGAAAGAAAAAAATCAGCTAAAGTTTTGAATTTAATTTCTATTTGTAGAATTAATAAGATAAAAAATATAGAGTTTTTTCTAAGGGTTCTTTCAGATATTAAGTTTGAATGTAAATATACTATTATTGGTTTTGTGGAGGATTCTAATTATTATAATTCATTATTGAAAATTTCTGAATCCTTACCTCCCAATATTACTGTAGAATTTATAGGCCAACAAAAATTTAGCAAGATTACAGATTATTTAAAAAGTGTACATATTTTTATTTCTACATCGAACAATGAAAATTTTGGACATTCTATTGTAGAATCTCTTGCAACTGGACTTCCTGTTCTAATCTCTGAAAATTGTCCATGGAATAATTTAGAAAAATACAATGCTGGATTTCGACTGCCTTTAACTCAAAGTTATTTTAAGGAAAAACTAATTTATCTCAATGAAATGAGTCCTAAATCTTATAAGGGATTTAATAAAGGTTCAAGAGATTATTATGATAAATTTGTAAATCCTTTTGTGTATAAAAATGGATATATTAAAATGTTTTCTTAATAAATGAATTTAAAATCAGATTTTTCTAAATTTAACAATAAGGACTTTTATCCTGGAAATATTATTATAAGAACAATATGGTATTTAGTTAGTCTAATTTTTTTTAAATCTAATTGGTTGCCTTTTTCATTTTTTAAAGTTTTTATTTTAAGAATATTCGGGGCCAAGATTGGAAAGTCTGTTGTGATTAAACCTAGTGTTAATATCAAATACCCATGGAAACTATCCTTAGGAGATTATGTTTGGATTGGAGAAAATGTTTGGATTGACAATTTAGATAATGTAGATATTGGAAATAATGTTTGTATTTCCCAAGGTGCATTTTTGTTATGTGGTAACCATAATTACCAAAAAGACAGTTTTGATTTAATAACCAAACCTGTTAAAGTTGAAGATGGTGTTTGGATTGGAGCTAAATCAACTGTTTTACCTGGTGTAACAGCAAAATCTCATTCTATTCTTTCTGCTGGTTCTGTTACATCTAAAAATTTAGAACCTTACAGTATTTACAAAGGAAATCCTGCAGAAAAAGTAGGTATTAGAACTATTTCATGAAAATAACTATAATTACTGTTTGTTTTAATAGTCAGCAAACTATAAAAGCAACAATAAAGTCTGTTCTCAACCAATCTTATAAGCAAATTGAGTATATAATTATAGATGGAGCTTCTACAGACAACACTCTAGAAATTATTAAAGAATTTTCAAATAGTATTGATGTTTTTATTTCAGAAAGTGATGCTGGTATTTACGATGCTATTAATAAAGGAATTCATAAATCGACTGGAGATGTTGTAGGTCTTCTTCATGCTGACGATGTTTTTGATAATAACACTGTAATTGAAAATGTAATGAGCTCATTTAATGAAAATATAGATATGATTTATGGAGATATTAATTATGTGGATAGAAAAGATATTAATAGAGTAATTAGGAGTTGGAAATCCGATATTTATACAAAAGGGAAATTTAAGTGGGGATGGATGCCTCCGCATACTGGTTTTTTTATTAAAAAATCCTGTTATTTAAAATATGGTTTGTACAACCTTAGTTTAGGGAGTTCAGCAGATTATGAATTCATGTTAAGAATGTTTGAATTATACAATTTGAAATCAAAATACATACCATTAATTATTACTAAGATGAGAATGGGTGGAGTTAGTAATTCTAGTTTAAAAAACAGATGGAAAGCTAATAGAAACGATAAAAAATCTTGGAAAATTAATGGTTTAAAACCTTTTTGGTTTACTTTATTATTAAAACCAATTATCAAAATAAAACAGTTTCTCTAAAAGTTAGCTCTCATTGTTTTTTTGGCTTTTTTCTTTTTGAAATTTTTAAATTGATATGTATTATGTTTTTTACTTCCATATCTAGTTTTTGATCTAAACTTTTTAGGCATGCTATACTTTAATATATAATCCGCATAGTAGATATTGTTTTTAGATGAAATTACCTTGCTAAAAGAAATATTTAACATAAAAATATCGTCAAAATTTTTAGGATTTCCCCTTGATTGACCTATTGAAAAACTTCCAATCTGATCTTCTGGTCCATTGTATTGATTTGCTATATTTTCTTCACTAGGATCATGGGCATAAATAGTTGAAATGTCATCTAAATAATCTGTATAATTTTTCATATACCTAAAATAAATTCCAAACTTATAAAAAGTTGCAGTTTTTATAATTGCACCAATACCATAAGGTGTTGAAAAGCTTATTTGACTGTAAGGAGTTGCTTGTCCTTCTGTTTTTAAAGATCTTAGACTTTCCCAATCTTTAATTGGGCTATTAGCATTATCTAAAAATGTACCCTTTGGATTGTGGTAAAATACAGAGCTGCCTACAAAGGCATAAAGATTTAAACTTGTCCTATATCTTCCTGTACCTCCAAGATCGTTTATTTTAAAAAATGTATATTCTAAACATGAATTAAGTTCAAATATTTGGTTTTGAAATCTTAAGTTTCTCCATCCTCTAGGACCTGCAGAATTTGCATCGTCTCCACTAATTTTAACATAATTTATACCAGAATTAACATGCATTTTGGAGTTTATCTTATATCTCCCATATATTCCAGTTGTTATATTGGTTTGTTTTAAAACAATATCTCCTATAAATCCTTTAGCTACTTCTCCAGTACCACCTACATCACCAAGAAAACCTGTTCCACCAAAGTTTAATCCAATATCAAAATTATATTGTGAATGAATTGGGTTTAAAAGAGCAGCTAATATAAAGGTAAATAGAACTATTATTCTCTTCATTAGTGCAAATGTAATTAAAACTGAAAATATATTGACTCAATTTAGAAAAATAGGTTTTAATATTTTTTAAAATTTAATACTTAGACCTCCTCTTAAAAGAGCTCCACCTAAACCAATTTCACCTACTAGGCCATAGTTCTCACTAAAAAAGTATCTTCCACCTATACATACTCTCATTGAAAATGGTAACAGTTTAGTATCGTCAAGAACATCAGTAACGTACGGGTCATTACTTGTATAACTATTTTTTCTAGAATTTGTTCCTGCTCCAATACCTAAATAACCATCAAAGTTTTCATCTTTTGTAAAATGGTAATTGAATCGTAAATGAATTCTAGTTCTCTCGGTTTTTGCGTTATAATTATAGGTTACTAAGTTTCCCACTCCGTCAATATTATTTGGATCAGTTGCTGAATAACCTTGTCTATTGTAAATAAAGTCAATACCAACTCCAATATCATCTGTAACCATGTATTCTGCAGAAACTCCCATAGGTCTTAAGTATAAGCTCTTAAAATTTTCTAATGAGTCACTCTCAGGAAATAAATTTATTGTTCCTAATCCATACCATGGATTTATAATTATATTTCCTTTTTTTATACAATGTAAATCTTTATCCATTGGGACTCCCATTCCTTCAGAAAAATCAACAGAGGGATTTTTTGTTTGTCCATAAAATAATAGAGCAATAAAAATACTGAGAATAAGAGAAATAATTTTTTTCATGACAATTGTTATATTAATTTTACACAAAATTTAAAACTATATTGTCTAAAAACCAAATTACCAATTTATTTAAAATTAAGTATCCTATTATCCAAGCTGGAATGATATGGTGTAGTGGCTGGGAATTAGCTAGTGCTGTTAGCAACTCTGGAGGTTTAGGAATAATCGGATCAGGCTCTATGTATCCTGATGTTTTAAGACACAATATTTTACAATGTAAAAATGCAACCAATCAACCATTTGCTGTAAATGTTCCATTGTTGTATCCGAATATTGAAGAGCATATTAAATCAATAATTGATTTAAAAGTACCAATAGTTTTTACCTCAGCTGGAAATCCAAATACTTGGACCAAAGAACTAAAACAAAATAATATTAAAGTAGTGCATGTTGTTTCAAGTGTAAAATTTGCACTTAAGGCAGAATCTTGTGGAGTTGATGCAATTGTAGCAGAAGGTTTTGAAGCTGGTGGTCACAATGGAAGAGAAGAAACTACAACCATGTGTTTAGTCCCGGATGTTGCTAAAGCTATAAATATCCCTTTAATTGCTGCAGGTGGAATAATTGACGGTAAAAGTATGTTGGCAGCAATGATTCTAGGAGCAGATGGAGTACAAATGGGAACCAGATTTGTTGCATCTAAGGAATCTTCAGCCCATGAAAACTTTAAGGATATAGTCTTAAAGGCCAAAGAAGGAGATACAAGGCTAACTTTAAAAGAAATAACGCCTGTTAGAATGATGAAAAATAAATTTTTTCAGGAATTGGAAGAACTTTATAAAACTAGTCCAACAAAAGAACAGTTGTTGAATAAATTAGGAAGGGGACGTGCAAAATTAGGAATGTTTGAAGGAGACTTAGAGTCTGGAGAATTAGAAATTGGTCAAGCATCTTCCCAAATAAGTAATGTTTTTACCGCAAAAGAAATCATCCAGCAAATTATGACAGAATTTAATAGTGTAAAATCTCAAATGTCCACATCCGATAAATTTAATTAAGAAATACAACTTTGCCCTTAACTTTGCGTTTTAATAAAATGAATAAGTTTTTAAATAGCTCAAATAATTTTACCATCTTTTTTTCTTTGGTTTATTTATTATTCTCAAATGATTCATTTTATTCACAATGTAATTCTCCTTGCTTTTGCCTACAAGTGGACGAAATTGGAGAAGTTTATATTGTTTGGGATACATTAAACATTACAAATGTTAATCTTTTTGAACACCAATTTTATGCAGATACTGGGGGAGGTTTTGTCTTAATTGGCTCAGAATCTAATCCCTCAGTTAATTCTTTTAATTTTCAAAATTATTTTGCTGGCAATAATGCTTCTTCCTATTTTATCAAAAGCTTGTATGGTTCTTCTGGATCAAATTTTTATTTCAGTGATACTATCTCTACCATATTTTTTGATCTAGTTAATTTATTTGATGGAAGAGTAGCATTATCATGGAATCATCCTCTTTCAGTAAATTCACTCTCTTCAAACAGCCAGTATATTGTAGAGAGTTCTTCTCCTTCAAATCCGCCTACATCTGCTATTTGGAATCAAGTTGTTTCTCTTCCCATTGATTCTTTAAGTTATATAGATAATATAAGTGTATGTTCCTCATGGCTAAATTATAGAGTAAGATTATCCTCTAGTTCTTGTGATTTTGTATCCAATTTAGATGGTGGATTCATTGAGGACCAACAAGCACCAGATGCACCAATAATTAATTTGGTAAGTCAAGATACTTCCAATAATCACCTATATATTGATTGGAATCCAAGTATTGCTCAAGATGTTATGGCTTATATAGTTTTTAAATTTTCAAATGGATCTTGGAATCCTTTAGATACTATTTTTGGAATACAGAATACTTCTTTTTACGATACTACAACAACTACTTTTCAGAACGACATTGTAAAGTACTCTATTGCTGCTATGGACAGCTGTAGTTCTGGTAATCCACCACAATTTAATACTTCCTCTGCTGGCGATGAACACAATAATATTTTATTAAATCAACAGTATGAACAATGTACGGGTGAGGTTTTATTAAGTTTTAATGAATATATCAATTGGCCATTTGGTGTATCTAGCTATAAAATATATTATAAGAACGATGTCAATTTAAATTGGCAATTATTAGACTCCACTAATTCTTTAAATTATTCTTACATAATTCAACAGGGAAATATGAACTATAGTTTTATTGTAGTAGCAGAGTCAGATTCCTTGTCAATAAACTCTCTTTCTAATATTGTTGAGTTCTATGCAAATCAACCTCCAATCCCTCAATCTTCCTATATTTCACAAGTGCAAGTCCATAGTGATACAATTTTTGTGAAATATATTGGAGATAATGGCATTGGAATTAAAAGTTTAAATATTTATAGATCTTTAGATAATGGAATAAGTTTTGAATTGATTGATTTTGAACCTAATCCTGTTTTTCCCTATACTTATTACGATTTAGATGTTTATCCAAGTGAAAGGTCTTACCTATATCAAATGTCAGTAACAGACTCTTGTCTTAATGAAGTCGCGTTTTCAAATTTTGGTCAATCCATTTTTTTAGATGGCAGCTCTGAAGATTATTTAATAAATAATTTAGTTTGGAGTCCCTATCAAAACTGGGAAAATGGAGTAGAGAGGTACGAGCTTTCTACTTTTAATAATTTAAACCCAACTTTTCAATTACTTATAGATTCAGATACTGGATTTAATTATTCACACGATTTTACCAATTTTTTAGAACCATTATTTGATGGTAATATATGTTACCAAATATCAGCAATAGAAAATCTGTCAAGTTTAGGTTCCTCAGGAATTAGTACTTCAAACATTAAATGTTTACAAAGTGAACCAATTATTTTTATTCCAAATGCATTAGATTTAAATGGTGTTGTAAATTATTGGAAACCAATAATTAAGATGATAGACTTTTCTGACTACAAAGTTTCTATATACAGTAGACAGGGGGAATTAATAGCGTTATTGGACAATATAGATCAGGTATGGGATGGTAGAATTATGAATACAGGTAATATAGCATCTATGGGAGTATATGTTTACCAGGTGGAATTTAAAAATCCAACTGGAAAGTACTTTCACAAAAAGGGACAAATAACACTTATTAGATAAATTAAGTTTTTTGCTTTTTCTTTTTTGCTGCTGGGAAAAGAATATTGTTTAAAATTAGTCTATATCCGGGAGAATTTGGATACAGATTTAAATCAGTAGGAGGGTCATTTACATAATGTCTGTAATCTTCTGGGTCATGTCCTCCATAAAAAGTCCATTGTCCTTTTCCGTACTCTCCATGAATGTATCTGGCAGTACCAAAAACTTTGGATTCTCCCATCACCAAAACATTTGATTTTATCAAGCTAGACTTAAAATCTGTAGTTTGTCCCATAAAGCCTTTTATTACTCTCGTATGGTTTTGGCAAAGTAGAGTAGGTACTATGTCCCACTTTGCAGAAAAATCAAATAAGGTAAATAAGTCTTGATTTTCTGGAAGTTTATGTAACATAGTTCCATCAATATCTGAAAACTCATACTCCATTGGGTTAGACTTGAGTTTGAAATCTTTAAATGCTAATGTTTTGTTATAATCAAGTTTGGATTGTGCGTTTGGATCTGCTTTATCTCCATCAAACATATATTCACAAATATCTGTATTTTCAGCTGACATTGCTATGTCGTAAGAGTCTGTTCCAGAGCACATTGTGAATAAAAAACCGCCTCCGGCAATAAATTCTTTAATTGATTTACCAACTTCTAGCTTAAGCTCTGACACTTTATTAAATCCTAATTCTTTTGCTCTTAGTTCTGCATTTTTCTGTTGTTGTATATACCAAGCAGCATTTCTATAGTTTCTGTAGAATTTCCCATACTGTCCTGTAAAATCTTCGTGGTGTAAATGAAGCCATTCGTATTTAAATAATTCATTTTTTATTATTTCTTTATCGTATATCTCATCGTAAGGGATCTCTGCATAAGAAAGTACAAGTGTTACAGCATCATCCCATGGTTGTTTGCCTTTAGGAGTGTATACTGCAATATTTGGAGCTTTTTCTAATCTTACAATTTCCTGGTTTACTTCAGGATTTGCAATATTTGATTTTATTTGTGCTACCTTAGAATTGGTGAGAATATTAAAACTAACTCCTCTAATAATGCATTCTTGTTGAATTGAAGAATTATTTTTAATCAAAAAGCTCCCTCCTTGGTAATTTAAAAGCCAATCAACTTCAATATCGTTTTGTAATATCCAATAGGCAATTCCATAAGCTTTTAGATGATTGGTTTGATTATCTTCCCCCATCGGAATTAAAATAAATGATGCTAAGTAGGAGGAGTTTATTATAAGAAAAACTGATAACGTAATGATTTTTTTCAGAATTTTCATTTAGAAATAAATAATATTAGAAGGTTTTTAATTTTAAAAAGGATCATCATCTGAAGAATCGTCATTCATTTTTGATGGCATGGTGAAAGAGGAAACATCGTCTCCAAAATCATTATTAGGTTTTATTCCTGCATTATACATAAAATCATTTTGGCTAAGTCCATCGAGATCTGAAAATTTAGCATATTTTCCTATAAATTTTAATCTTACATCTTTAAGTGAACCATTTCTATGTTTTGCTATGATAATTTCTCCTTGGTTATTGCATGGTGAACCATCCGGCCACTCTGTAAGTTGATAGTATTCAGGACGGTAAATAAAACCCACAATATCTGCATCTTGCTCAATAGCTCCAGAATCTCTTAAATCTGAAAGCATTGGTCTTTTATCTCCTCCTCTTGTTTCAACAGATCTACTTAGCTGTGAAAGTGCAATTATCGGAACTTCTAGC
>Ga0206682_10005028_pt1 | contig 10540 bp, 27 predicted proteins | sample M240m12015metaG_FD_155444 | JGI IMG/M metagenome (GOLD analysis project Ga0206682, IMG submission 155444) | Ammonia-oxidizing marine archaeal communities from Monterey Bay, California, United States - M2 40m 12015 | ecosystem: Environmental > Aquatic > Marine > Intertidal zone | place: USA... | reverse complement strand
TAATACATATAAATGCCATCTAAGTGATTTATACGTGTTTATTTTAGCTCGGCTATTAAACAGTGTATAGCATTCGTAGGTGCCTGCTTCGTAATAGTTTCCCCATGAGTAAGCTTCCGTGGGTTTATCATTAACAGGGTTTCTTCTATATATTATTCGTCTTCGATTAAAATAATCGAGCTGTCGTTCGTATTCCATTGTGGTTGTTTTATGTGACGTTAGCCTCTTACTATTATATAATACATGCTATTGTCACGTTTATAAAATGTTCAATATTAAAGGTAATAAAAAATACCACCCTAAAAAAGTTATTGCTAAAAGCAAAAATATTGTTGCATTATGTTTTTTTATTTTATAAGTCATACTTAGCTTTAAGTTGTATTAATTTTTGTTTAATTTTTTCTGCCATATTATAATCTTCATTAACTATAGCCTCATCAAGCTCAAGCTCAAGCTTAACTAATTGATCTTTAATAAGATCTGTTTGACTAATCATACCAAATGATAAGTTTGCTTCGTTTTGGCTTTCAGCTATCATGCTTTGCATATCCGCTTGAAAAGCTTTATCATACTCCTCTTGTTTTGCAGATAACTTTTCTACTATTAAGTCTGCTAGTGTGTTCATTTCTTGATCTGTCATTACGGTCTTGTTATTAATTGTTCGTTACTATTTCTTACTGTATGCTTTTCGTTTTCATAATAATTCCAGTACGCATCAACACTGCAATCAGATTTATATTCATCAGGCATACACTGAGGTGGCTGCACAAAAGCTTGATAACCAATAGCTTTAGGGAACGTGTATAGCACATCACGACATTTTAGTATTGTTAAATGTGTTTTGCCGTATCGCTTTGTATACTCTTTGCCTAAGGCTATCATATGTTCGTAAGCCCACATATAATTTTCAGCAGACTCACGCACCCATACAGCTGAAGGATGATTTTTGTGTGTAGCTTTGTAAGGCACATCTGCAGCTTCTCCATCTAATATAATATGAGCAGTACATAATAATTGAGCAGTCTCAAGTATCATCTTTACTACATGTTTATTATATTGGTATTGTGCAGCTTTCTCAGGGCAGTGTGATAAATAAAATATATTCATTAGCTTAGTTGTTCATAGTTAAACTTTTTAAACACAAATTTGTTTAAGAATTTACCTTTAGATGCAGAATCAAATAGGCCTCGCCAATAAAATAAAGGCACACTAGAATATTTGTATATACTTTGATTGTTAAAGTACACGATCATAGATTTGTCTTCAAGATTATACTCTGCGCTTGATATAGCTGTTGAGTCTACCATTACTGTTTCAATTTTGTTCATAAGTTTAATTGTTTTAATTTATTATATTATCTATTATTGTTCGTATTACGTTTGCAAATTAATGGAATACTAATCCCACTTTATTTGTATTGTTATACCATTTGGTAGCATACAGATCCACCTTACTCGCGTTAGCATAGCCAGCTTCTTCAAGCTCAGCTTCGCTTTTAAAGATACGAGTATGGCGATCGTGTATAGCATCAATGTGGTGTTTTTGCTTACCGCTGTCGCTAAAGATAACATCAAAGTTATCTGGCAACGTAGCTTTTTTAAGTAGCAACACCGAGTTAGTGTAACTATAGAATCTAACCTCAGGGAACAGTAACGCAATGTCGATCCACTTATTTAGATATGCTTCGGAATAATAGTCGCCGCTATCATGGACCCTTACGTAGTCTGGCTTTTTCTTAACAATCTCGTTGTACATTTTATCAACGAATTGATCGGTTTTAGACAGTTCGTAGCGCTTTTCGAATGCAGGTTGTACGTTACTCCATACATATGCACCCTTACGAGCATAACAAAACTTAACACAGGCATCAGCGAAAGGGCAGGTTAGTTTGCCGCTTGCAGATTTATAAGCTGGTATACCGAAGTTGAATACTCTTACGCCTAGTTCTTTGCTTGTTTTTTTAAGTTTACTGTTTTGAGTTAATAGATTCATAGTTATTTGTTTATTATATTATCGTTGTTCTTTCGTGTTATGCTTGTAAATTTATTTTATACCATATAACAAGAGCTTTGCGTGTACATTCCTATTAATTTGTTATGTTCTTCGCGAGTTGGATCTCGATGACCTTTGTCTGGTCTTACTGAATATCCAGAGTTGTATCTCGATATTTCATATACGCTACCATCTTTCAATTCGACTAGTAGCGTGCCGCTCATCTCTTTAGTGTGTTTTATATCCATAATTAATCTAATAATACCATATAGGCGGTTGGATTGTTTACTCTAAACCAAGTTAAAGCTCGGTCAAAATCTATAATTTGTTTTTCTGTTATAGTTTTCGGTGCAATAGCCATTACATGCTGTGATCCCATTATAAAATCGTATATAGATAGCTCAACACCATTAAGCTTATATGATTCGCCACTAAAAGGGTTGGTTACTTCCTCTCCTTTGTCGTAGATCATGCCTTTAAACCATTTAGGTATTTTTTGTTCTTTAGTTTCCATAGTAATTAGCTTAACATGTTATTTACTTCGTTTATTAATTCTGCCGTTGTTTTAATTTTAGGATCATCATACACATAACCCTCGTCTTTTAGCTCGTCTATAACTTCTTCTTCGAATCTCTCAGCTAGATACTCGAACAATTGTGTGATAGCGTCGTCAATAAACTGCTGGTCAAGATCATCTACATATATAATTTCTGGAATGTCTTCATCGCCGCTAGAATATTTGATATGTTCTCCGAGAACATCACCTAGATCGCTGTCATAATAGTATACGTTTTCGTTTACATTTACACGGTTTTGGTCATACGTAGCTATAAATACAGAGTAGCCGTCAGCTGTTGATTCTTCGTATATATAGAAGTCTGCGTTACTAGAATAGTCATCTGTAAATTCTACGCTAAAATGTTTTAACACTGACTCTTTAGCTAGATCTTCGTCTTCGATCTGCTTTTCACCGAAGCCTTTAGCTTCTAGTCTTTCGTTAATTAGTTTGTTTGTGATTAGTTTTTTACTCATAATATATAGTTTTAGTTGTTTTTTTCTATTGTTTCAGCGATATATTGCCATACTTTCAATTCTTTTTTAGTACCGTTAAGCACTAGCTCCAACTCCTCTGTAGTTATGCCGCCTGTGTTACCGTGCTTTAGATCTTTTTTTAGTCGTTCGATATCAAAACCTAATATAGTCATTTTAGCGAAAGCTTTATCGATAGCTTGCGAGTGTATAGCACTACTCATCAGGGTTGGGATTAAACGCATCGCCGAAAAATGATAGGTTACAAGCGTCCATTACATCGTGAACAATACCGTACTTAACTTCAGTGAAGAAGAACTCGGTGCTTAACGCTTCTACAATGCACGTATGCGAGAAGGGACGATCGGCAAAATCTTTTTTTAATAGTTGTTTGTACTCTGGCTTGAGGCGCTGATAAAGTGTTAGTCTTGTTTTCATAGTATTATATTTATTAGTTACATTTATATTATCGATTGTGGCTCGTATTAAGCTTGTAAGTTTAGTTTTAGTAACTAGTGAGGGAATCGAACCCTCATACTCGTCAGTAGTGTTGCTTCGGGTCTCTGGCTTTTAAGAGTATTCAAAGGTGCTTGTACCACTAGCGCTCCATACCTAGTTGCCGCTAGCTATTCACTTATGTGTAGAAATCCATCAAATAACCAACAAGTGGTTAGCTTCAAATCTACCTAATTAAGCTACTCGTCTAGCTATATTTCTTTTACCATTTCTGCGATCACACGGCGCGTAAGTTCGTTGTGTATAGCATTGAAGTCTTCATCGTCTACATCAAGATAGTCTAGTTGCCAGTCACAAGTTTTATATAGTGCCTGCATTATTACTTCAGTTACCTGTGTTACGTGATCGTCTAAGTTCATATTAATCGCCTTTATAGTTTAGTGTTTTATAGAATTTGCCGGCTGCTTTAAAGCTTAGCTCTTCGCATTCTTTGTAGTATGCTTCGTTTTTTATTTGGTCGTCGCGCCAAGCGGTTACTTCTTCAAGTGTACCATATTGCGTAGTGTAACGAATAGTACATTTGTATATTTCTTGATCCGGTTTGTACGGGTTGTCGTGTCTTATTATATCCATTATTCCTGTATGTAAGTTAAACCTTTGTAATTGAACCACTCAATGATGCCGTCACGATCGTTGTCTTCGTCGTATTTGAAAGCGAATAGATTTGGTAGTTCGCCGATCATATACGGTTTGTATAGCATACCGTTTAGTTTGATTTTTTTGCCGTTGTTGATAAATTTAATTGAGTTAGTCATAGTATTATTTTTTATTTGTTACATTATTATTATCTTAGAGTGGTCGTATTATGTTTGTAAATTAAAACACTTCTTCCGAGATCCACGCTTTATCTTGTTCATCTAGTTCGTCATAAGTTACACCGTGATAGTGTAAAGCTACTATATTTAAGTCGTACATATTATTTACAATTTTCTTCGTTAAAATCTATTAGTCTTCTCACACGATCGGTATGGTTAGGTATCAATTCTCTCACGGTATTATAACCCCATTGACTTTCTCGGTCATACCAATCTTTTCGTTGTTTATTTATTTGGTACATTAGTACTCTATTGTTACGGCTAGCACCTTTAGTACTTACTCTTACATAGCCACTAGGGTAAGTAGCGCCAATTCTTCCATCACTCAATTTAAAATGTAGAGCTCCATCTTTAGTTACTTTTATTAATTCCATAATTACTTAAATTTATTTGCTATTTCGTATATTTCTTCTTGATCATCGCTATCCAAATTCTCAGTGTGCCTAGCGTAGTGCTTTAGTACATAGTGTACAAATGTAATGTCGTTTTCGGTTAATTTTATATTTTTCATCATAGTTACCATCTTGTTTCGTTAGGTGCACAACCTACTTCTAAGTAGTCGCTCACTTTAAATTTTCGTAATTTAATTATTAATTGGTGTGTAAAATTTCGCATAGTTATTTAAGTTTTATATTGATCTCCAAAATAGATCACGTTGCTCGTCGGTTAAACCGATCAAGTTTTCTTGACCGAACATTTCAAGACATATTTTAGTTCTTCTTTTTGATTCGTCGAATTCGCGGCTTACTTCATCCCACGCTTGTTGATTAGTTTGATATTTTCGGTACATAGTTATTTATTTTTTATTCAATTATATTATCGTTTAGTGTTCGTTTTTAGTTTGTAAAAAGTATATTATTTATTTGTTGGTAAAATTAGTGGTACAGGTATAATACTACTCCTCTAAGTACTCAACTACTTTTTTTTTCTAAAAGTGTGACGTTAGCTAGTTATATTATTACTAATAAGAGGCTATTGTCGCATTTTACTTAGTTATTTATTTGTACTAACATTCCTCTACTTCTAGAATATCTTTTAGTTTATAGAAATTAAAGACTTCTTCGATCTCGTTTACTTTTAGGTATTTAATGTAATTTCTTGTAATTCCGTTGTGAGTCCATTTGGATTCTAAAGTGATTTTAAACATTTTATTTCTTATTTTTTATTCATATATATTATCGATTAGGTGACGTATTACGTTTGCAAATGCTATACATTAAAAACTAAAGTTACCTAACGTACTTCGTTTGCAAAGTGCTATACGCGTTGCTATACACGCTCCGCGTGTTTTGGGGCGATCAAGGAACCTTATTTAGATTCCTCAACCTCTAACTCAACGATTTCCGCTAAGTGTCTTACATTAACCGGTAGGTTAGTTGATTGTGACCAATACCCTCGTTTGATCCAACATGGCATGATATTTAATTTAGGTAACATTACTTTAAGTACTTCATCGTGATTATACGTTACTTCTTGATTTTTGTTGTTGATGAAAGTTATTACTTGATTTCTACCTAACCATGATTTACGTACTACAAAGTTCTTTCTTGTAATAGGTGGGAAGATCAATGCTTTTTCTTCGTTTGACATGTTAGTTAATGCTTGTGTAATTAATTCTTGATTTGACATAATTTTATTTATTTAGTTATTATTTATTTTCATTTATATTATCGAATACTATTCGTACTTCGTTTGTAAATTTAGTTTGTATATTCTTTTTCAATTTCTATCAATACTTTGACGTATTCATTTAGATCTTTTTCAGTTACAATTTTTTCAATTCTTAATAGTTTTTCTAAGTTAGTCATAATTTTATTTGTTTAGTTATTATTTAAGTTGTATTCTAGTTCTATTATATCTTCATGGTCTTCCCAGAACTTATCCCAGTCATTGTTGTATGTTTCAATCATATGATCGATATAAAAGTTTTTAAGGTCGTTAATTGTTTGTTTAGTTTTGGTATCCATAGTATTATTATTTTAATTCATATATATTATCGGTAACTAGTCGTACTATGTTCGCAAAAAAGTTTATTTATTTATAAAAATTCCATCGAGTGCAAGTTGACACTCCTCCAACGTATCGCGTAGACTGTCGGTCGTTACGTTACCGTTTAGATACTGGTTTAATTCGTCGATCGTAGTTAGTATTTCGATTCGTAATCTGGTATTTAATTTCATAGTTATTATATTTATTATTCGTATATATTATCGTAAACCGATCGTACTACGTTTGCAAAAAGGTGAAACGTTATACACAAAATTCGGAAATTAGTTGCGATAGTCGATCGAGTTATTGACAACAAAACGTACGAAACGTCGAATAAAACGTAAAAACGATACGGGGGCTGGTAAAAAAAAAGTAAATTCCCGTTCGGGGGCCGAAAATTGTATAGCGTAGCGTAACCCTTTAGTTCCATATATCTAACAAAAAATTTTTTAATATTTTTTTCACACATTATTATAATGCGACGTTAGGTAGTTATATATAATAGTAGTAGGCTACTGTCACGTTTTGTTATATAAATCCTTCTTTAATATTATAAAAAGCTACGTAATCATATAATCTATGAGACAACAACTTTCACCATCTGCTAGAAGAGCAAAGGCTGCTCGAGATAAGGCTTATGCAATGTCTCCTGAGCGGAAGGCTAAAAAAGCACATGCCCAAAGAGAGAGAAGTGCTGCTAAAAAGAAAGGCCAAAACTTAGACGGTCAAGATTACGATCACAAAAGGCAAAAGTTTGTTTCTGTTAAATCGAACAGAGGTAACGAAGGACTAGGAACTCAGCAGGAATCAGGACAAAAATACAACACAAAATAACATGGCAAGAATAACCACATACGCTATTGACTCCGCTATATCTGGAAAAGATAAACTAGTGGGATCCGATGCAGAAGATAGTAACATCACAAAAAACTATCGGATAGCAGATTTAGCTAATTACATAGGTGCATCTAATACAGGTGCTCAGGGTCCAGTAGGTCCAGCGGGAGCAAACGGGACTAATGGGAGCGATGGTACTAATGGTACAAATGGTACGAATGGTACAAACGGAACCAATGGAACTGACGGAGCCCAAGGTGCTGCAGGAGCAGACGGTACTTCCATTAGTATATTAGGCACAGTTGCGAATTGCGCTGCACTACCTACTACTGGAAATACGACTGGGGATTTATATATATTAGACGCCGATGATGCAGGGTGTAGTGGCACCGCAGGAGATGGATTTGTGTGGACTGCAGGAAATGTGTGGTTAAACATCGGACCTATAAGAGGACCTCAAGGAATACAGGGTGTTGCAGGTGTGGATGGAACGGATGGAGTAGATGGAACGGATGGAACAGATGGGGTTGACGGAACAGATGGAGTAGATGGAGCGCAGGGACCGCAAGGAGAGCAGGGGTCATTATCGTCGTCGGAAGCATTGTCATTAGTAGGTTTAGATTTAAGCTGGTCAAATAGAGATCCTTTATACGCAGTTAACAGTACACACATCACTAATTTGGTTTACTCTAGATTAGGTGTAGACTTTAATAACCTTGACTTTGAAGCAGGATCCATATACAAGCTTATACTAGAAAGGAAGAGAAAAGCAAGCGCAAGAGATGCGGGTAGCAGTTTTAGAAAAGGCGGTTACAAAAGATCTACCGGATATGGTATGCAACCCCCTTACAGCAATAGATTAAGTGAGATTGTATTCAATGAAGCAACAGGTGCTAAATTCGATTTTGGATGGGATTTATTTTTCCAAAGTTACGCGTTTCCACGGCCTTCAGGCATAGGTCATACCACCGGTGCACTTCCCGCTTCCACAGATATACATTTTGCGCTAAGAATTTCAAAGCAAACAGGTAATATAACTGAAGTATCTCCAGTGCTAACAGAATTTACACTTAGGGGCATATACAACCCTAGCCAAAATGGAATTGACAAACAAAAAAGACTAACGTTTATACTAAAATAAAATAATGGGTAGCGAAGTGTCGGGCCCGAGAGGGTCCTCAAGTGCCTCGCCCAAGCGGGGAGGCAATTCGCTGGCCTATTAAATAAAAGAACACATGGCTAGAATAAGCACCTACGGCGTCGACGCAAAACCAGAGCTAAGTGATAAGGTTATTGGAACCGATACTGCTGCTGGTGCAGATTTAAGAACAAAGAATTACTCCTTGAGGGAAATAATTGATCTATTTAATCAATCAAACTCTTTAAGCGTAGCGGATCAGTCCCTCTTCTTATACCAAAGCGATATTTCGCAAGGTAGAGACGCAGGGACAATCAGTTTTGTAGCAGGAGGTGGTGTTGGAACCCCATTTAGCACTATAACACAGGTGCTAATAAGCAAAACAGCTCCAGGTAACAAATCAGTTGCTCAATATTTACCTTTATTTTCAGGTAAAGACATAATACTTGCCGAATCCGGCAACATTAACAACTTTGGAGCGTACAAGGTAGCATCGATAACAACAGATATTGCAGAACCTAACTTCTTTTTAGTAACATTAGAAAATTATGCTTCAAATGGTGCAATAGCTCTTAATGGCTACTACATATTTAGCGAATTTGTAAACCCCGCGAGTGATGCTGCTGACAAAAACTTTGTATTTAACCAAGCTGTAGCATCTGCCACGTGGACTGTTCAGCACAACTTAAATAAGTTTCCATCATGCACTATGGTTCTGTCTACAGGGCAGCAAGGTTATGGAGATGTAACATTTATAGACGAAAACGAATTAACAATAACATTTGCCGGCGCAGAGTCTGGTAAAGCATATATCAACTAACTATGGCAATACCATTTTTAAATAACATAAACCTTAGCGATAATGAGTTACAAAACGCTAAGCTACATGTAACAAGCACGGCTCCTACAGCGGCAGCAGCTCAAATATACTTTAATAGTACACCTTCGGATTTAACAGCTAAATACTATTCTAATAGTACAGATCTGTGGGTGAGTCTAAAAGAATACTCGTTCCCAGCGGTTATTCCAGCTAATGGCTATGTAACTAGCACCGTCACTGGAACCGTTCCAAAACCAATTATAACTTTTGACTTAAACGCAGTAGATGGCACAGTAGGTGAAAACGAGAGATACTTAACAAAAAGTAACACTTGGGCAACAATAGCTAGTATTCCGGGAACTTACACGTGGAGCATTACTGGGGACAACGGGACGTCTTCAACTGTAACTTCAGGAAACACTGTAGATATAGCTGGAGGAACAAATATAACAACAGCAGCTGACTTAAATGATACAGTAACTATAGACTTAGATGATAGTATAACATTAGCAGGTACATTAACGGTAAATGGAACTGGTCAATCTAGTTTTGCTGGTCAAGTAACAGTGCCAACAACACCAGTTGCTTCCACAGATGCCGCTTCTAAAGATTATGTTGACAACGCTGTAATTGGCGGTTTGGTGTATCAAGGTGGTTACAACGCAGCTACAAACACACCAGACCTAACAACTTCACCGAACAGCATTGAAAAAGGTTGGACGTATACAGTAACAGTTGATGGTACTTTCTTTGGTGAGCAATTAAGAGTAGGTGATGTACTTATCGCGGAGGTTGATGACCCAAGCGCTTTAGATGACTGGACAACCGTTCAAAATAATATTGATTTAGCTAGTTTAACTCAAGTTGGTATTGGCAATGTAAACGCTGAACCAGCTGGCAACCTTGGAGGTATTGCTGTTGCTTATAACGCTGGCACTGCTAAAGTAGGTTTAGGCATAGCTGCTCTTGGAGTTGATCCGCTAACGGAAACACCAGCTGATTATTTTATACCTATCTATAACGCAGCAGATGATGAAAATACAAAAGTAGCATCTAGTGACTTGCTAAACGCTATAAACTCCGCTACATCCTATGCCACAACGATAACAGACACTGCAACTGTAACACATAACTTAGGAACTAAAGACGTTATTATACAGTTATTCGATACGTCTAATGCTGAAACGGTTTATGCTGACGTAGCAAGAGCTTCGGTAAACACAGCAACAATTACATTTGCTACTACACCAACTAATTCAATTAGAGTATTAGTTCAAAAAATAGGTTAATAATAAAATTTAATAAATGAAGTTTAAAAGTGACATAGAGGTACAAGCTGGGCTTAGAGACGGAAGTAATGACATAGGTACAGCTGGTCAATTATTATCTTCTACTGGTACTATT
>Ga0206682_10005027_pt1 | contig 10541 bp, 13 predicted proteins | sample M240m12015metaG_FD_155444 | JGI IMG/M metagenome (GOLD analysis project Ga0206682, IMG submission 155444) | Ammonia-oxidizing marine archaeal communities from Monterey Bay, California, United States - M2 40m 12015 | ecosystem: Environmental > Aquatic > Marine > Intertidal zone | place: USA... | reverse complement strand
CAATAAGATTTTTTGAGATACTTTGGCGGAGTCCACACGCTAAATTGAATTCTTCACTACTATGATGCACAACGTGTCTGTTCCAAAAAACGTTAATTGAATGGTTTAAGCGATGATTCCAATAACTTGCAAAATCCATACAGATTAAAGCAATAACATATAAGCCAATACTTTCCTCTAGTTTTATCAAGGCAATATTTTCTAATATGTAAGGATAGGTAATAATTATAAAACCAATTCCTAAGAGATCTTTGATCATATTAGTTGTTCCAGAACTTAAACTAGAAATGGTATCCATTAAATTATACGTGAGGTCTTTTTTCCAAATTCCATAGATGATTTCAATTAAAATCAATACCATAAAACTTGGTAAAGCGATTAGTAAAACATTTGCGTAAGTTTCCATTTTTAAAAATATTTTGACAAGTTACAAATTAATTTTTTTTGAAATTTAAGTTGAGCTCATAGATAATTTTCTTAATTATAATAGAATAGGATGCTTTAATATGTTTTCTATATCTTTATTTTAATGTTTAATTGAAAAATAAAAATTATTTCAATGAATAAAAGTGATCAAAATAAATACTGGAAAACGAACTTAAAATATGTGGCAATCTTGTTGTCAATTTGGTTTGTTGTCTCCTATGGCTTTGGAATTATATTAGTAGATGAATTAAATAGTATTAGAATTGGCGGATTTAAACTTGGTTTTTGGTTTGCGCAACAGGGTTCAATTTATGTATTTACTATTTTAATCTTTGTGTATGTAAGATTGATGAATAAGTTGGATGCTAAATATAATTTAGACAGTTAATTATGGATTTACAAATTTGGACATGGATATTGGTAGGAATTACCTTTTCATTGTATATGGGGATTGCCATTTGGTCAAGAGCAGAATCTACTAAAGACTTTTATGTAGCTGGAGGTGGTGTTTCACCTCTTGCTAATGGTTTAGCTACAGCAGCAGATTGGATGTCTGCAGCATCCTTTATTTCAATGGCTGGGATTATCTCTTTCAACGGATATGATGGATCTGTTTATTTAATGGGCTGGACAGGAGGTTATGTATTGTTAGCCTTATTATTAGCCCCATACTTAAGAAAATTTGGAAAATTTACAGTTCCAGATTTTATTGGGGATCGTTATTATTCAAATGTTGCCAGAACTGTGGCCGTATTTTGTGCCTTGATAGTTTCTTTTACCTATGTAGCTGGTCAAATGAGAGGAGTTGGATTAGTTTTTTCAAGATTTTTAGAAGTAAATATTAATACAGGTGTCATCATAGGAATGATTATTGTTTTATTTTATGCAGTTTTGGGAGGAATGAAAGGAATAACCTATACGCAAGTGGCGCAATATTGTGTTCTCATTTTTGCTTTTATGGTTCCTGCAATTTTTATTTCTATTCAGATGACAGGAAATCCAATTCCACAGGTCGGATTTGGTGGACAAGATGCCAATGGAGTGTATCTGTTAGATAAATTAGATGGTTTACACAGAGATCTTGGTTTTGCTGAATATACTTCAGGAAGTAAATCTAAACTAGATGTATTTTTTATTACAGCTGCTCTTATGGTTGGTACTGCCGGATTACCTCATGTAATTGTTAGATTCTTCACTGTAAAAAAAGTGTCTGATGCTCGTAAATCTGCGGGTTGGGCATTACTATTTATTGCAATTTTATATACAACAGCTCCTGCTATTGCAGTTTTTTCTCGAACAAACATGATAGAAACTGTAAATAATCAAGAATATAAGAATATGCCAAGTTGGTTTACCACATGGGAGGAAACAGGATTGTTATCTTTTAACGATATAAATAACGATGGAAAAATTCAATACTTAGCATATGCTTCAAAAAATGAATTAATAGTAGACAAAGATATTATGGTATTGGCTAATCCAGAAATAGCGGGCTTACCAAACTGGGTTATTGCCTTAGTTGCAGCAGGAGGGTTGGCAGCAGCATTATCTACAGCAGCAGGTTTATTATTGGTTATTTCTGCATCTGTATCCCATGACCTAATTAAGAAAATGATGAAGCCAGACATTTCAGAAAAAGGAGAATTGGTGGCGGCACGCTTGTCTGCAATTGTTGCAGTTTGTGTTGCAGGATATTTTGGAATTCATCCTCCAGATTTTGTTGCTGCAACTGTAGCATTAGCTTTTGGGCTAGCAGCAGCCTCTTTTTTCCCAGCAATTATTTTAGGAATTTTCACCAAGAAAATGAACAAAGAAGGAGCTATTTCAGGAATGATAGTAGGTGTTTTGGCAATGCTTTTTTACATGCTAAAATTTAAATTTAATTGGTTTGGAGGAGGAACAAAGGAAGATTGGTGGTTAGGAATATCACCAGAGGGGTTTGGTACTGTGGCAATGATCATAAACTTCATAGTGTCTATAATCATCTCTAAATTTACTCCAGATCCACCAAAAGAAGTTCAAGAAATAGTTGTAAATATTAGAATTCCAAGTGGTGTTGGAAAAGCAACACATTAACATATTCATAGGAACATTGATTAGTAGTAAGTTATTATACAGTTTAAATTAAAATCACATCATGAGTAACTATCATATAAAACATCTCGAAGAATATTATCAAGTGTATAGGAAGTCTATTCGTGAACCCGAAAGTTTTTGGGAAGAAATAGCCGAAGAACATTTTTTATGGCGTAAAAAATGGGATGCTGTATTAGATTGGGACTTTTCAACACCAGAAATTTCATGGTTTAAAGGTGCTAAATTAAATATTACAGAGAATTGTATTGATAGGCATCTTACAACTCGTGGCGATAAAACGGCAATTATATTTGAGCCTAATCATCCAGACGAAGGAGCTGAGCATATCTCCTATAATGAACTTTATAAACGCGTTAATAAATTCGCAAATGTTTTAAAACAAAAGGGTGTAAAAAAAGGAGATAGAGTTTGTATTTATGTTCCTATGATTCCAGAATTAGCAATAGCTGTTTTAGCATGTGCTAGAATTGGAGCCATTCATTCTGTTGTGTTTGCTGGTTTTTCAGCAAAAGCTTTAGCCACTAGAATTAACGATTCGGATTGTAAAATGGTGATTACCTCAGATGGGTCTTTCAGAGGTTCAAAAACCATCGATTTAAAAGGTATTGTAGATGAAGCTCTAGAAAGTTGTTCTTGTGTAGAAACTGTATTAGTTGCAAAAAGAATAAAAACTGAGATCTACATGAAAGCTGGTCGAGATCAATGGTTAGCACCATTGTTACAGGAAGCCTCCAGTGTTTGTGCTCCAGAAATCATGAATGCTGAAGATCCATTATTTATTTTATATACTTCAGGGTCTACTGGAATGCCCAAGGGTATGGTGCATACCACAGCTGGATACATGGTATACACTGCTTACACCTTTAAAAATGCATTTCAGTATAAAGAAAATGATGTGTATTGGTGTACTGCTGATATTGGCTGGATTACAGGGCATAGTTATATTGTATATGGTCCATTAGCAAATGGTGCAACAACAGTGATGTTTGAAGGAGTTCCAAGTTATCCAGATTATGGGCGTTTTTGGGACATTGTTCAAAAGCATAAAGTCAATCAATTTTATTCAGCGCCAACTGCAATTAGAGCATTAGCCAAACAAGGTACAGATGTAATAGAACATTATGATTTATCATCCTTAAAAGTTTTAGGATCTGTTGGAGAACCTATTAACGAAGAAGCTTGGCATTGGTACAATGAAAATATTGGTAAAAAGAAAAGTCCTATTATCGATTCTTGGTGGCAAACAGAAACTGGAGGAATAATGATTTCTCCAATACCTTATGTAACACCAACAAAACCAACCTATGCAACTTTACCATTTATTGGCATTCAACCTGCATTAATGGATGAAAATGGAAATGAATTGAAAGGGAATCAAGTTGAGGGACGTTTATGTATTAAATTCCCTTGGCCAAGTATCGCTAGAACGATATGGGGAAATCATCAACGGTATAAAGAAACTTATTTCTCCGCATTTGACAATAAGTATTTTACTGGAGATGGAGCACTAAGAGATGAGGTAGGGTATTACAGGATAACAGGTAGGGTAGATGATGTGATTATAGTTTCTGGACATAACCTTGGAACTGCACCTATAGAAGACGCTATTAATGAACATCCTGCAGTTGCAGAATCAGCTATTGTTGGGTTTCCGCACGATATTAAAGGAAGCGCTTTATATGGGTATATCACACTTAAAGAAACAGGAGAATCAAGAAATCATGACAACTTAAGAACTGAAATTAATCAATTAATTACAGACCGAATAGGTCCTATAGCTAAGCTTGATAAAATACAATTTACAAATGGGTTACCGAAAACCCGTTCGGGTAAAATTATGAGGAGAATTTTGAGAAAAATTGCTTGTAATGAAACAGATAGTTTAGGGGATACAAGTACCTTGTTAAATCAAGAAGTTGTTCAGGAAATAATTGACAACGTACTCTAAAAATTCCTGGTTTAATGGATATCACTTTTGAAATTTGGACTAAAGTAACTTCTACCATACTTTTTAGGTATTTTTCATTTGCGAGTATAACCTTTGTTAATTTTATTTTTTAAGATTTGTATTGAACTGTTAATTAGATTAATTATGAAAAAAGTAAGATTTTATTTAGTCAAACTTCCAGTTATATCAATCACAATATTCTTTTTTTGTTGTATTGTAGCTGCATTAATTCACCCAGGTTCACATAAAGAAATTATTGGCTATCAATCAGATTACTATTCTTTTACCCATAATTTTCTTAGTGAACTAGGAAGCTTCAAAACAAATACAGACGAGACAAACACTGCTATTATTCAAAAAGATAACACTCCGTCCATGCTTTTATTTAATGGAAGTTTGATTTTAATTGGGGCAACTTTAATGCTATTTTACTTAAATTTTAAAAAAGTGTTTAGTCTTACTGAAGACTCAAGCAAGTCAATATTTTATTCTAAAATTACCATGCCTATAGGCTTACTAGCAGGATTTTTTTATGCTGGTGTTGGGCTTGTACCTCATGATCTTCATTTTGGGGCTCATGTGTTTTTTGCAAATTCTGCCTTTCTAACGCTCTTCTTTCTGTGTATTCTCCATAGCATAACAGTTTATCATTCTAACTTCCTCAGTAATTCCTATGTTATTGGCTATGTAGCCTTTTGTATCGTACTATTTATTTATTTGAGGATTATATTTTTTGGACCTCAGATTGGTCCTGGAAAAATATATAGCAAAGTAGATCTTATGCTACAAGTAATCGCTCAAAAGTCAATTGTACTAACTTTTATGGCTGCCATACTTCACCAAGTTTATGGTTTTAATTTACTCTTGAAAAAAAGATAAAAACTAAATTTATTTGTGTAATAAAAAAAGGTTCACAGAAATGTGAACCTTTTTTTAATTTTTAAAGCAGCTGCTGTAAAAGTTGGTATTACTTTACAGAGAAAAATTTTCTATAAATATGATCATCTAACATTTTTTCATATTTTTTAGTAAAATAGTTATCCCAAAAATCATCTATTTCTTCGGAATGTGCATTGTTATATTCTTCATCGTTTGCCCAAGTGCTTAACCACATGTAACGGTGTTCTTTTGCTTCATCATTTGAACTTACTTGATATACTTTATATTTATTGGCTCCAAATCCATTTTTTTCATAAATTTTATTAGCCCTGTCTAAATCATTTTGAAACTCTTCTATGGTTATTCCAGTAGGTAAGTCAAAAACGTGTAAACTAATTCGTTCTTTAGATTGAGAGAATGCTAAAGCAGAGATTGAGAATGCTAGTAATACGATAAGTTTTTTCATGATTAATTGTTTTTAAAAACTAAATATAATAAAAGTTAATTTAAGTTTCCACCGCCTATTGATATTAATCTTTTTTTAATTCAAATATTCAATAACAATTAATAATTTCATGGCTGAATACAACATAGTTTGGATATAAGTTAGTTTCCAGCAATAGGTGTATCTAAAATACCTACAGATAATTCAGCCCATATTAATAAAAATATTAAAACCAATATTCCAATATATAAGGTTCTATTTTTAAAGTCTTTTGTGTACTTAATGACGAAATCTATTCCAGCACCCAATATAGTAAGTAAACAACCCATCATAATGAAATCGAATAGGTTCCAGCTAATTTCATCAGTGAGCATCATTCCTATTAATGGAATAAATAGTAATAAAAGAGGATAAAAAATTCTTTTTGGCATATTCAAAAATAAATAAAACGGCTGCACTATAAAAGTGTAACCGTTTTATTGTTTAATTGTATAAATATTTTGATAAATTAATAAGTCCTGCAGATTCCAATAAAGAGTCTTCTCTGAATTAAAATTCATTAATTAGTTGTTCTTTGAAATTATTAAAATATTCATTAAATTTGATTAAATCAATAACTAAATAATTTACAAGATGAAAAAAATACTACTTATTATATTATTCTTAGGAGTTAATTCAATCTGTTTTTCTCAAGATTCAAAATTAACAAATGATGAGAAGCAGCAGATTTTATCTGAAAGTCCATTCAACAATGTTTATCCTGAATCAATTCTTAAAAGTTCAGCATCTTATTTTAAAGCTCAAATGGGCTTATATAAAGAAGGAGCTATAGCTGAAAAAGAGGCTCATTTAGTTGCACTTGGAACATCGGCAGCGGTTAAATGTCAATATTGTATTCCTTATCACATAGCTGAGCTAAAAAGGTTAGGAGCTTCAGAAGATGAAATAAAAACGGCAGTTCTTATAGCAGCAGATATTATGAAAATGAGCACATTGTTTTATGGAAATGAATTTGATTTAGAGGCTTTTAAAAAATTACTTAAAGGAGAGTAAAAACTTAAAATATTACTTTTTAAATTTAATTAAAAAAAAGGTTTACAGAAATGTAAACCTTTTTTGTTCTCCTTATACTTTAAAGTTGAAGTAGAATTCTATTTTTTAATGGCTTTAGAAATGTAAAATTAAAACCAAATAAGTTTTATTATTAATTAATCCATCCACCAATCTGAGGTCTTAATTCTGCCCCGTAAGCCACAGCTTTAGCCTTAAGTTCATCTGAGGCATCCCCAGCGATGATTACTTTATTCAGAGTAAATAGTCTCATAAATTCTATGGAATACTGGCTCTTTTCAAAGTTATTTAAGTGGTGAACAAAGTCGGAGGAGGTGTAATATTTTTCAACTAGATTAACTCTTTTTCCATCAGAGGAAATAAAGTATCCAAAATCGTATGTTCCAGGTTCTGTTTCCCTCACAAATTTGCTAAATCTTTTTAAAAATTCTTCTACATCTGTTGACGAAAATCCTTTATTAACTTTTAATTCTGCTAATCCAAGCACTCTTTGGGAGTTTTTGTTTACGCCTTCAGCAGCTTTAACTTCTCTGTCGATTAAACTTGGATCAAAAAAATGATAAGCGGAGACTATTTTTTCATTTTCAAAACGGAAGCCGTGATGAACAATAATTTTTACATCTTCACCAGTATACTTTCCCTTTCCTGTCCACTGAAACCAGGCCATAGACCATGTTGTTCCGTTGTTATATTTAGCAGAAGTAAGATTTATTTCTTCACTATCATTTTTAATATTATCAAATAAATCATGATGTCCTTCTGCAGCTGAGAGCCACCCCTCCTTATCTACTTTGACATTGTTAAAGTAGAATTCTCCAGAATCGTCTGAAATCATATCCGCAATTTCACGAAATTTACCTTCAGAATATTTTTTCATTAATTCTTTAGTCATTTGAACTTCAGTACTCTTGTCATCTAAAATGCCACTAAGTTCACCAGTTGGAATCTGACTACAACTCAAAAAGATTGTAGTAAGTAATAGTAATAATAAATTCTTCATAATAATTTAGTTTACTCAAATATAATAAATAAAAGTAATTGATTTAAGACGTTTAGAAATTGCAGAATTGAATGGAGAAGCTATGCCTATGGTTTAGTTTTTTATTCTTCTTGACTCCATTTTCTCACTCCCTCAATTTTACCATCTCTGATATAATGTCTTTCAAAAAATCTATATTTTTCAATTTCTCCATCCTTTCTATATCTTGTTTCAGTAAATGGAAACATTACAACAGTTAAATTCTCATCATAAGATGGAATTACAGGAATTACATCATAAACACTTCTTCTAATTGAGTCATATGGTTCGTGCATAGCTTTTGCAAGTTCAATTAAACTAGGTAAATCAAATTCAAGTTTATCCAATCCTTTTTCAGGATAAAAAAAGACAGTTTTTTGATAATTTTCTTCATTTACAAAATCATAATCTTGATTTACAAATGCATTTGAAAAATCTAAGGCTAATTGAGCGTGCTCCATACTTCCAATTGAGTAAGTACTACCTTTATTATTGCCGCTTAAAATTTTACCAACATTTTTATTTACAATAGTTTCATTGTTTTGACAACTTATTATTAAAAAAGTAATTGTTATAAGTAGAGTGATTTTTTTCATTTTAATATCTTTTAGTTAATAAACACTAATATAAAAAAATCTTATTAAAATGTTAGATTAACCTATATATGAGGTCTTGAGATAGCTGAATTGAGGGAGGAAGATATGCCTATGGTTTAGGTATTATTATTTTTGCCATCAGAAAACAATAAGTAGGTTAATGGTAAAACAGGAAATATATAAATCCATAACATATCATCGATTACTCCAATTAATTTTTCATTTATTGGAATAAAAATTATAATGTATATATCAATTATAAATGAATAAACAGAAAATAAAATTGAATTTAAAATAGATAATTTCAAACTCCTTGAACGGGTATATGTTGTAACACCTCTTAAATAAAAACCTATCCCTAAAATAATTAAAGGCCACTGAAATAGTTTTCTAAACCAATATTTATTACCACTGATATATGAACCATCATAAAAAAAATACTGTCTAAAATTAAATGATAATAGTTTTTGCTTACTAAAATCATCGAATGCTTGCTTATTATTGGTTAAATTAGAATCGTCAATATCATTAGTAATTTGCGTGGATTTTTTATTTACAAAAGGTTCTAAAATATAACTAATTAAAAACGGTATCAATACTATAATACCTGCAATTATTTCGTCATCATCATTAAATAATTTGGGCTCAAATATTTGATATAAAAAGACACAGGTAGAGTAAACAACCCATATAGTTCTAATTAATCTTTTCCATTTCTTCTCAAGAAAACCAAAAACTAATACTTCCATATCGCTAATTTAAAAAATATATATTAACCTACTTACGAGGTTTAGAAATAACAGAACTCAAAGAAGAAGATATGCCTATGGTTTAGTTATTCTTTTCATAATTGTCATATAGATACAATGGAAGTGCTAATGAAAAGCCAACCATAAATAAAGAAATCAAATACTTTATGAACTGATTTTTACTGATTGCTTTTACTCTTAATCTGTAAATAAGAAAAATAAGAAAAGATGTGGCTGCAATAGTTAAATCAGCTATTAAAATAGTCATTGCATAATTCTGATGAATTTGTTCAAAAAATAGTGAAGTAGACCATTCCCAATTATTTGCTTCAATAAATTTAAAGATGTAATAGTAAGGGAAAGCTATTCCTATAATGCACAATATGGCAAATACTTTTTTCATACCTTCAATTTACAACATTTAGTTTTTACTTAAACTATCTGAAGAAGATATGTCTGTCTATGGCTTGGAAAAAAACTAATTAATACCACCTACATAAGATTTAAAAGTTGGCCCCATAGGTTGAAGCTTGTTTTTAAATTCATCTTCAATTTCTCCTAATACAGTAAGGTTCTCAATTGTAAATAATTCATTAAATCTTACATTAATTGGAGAACCTATCACTTTGCTTCCTAGTTCCTCAAAAGCATTAGAATTTTTAAATACCTCAACCAAAGTTCCTGTATTTTCTTTTTCATTTAAAAACCATTCGAATCTTACAATACCAGAATCTTCAAGGTTATAGAAAAGCGGAACTTGTTCCTCTTTTATGAACTTCTTAATTTCATCAACACTTTCTGTGAATGAAACATTGATGATTACTGATACTTGATTGTTGTTTTGATTAAGTGATTTTTTCATTTCGATTAATTTAGATTTTTCTTCAGATTCTGAACAACTAATGATAAAAAGTGGAATAAATAGTAATAGAAATAATAAATTCTTCATAATAAGTTATTTTACTCAAATATAAGAAATGTGAGTCTAACCTATTTAAGAGGATTAGAAATAGCTGAATTAAAAGAGGAGGATATGCCTATGGTTTAGTTTAAATACTATTTTTTAAAAAAATTAATCAAAGCATAAGTCGATATACAAAGAAGACCAACTATAATTAATAAATTTCCTTGAATAATCCCTATCCCTGTATGTGTGAATTTCATTAGACATCCTATTGAAAACAGAAAAAGACCTGCATATTTAATTTTGGAAATCATATCAAGAAATTTAAAAGGTTTAGGATTTATATCTAAATATATTTCTCCAAGTTTTGAGTTCACACTTATAGAACTTAATTAGTATTTCTTTGAT
>Ga0206682_10005023_pt1 | contig 10548 bp, 10 predicted proteins | sample M240m12015metaG_FD_155444 | JGI IMG/M metagenome (GOLD analysis project Ga0206682, IMG submission 155444) | Ammonia-oxidizing marine archaeal communities from Monterey Bay, California, United States - M2 40m 12015 | ecosystem: Environmental > Aquatic > Marine > Intertidal zone | place: USA... | reverse complement strand
AGTGGTTTGGTAGATTCTCAAACAGCAGCCAAGGCAGGAGATTTGTTTGGAGCTAAGGCGCTCTTAGTAGGACGTTTGGTTAGTTACGATGCAAAATTTTCTGCACCAAAGGCTACAAAAAAGAAAGGTTGGGAATCGTACAAGCAAAAAAAATACAATGCAGCTACCAAAGAATACGATTTGGTAACCAAATATTCTAAGGTTAAATACAATCTATTCCAAGGCATATCCTACGTAAATTTAACCATTGAGTACAAACTTATATCAACAGAAACGGGTGAAATTTTAGCGACTAATTTATTTACCGATAAAAGAGAAGACAACGTAAGGTATATAGAATTCGATGGCAATACTAAAAATCTTGTATCTGGAACTTGGGTGTCTAGCCAGACAGACAGTGAATCCGATCGAAAAAACACCGGTTACAAAGACCGTAAGAATATTCAGGGGCTCTTAAAAGCCAACAAAAACTTAAGGTCTAAAGCAGACTTGATGAGTATTGCTTTAAAAAATGTAAGTGCTAAGGCTGTGAGCGAAATAAACAGTTACAATCCAGAGGAGAACTAATGAAACGTATTTATTTATTTGTGTTTTCTGTTTTTTTAGTTGGCTGTTCTGGGGTTCAAGAGGTTGTCTTACCCGAAGTTGTTTATCCAAATTGGATTTCCAGCAGACCCATTTCTAGCTTGTCTTACATTGGCATTGCCAAAGCACCAAAGCGTAACTCAGATTACCAAGCCATAGCCAAACAAAATGCATTGGCCGATTTGAGTAGCGAAATTTCTGTGACTTTAAGTTCAGCATCTATTTTTCATCAGATTGACAAAGGTGAAACCTACAGAGAAGAGTACCAAGCGCTTATTCAAGTTGAAAGTCAAAAGCAATTGGAAGGTTATACGCTTGTAGATTCTTGGGAAAGCGAATCTGAATATTGGATGTATTACCAATTGTCTAAAGCCAACTGGGATCGAATTACTACTGAGCGTAAGCAAAAAGCAATTGCGCAATGTTACCGTTTTTATAAATTGGCGCTTACCAATTTAGAAGAGGGCAACGTTGTAGCTTCCGTTACGCATGCTGTTAAGGCACTTGATGCTGTGAAAATTTACTTGAATGAATCTGTACTACATTCCGATTTAGACGAACCCCTAGATGCTCTTTGTTTTCAGTTGTTAGCCGAAATACACAGTTCTTTAACATATACGCTTGAGAATGGTACTCAAAATCAGTCGCTCATTTTGATGGGACAAAACAAGGTTCCTCATTCTTTTCGTGTTTTTGTAGGTAGCGCAAACCTACCATTTAAAGTACGGTCTTCTTTTAGGGATGCTCCAGCACATACTTTTTCTGATGCAAAAGGTTTTATAAATATTCAGGTATCCGATGCTGATGTGTATCGAACGGATCATTTTATTCAATTTACCTTCGATTGGGAGGGCCTAATTAGAGAAGCTAATGCTTCTAATTTAGTAACCTCCTTACTCGATTTCCCAGAAAATGTTTTTAAGATAAATCTTGAGTCTGCAATGCCCAAAATTTTCGTTACTTCTTCTGAATTGAATTTAGGAGAACCTATGGTGCATGGTGTTTTGTTAAACGCAACGACAAATTATTTAAAGGAAAAGGGATTCGAGATCGTAGCACAAGAACAAGCTGATTACCTTATAAATATTACAGCAAATACGCACAGAGGTTTAAAAACCAATAGAATGCACACCGCTATTTTGCAATACGAGTTTGAGGTAAAGGATGCACAGCAAAAAGTTATTTACCAAAGACAAGAATTGGAATTAAAGGGCGTGCAGGCAAGTTTTCCCACTGCAGGAGTAAATGCTTACGAACGCAGTACAGACGAGTTTAAATGGGATGTGTTAAGAGCTTTTTTAAAGCATCTTGAAGGGAATTAGAGTTCTTTTAAATTAAGTGCTCGTCGTATTATATAAAACTTTTATTTCATTTAAATTTGACAAAAACTAAATAGCCTCCATGAATAAATTTTATACAATTTTAGTTGTCTTTGTAGTAAGTGTTTTTTCAATTAACAACGCCACGGCTCAAAATCTACAGCGTAAATCAAGCGTTAACGCATCTTTGGGTTTAAGTATTCTATTCAATGCAAATCTTAATTACGAATACAACCTCAAGAACAATTCTAATTTATCATTAGGATTAGGGAGTATAGGCGCTATGGGTGGTACGATTACACATATCGATTTGATTCATTTTTTCTTATCTGGAAAAAACACCAATTACCTGGAATACGGTTATGGTATTATGTACCTCAAAGAGGGGGATGATAGTAGCTTGATTCCTAATTTTAGACTTGGTTACCGCTCCGTTAGATCTAAAAATTATTTCAGACTTGGACTTTCTATTTCCGAAGGATTATACATAGGTAAGGGCCTTTATTTCTAGCTTACCATGCTGCGGTTCGTCTCAGACAGATGAATTACAGCGTTTTCATTAGTAGCTGGTATAATTTCACCATTTCGTTTACGTCATCCTTGTGAACTTTTTCATCTGGTGTATGAACATGGTCTTCTGGAGCACCAACAAAGCACCAATCAAAAGGGTAGGGCGATTTCTGCAAAGCGTTTCCATCAGAGCCACCAGCATCTTCTACTTCCAATTGAAATTTAACAGCACTTTCGCTTGCTATTTTAACGATTTTGCGAACAAAAGATTTACGAGGTATACCAGAGTCACGAAGTGAAATGGCCACTCCATTGCCATGTGGCACACCTTCGGTAACCCAAGTAATGTCGGAAATTAACGCCTGACGAACGCCCCATTTCTCGTAAATATATTTCCCTAAATAACCCACAGAACCTCCACCGGTTTCTTCCCAACAGGAAAAAACCAACACCCCATTTTCTAATGTTTCTGCCACTTTTAAGGCATTCCACATCCCCAAACGGTTGTCCATGTAGCAATTTTGAATGTAGTGTGCGTCTTCTCTCCAATTTGGTTTAAACGTAAGGTTGGTTCCTCTGTCAATATCCCTATCAAGTTTATACGTTAGCGCTTTGGTTTTAGGGTCTACCACCAATTCAGTTTCTATGAGCCCCTTGGAATCTTCTCCAACTAACTTGATTCCCGAAATCAAACGAGGCCCCCCTAATTTTACCAATTCTTTTCCGTACCGAACGGTAAAGCCAATGGAATCTAAATGTGCAAAAACGGCCGTTTTAGGAGTTCCAAATTTTAAAATGAGACAGTCTTGAAAATCATCCCCATAAATTAGTTCGGGTTCAACTTTCCATTGGGCTTTGTTTTTTTCTACGTAGTCAATAACAAAATCTCTTAAAGGAGCTTCATCTCCTGCAGGAGCATGTATTGCTTGTAGTTCTTTCAGTAATGAGTAATCCACGTTTCTTTGCTTAAATTAGTTTTAGAAATATAGCTGGCCGCTTAGGCTTCATCTTCAATTAAATGAATACTTATGTTTTTTAAGCCTGAAAACTTATCGAGGGCTTTGTTTGTTTCTTTCTTGCGTATGGCAAATTGAATTTTACAATCCAGTTCCATCTGCTGGTTTTTAATCTGTACGCCTAGGTCTTTTATAAAACGCATAACCGTATTCATTTCAGGGTAGCCAAAGCGAACTTCAAAATCTACATCAATAGTACATTCAATAATCTCGGCAGCATTTAAAGCCTCTAGTGCAGCATTTTTGTAGGCGTTCATCATGCCGCCCACCCCAAGTTTTGTTCCTCCAAAATACCGCACTACCACCACAGCAACATTGGTTAAGTCTTTTGCATCTATTTGTCCTAATATTGGCTTTCCGGCTGCATTTGTTGGCTCTCCATCGTCGTTGGCTCTGTAAACAGAGTAGTCTTGCTTAAAACGATAAGCGTAACAATGGTGTCGAGCTGTATGGTGCATTTTTTTTAAATCGTCTATTTTTAATTTAAGCTCTTTCTCGGATGTTAGGGCAAATGCGTAGCCATAAAACTTAGAGCCTCGGTCTTTAAAAAAACCTTCGGAGCTTTTTGCAATCGTTTTGTATGAATCTTTTACCTCGCTCAACTTATGAAATAGAGATTAAGAGTATTGATGTTATGGCGATGCCTATACCAATCCAGTTGGTTTTTGACAAACGTTCTTTAAACAGTAAACTAGCTAAAATAGCTGATGCAGCTACAATACCAACGTTGTTTATAGGAAACACAAAAGTACTCTCCGGATAATAATTCAGACATTTTAGGAAAAATACAATGGACATCACATTTGGAATCCCTAAACTAACGCCAGCAATGATGTTTCTTAGTTTTATTTTTTCAACGGTAAAGTGTCTGAAAATAAGAATGGGCAAACCAATTAATCCTGCTACAGAGAATAAGATAGAACTAAATTTTAATTCCAAACCTTGTTCTACCAGATCATAAGTTTCGAGGCTGTAAATAAGTACAATATCTAACACTCCAGAGCCAAAAAATAATATAATGGGAACGCTAAATAACAGCGGATTAATGGTTTTTCTTTTCTCCTCTTTTTTAGCCGTAAAATAAACGGATAGTAAAGCCAAAAGAATTCCAACGACTTTAAACGAATTCATAGAATCGTTAAAATAAAAGTATCCAAAAAGTACTGGAATACACAGCGATATTTTTGTGGCTACAGAGGTAATTGCAATACCTACTTTTTGAGCTGAAAAAGCAATGACATTAAACAAGGTTATAAATAGGGAGCCAATTAAAAGGGTAGAGGGAAACCATTGTTCCGAGGCTATTTGCTTCACATCAATAGGATCGCCTACCACCAAAAAACTGATCAATCCGGCAGTTATGTAATTAAAAACAATGGCTTGAAAATTATTTACTTTGTAAAGCTCAAACATCTTAAATATGAGAACTAAAGCGGTGGTAAAAAATATACTGAGAATAAGATAAATCATAACTTTGGGTAAGGATTAAGGTGTTTATTTGTTTTTTAAATTGGATTAGCTAATGCTTAAAGCAAGCTAATTCAAGAGGGTTTCATTTTTATACCATTTTAAAATATCTGAAGAAATTGTTTCTGTTTTCCAGGGTTCTAGGTTGAATTTAGGAGCTGAAATGCCGTTTTTAAGTTTTGTTTTTCCTATAAAAACCCTTGCTTCATCCCATAAATTTAAATCAATGAAATTTTGCAGGGTTTTGGTTCCACCTTCAATAATTACAGAATGAATTTCTCTGTTGTAAAGTTCGTTTAATAGTTCGTTTTCGGTGTGTTTAAAATTTATTTTTTGATAGGTAGTTGTTTTCGTGTTTTCAATTTGTTCTTTGGTAAAAACCAAGGTTTTTGCTGCATTGTTAAATGTATTTAAACTCGAGTTTAGTTTCATAGATTTATCAATGACTACTCTTAAGGGTTGTTCACCTTTCCACAGTCTAGCGGTGAGAGATGGATTGTCTAATTCGACTGTTTTAGTACCGACTAAAATAGCGGCTTCTTCTGTTCTCCACTTGTGTACTCTTTTTTTAGATTCTGGACTCGTAATCCAAAAAGGCTTTCCTTTTTCTTGATCTAATGGAGCTGTAAAACCGTCGGTAGTTTCGGCCCATTTTAAAATAATGTAAGGTCTTTTTTTGTTGTGAAAAGTAAAAAAACGTTTGTGAGATTCTTTGCATTCTTTTTCAAGAACCCCCACAGTTACAGAAATCCCAGCTTCTCGCATCATCTCTATACCTTTTCCCGAAACTTTAGAAAAATGATCGATGCAACCCACCACCACTTTGGGTATTTTGTGCTTTACAATTAAAGATGCGCAGGGAGGCGTTTTTCCCAAGTGAGCACAAGGCTCTAAATTTACATATAAAGTAGCTTTGGCTATAAGAGCGGTGTCTTTTACACTCGCTATTGCATGAACCTCAGCATGTGCTTCTCCAGCTTTTTGATGCCAACCTTCTCCAATAATCTTATTTTTGTAAACAAGCACCGCACCAACCATTGGGTTAGGGTAGGTCTTGCCCAATCCTAAGGCTGCCAATTCTAGGCATCTTTTCATGTAAATTTCATCGGTGTCCATAGTTCAAAAATAGACAAAATGCTTTAGTTTTAGGCTATGCAAAAAATCAAAGATATACGGATTCATTTAAAAACTTGCCTAGGCTTTCAATACCCTGATAATGAGCTTAGAGGATTTGGAAATTGGATACTTGAATACCTCTTTGATTACACCATTACCGATGCTTTAATGAATGCTGATAGAACACTAACAGAAAAAAACAGCTCGGATTTGGAGTTCATTATAGCGCATTTAAAACAGGAAAAACCCATTCAACAAATTTTAGGTTATTCTTGGTTTTACGGTCGTAAATTTTTAATTAATGAACATGTTTTAATACCCCGGCCTGAAACGGAAGAATTGGTCGATTGGATGCTGAAAGATTCCCTGAATGACACATCCATATTAGAGGTAGGGACCGGGTCTGGATGCATAGCCATTACTTTGGCACTCAACACCAATGCGACTATTGTTTCTATCGACGTATCTGAATTGGCTCTTAAACAAGCTAAAACTAACGCTCAGGTATTGAGTGCATCGGTAGCATTTAGTAAAGCAGATATTTTGGATGACTCCACCTGTGATAGCTTAGGTTCTTTTGATGTTATTGTAAGTAACCCTCCTTATGTTTTGGAATCCGACAAACAAATGATGTCTAACAATGTATTAGAGTACGAACCTCATTTGGCTTTGTTTGTTTCTTCTGATGACCCTTTACAGTTTTACCATGCAATTGCAACTATGGCAACTGAAAAACTGAATAATAATGGTGTGTTGTATTTTGAAATTCACGAAAATTACGGCCAGGAAACTCTGGATTTGTTATCTTTAAAAGGATTTAAGGCCCTTGAATTGAGAAAAGATTTACAAGGTAAAGATAGAATGGTAAAAGCCGTTTGGAAATTGTAAATTAGCTGACCACGGAACTATAGATTTTAAATTAGATTGATGCAAATGGACTCAAAGTCTAAAATTGAGCTTCTTCGAAATGAAATTAACGCACACAACCATGCTTATTATCTATTGGATAAGCCTGTTGTTAGCGATTTTGAATTTGATGGTATGCTCGCTGAGCTCATTCAGTTAGAGAAAGCACACCCAGCGTTTTTTGACCCAAATTCTCCCAGCCAAAGAGTAGGTGGTTCTGTGAACAAAAATTTTAAAACAGTTCCGCACAAGCGCGCCATGCTATCTTTAGGAAATACTTATTCTGAAGAAGATTTAAGAGACTTTGACAAGCGTGTGCAAAAAATTATAACTGAAACATACACCTACGTATGTGAGCTTAAATACGACGGTGTTTCCATTAGTCTACATTACGAGAATGGTTTTTTAAAACAAGCACTTACAAGAGGTGACGGCTCACAGGGAGACGATGTTACGGCTAATGTAAGAACCGTAAAAAGCATTCCTTTAAAGTTACAAGACAATTCTCCCTCAGCATTTGAAATACGCGGTGAAATATTTATGCCTCATAAGGGGTTCGAACTCATGAATGCCGCTAGAGTGGAAGCTGGCGATGAAGCCTTTGCAAATCCAAGAAATGCAGCTTCTGGGACTTTAAAAATGCAAGATTCTGCGGTAGTAGCTTCCCGTCCCTTAGACTGTTTTTTATACCATGTTTTGGGCGCGTCCCTAAAAACGGATTCTCATTATGCTAAATTACAAGAAGCCAAAAGTTGGGGCTTTAAAATACCCTCAGAATCCAGAACTTACGATTCTATAGAGGGTGTGTTGTCTTTTGTTAATTATTGGGAAACGGCTCGTAAAAATTTGCCATACGATATAGATGGAATTGTAATAAAAGTAGACAGTTCTATGCAGCAAGAAGAATTGGGTTTTACAGCCAAATCTCCTCGTTGGGCTATTTCGTACAAGTTTAAAGCCGAACAGGTAAGTACGCTACTTAACAAAATAACGTACCAAGTAGGAAGAACTGGCGCCATTACCCCCGTAGCAAACTTAAAGCCGGTACAACTGGCCGGAACGGTAGTAAAGAGAGCTTCTTTGCACAATGCAGCTCAAATAACCAAACTTGATGTACGCGAGGGCGATACTGTTTTTGTTGAAAAAGGAGGCGAAATAATCCCTAAAATTGTGGGTGTAGTCTTAAAGGAAAGAGATTTGTTTTCTGTTCCAACCGATTATATTACACACTGTCCAGAATGTGATTCAGCATTGGTTAGAAATGAAGGAGAGGCGCAACACTATTGCTTAAATGAGCGTGCATGCCCGCCACAAATTAAAGGTAAAATTGAGCACTTTATAAGTCGTAAGGCGATGAATATTGATGGGGTAGGTACCGAAACAATAGACCAGTTTTTTAAAGCGGGTTTACTTACAAATGTAGCCGATTTATACTTCTTGACTGAACAAGATATTTTGCCCTTGGATCGTATGGCTGAGAAATCTGCACGAAAAGCCATTACGGGAATTCGCAACTCAAAGAACATTCCTTTTGAACGTGTTTTGTTTGGTTTGGGAATTCGATTTGTGGGTGTTACCGTAGCAAAAAAGTTAGCCTACCATTACCAAAACCTAGACAATTTACAAAAAGCAGATTTTGAAGATTTGATTAAAGTAGATGAGATTGGCGATAGAATCGCGCAAAGCCTTATTCTTTGGTTTAAAGACCCTGAAAATAATGTGCTGATTAACCTACTGAAACAAGCGAAGGTTAAATTGCAAATTGATGCGCGCATTTTAGCCGATAGAACTCATATTTTACAAGGAAAATCCTTTGTTATTTCCGGTGTTTTTAAGGAGCACTCTAGGGATGAACTAAAAAAATTGATTGAGCAAAATGGTGGAAAAAACACCAGTTCTATTTCTAAAAAAACGACTTATCTTGTAGCTGGAGACAATATGGGGCCTAGTAAAAGAGAAAAAGCAATTAATTTAGGCGTCTCTATCATTACAGAAACAGAATTTACAGCTTTACTACAATGAGTTTACTTACAGACATAAAGTATTGGTATGGTGCCTGGAAGCTGAAAAGATCTAACCTAGAGGAAAAAAGAGTCCATCAGGTATTTAATCTTTCAGGAGCCAAAAGAATAGCCCTTCTTTTTGATGCTACAGATCCAGCGGATATAAAGCAGGTAAAAGCCTTTGTTCATTCTATTTCTCCTGGAAAAGAAATTTCTGTTTTGGGTTATGTAAATAAAAAAGACAAATCTTTTGAGCACATGTCTATTTTGCATTTCGATTTTTTCTCTAACGAAGAACTCAATTGGTTCGGCAAACCTCAGGGTATGGTGATCGATAATTTCTTGAAAGAAGATTTTGACATTCTGATCGATTTGACTCTTACCAAATTTTATCCCTTAACGTATTTGGCTGTGGCCTCGCCTTCTAAATTTAAAGTGGGCAGAACTCGAAGCGATGTTGATGTGTTTGATTTGACCATAGACCATACCAAAGACCAAGGTTTAGAAGCTCTCATAGAACAAATTACCCACTATTTAAATAGAATTAAACCCTTATGAAAAAAGATTTAATAGGCACGGGTGTAGCCATGGTTACTCCTTTTAAACAAGACTTGAGTATAGATTTTGATGGCTTGGCTCTTTTAATTGAATACCTGATTGAGGGGGGCGTGGAGTTTTTAGTTTCTATGGGAACCACAGGAGAAAGTGCTGTTTTAGCTCAACAAGAAAAGGAAGATGTAGTTTCATTTACCAAGAAAAAAATCAACGGACGTGTTCCTTTTGTTCTCGGTTTGGGCGGAAACGATACTGCTGCACTTGTAAAGCAAATTAAACAAACGGATTTTACTGGAGTTGACGCCATTTTATCCGTTTCGCCTGCCTACAACAAACCCACTCAAGAAGGAATTTACCAGCATTTTAAAGCCGTATCTAAGGCCTGTCCTGTAGGTATTATTCTATACAATGTACCGGGCAGAACAAGCTCCAATATGGCTGCACAAACCACGGTGCGTTTGGCTAAAGATTTTAAAAATATTGTAGCAATTAAAGAAGCTTCCGGAAATATGGAGCAAATCATGGCTATTTTAAGAGACCGGCCAAGTAATTTTAAAGTACTCTCTGGAGACGATGCCCTTACATTGCCCATGGTGTTGATGGGCGCAGATGGTGTTATTTCTGTTCAAGCTATGGCACAGCCTAAAGAATTTTCTGACATGGTACGTGCAGGTCTAGCCGGCGACTTGCAGAAGGCAAGAGCTTTGCACTATCCGCAATTGGAAGTCATAGACCATTTGTTTGCCGAATCCAATCCGGCTGGAGTAAAAGCCTGTTTGGAAATTAAAGGAATTTGTGAAGCCTTTGTTCGCTTGCCTTTAGTTTCCATCTCTAAAGATCGGTACACTAAATTGATTGCTTTACTCAACTAAAAAAAGCTCCGAAAGGAGCTTTTTTTAGTTGTTAATTTTACCCTATTCTTTATGCAAGACAAATCCAAAGTCATGATAAAAATCAAATGCATCTTCGCAGCTCTGCAGACTTGCCCAAAGGAGGCAGGCATAAATTTTGAAATATTTCATACGTGTTTGTTTTGTCCAACCAAGTATTAAACCAAATTATTTTTTTGTT
>Ga0206682_10005021_pt1 | contig 10550 bp, 9 predicted proteins | sample M240m12015metaG_FD_155444 | JGI IMG/M metagenome (GOLD analysis project Ga0206682, IMG submission 155444) | Ammonia-oxidizing marine archaeal communities from Monterey Bay, California, United States - M2 40m 12015 | ecosystem: Environmental > Aquatic > Marine > Intertidal zone | place: USA... | reverse complement strand
CTTATTAGCCTTAAACTTGATTTAAAGGAGTTTATACAAAACCATAGCTTTTGTAGGTATTTTTATTTAATTAATTATATATGGAACTAACATCATCAACTATAATATTTTCTCTTTGTGGAATTCTTATAGGATTTATAATTGCCAAAATATTTGAAAAGTCTAATGCAGCTAAAATTATAGAAGACGCCAAAAAAGAAGCATCTTCAATTTTAAAATCCGCAGATAAGGAAGGTGAGTCTTTAAAGAAAGATAAAATCTTACAAGCAAAGGAAAAGTTTATTGAACTTAAATCTGAGCATGAAAAAGTTATATATGCAAGAGAGGATAAAATCATTAGAACGATCTGTAACTGATAAAGAGTCAAATGCCTCCAAACTATTAAAAATTCAATCTGAATTAAACTCAGATTTAGAATTAAAATCAAAAGATTTTGATAAAAAAATTAATAATCTAGATAAGAAACGTATTGAATTAGATAAAGAAAGAGAAAATCAAATAAAACAACTAGAAGTTATTTCAGGTTTATCCAAACAAGATGCTAAAGATCAATTATTAAACTCTATTAAAGAAGAAGCTAAGTCTGATGCCATGAAATTTATTCAAAATAGAATGGAAGAGGCAAAAATGACAGTTGAACAAGATGCTAAAAAAATAATAATTAACACAATTCAACGAATTGGTACAGAGGAATCTATAGATAATTGTGTCTCTGTTTTTAATATTGAATCAGATGATGTAAAGGGAAGGATTATAGGAAGAGAGGGAAGAAATATTAGAGCTTTAGAATCAGCTACAGGAGTTGAAATCATAGTAGACGATACACCTGAAGCTATAATACTATCATGTTTCGACTCTATTAGAAGAGAAATTGCTAGATTATCACTTCACAAGTTAGTTACAGATGGAAGAATACACCCTGCTAGAATTGAAGAAATAGTTAAAAAAACTGAGAAACAAATTGATCAAGAAATAATTGAAATTGGTAAAAGAACTGTTATAGATTTAGGAATTCATGGTTTACATCCTGAATTAATTAAAGTTGTAGGGAGGATGAAATATAGATCATCATATGGTCAGAATTTGCTTCAGCATTCTAGAGAAGTTTCAAAATTGTGCGGTATAATGGCTGCAGAATTAGGTATTGATGCAAAATTAGCTAAAAGGGCAGGTTTATTACACGATATTGGTAAAGTTCCATCATCTGAAAAAGATGCAGAAACACCTCACGCTATTTTGGGAATGCAATGGGCGGAGAAATATGGAGAAAAGGATGAGGTATGTAATGCTATTGGTGCACATCACGATGAAATTGAAATGAAATTCTTATTATCTCCAGTAGTTCAAGTATGTGATGCTATTTCTGGCGCTAGACCTGGAGCTAGAAGACAAGTCTTAGATTCATATATTGAAAGATTAAAAAACTTGGAGGAAATCGCGCTAGATTTTGAAGGTGTTCAAAAGGCTTATGCCATACAAGCTGGTAGAGAACTTCGTGTTATAGTAGAAAGTGAAAAAGTTAATGATGATATAGCTTCTAAATTATCTTTTGATATTTCACAAAAGATACAAACAGATATGACTTATCCTGGGCAAGTCAAAGTAACAGTTATTAGGGAAACAAGGGCAGTTAATATTGCAAAGTAGTAGATTATTTAATCTAATTCTATCAAGCTTAGATTATATGTGTCAGTTTCTGAAATGTGAAAATATCCTAATGGAAAATTTTCATTATTTGTTGTATTAACAATATTACCAAGCAATGATGATGGTATTGTTTCAAAAGGACCACCAGCTTGTTGACCACTTTGTGATATGAGAACATTAAAATATGTTAAATATTCTTTCGTAACCCCAGACATTTTTATAATAACTTCAGATGGTAATTCAATTTCGTCTTGCTGATAAAAAAATGAGAAATTATATGTTGACCCATTAAAAAATCTATCTTCAATTGGTACAAATAAATCATTTGAAAAATCGAATAAATAATAATTCTCACTATTAATATCATCTACAAAAGATACATTAACTTCAATTTCTTCTCCAGTAAATAATGTATTTTCTCCTTGATAAACCTCACTAAACCCGGTAGTAGTTATTAGTTTACTTTGACTTTTATAATGATCTTCATTATAAAAAATATTAAGTTCATAGTCTACATTTTCTATTGGAATAAACTGGGTAATCGGTACAAAGTTCCCATCTGAGTTATTATCTTCAAAAATAATATCTATATCATTAGTTAAATCCTTCAATAAAACTGTCGCTGCGTTTGTTATAACAGGAATTTCTTCATCATAGTAATCTGTAGATTCTCTTAACTTAACAACAGTGTTCGCGGTTACTGGAGTCTGATTATGGTATACTTCAAAAATTGCGTCAATAATTAGTTTAGGCTCGCTGGAAGGAACTTCTATTTCTATAACTTCTTCACAACCAAAAAACATAAACAAACTGATCAAAAATATAATATTTTTCATTCTTAAAATTTAAAATTATAAGTAATAGATGGAACAATCCCAAAGATTGATGTTTTTATAGCTTCATTTGCAGAGGTTTCGGTATTTCTTGAAAACGCTATTGAAGCTGCGTTTTTTCTATTATAAATGTTGTATATACCAAACACCCATTCAGCTTGTAAATCTCTATTGTTATTCTTAACCGGCGTGAGTGTTGCCGATAAATCTAATCTATGGTAAGTAGGAAGTCTATTAGCATTTCTTTGGTTGTCATTATAAATTGGCACATTCAACCCTTGAAATTCGTACTGCCCAACAGGGTAGTTGGTTGGTTGACCAGTTTGTAATAAAAAGTTTGTGTTAAATTTCCATTTTGAACTGAGTTCATAACCAGCATTTACAGATAAATCATGTGTTTTGTCATAAGGGGTATTATACCATTCTCCATTATTAATTCCTGGCTCACTAATATTTCTGCCAGATGTTAGTTGTTCTGATTTTGATAAAGTATAGGCTAGCCAACCCTTTAGTTTTCCTTCATTTTTTCTAAACAAAAACTCTAGCCCATATGCTCTTGATTTTCCATTTAGAATTACTGTCTCTATTTCGTTATTTGCAACTAGGTTAGCACCGTTTATATAATCTATTCTATTTTTAACATCTTTATAAAAGAATTCAGTTTCTAAAGAAAAATCTCCATCTTTAATTCTTCTAAAATATCCAACAGCGTATTGGTCTAAGAGTTGAGGCTTAATAAATGGTCCACTCGGCACCCATATGTCCAAAGGTGTAGGAGAGGAGGTGTTAGATAATAAATGTAAATACTGGGCCATTTTATTGAAACTAGCCTTTATAGAGCTTTCACTGTTTAATAAATAAGAAAGTGATAAACGTGGCTCAAAATTATTAAAACTTTTTAGTATATCATTTTTTTTATAACCTATACTTCCAGTAGCAGTAGCAGGTTCATATTTTTGAAGTTGTTGATTGTAGATTAACGGATTGTCATTTTCATATATATTTAATTCATCTTGTCCTAAGCGAGTAAAATTACTAAATCTAAGACCATATTTTAAGCTGAATCTTTCTGAAATATTATGATCGGCTTCTAAATATAAAGCAAATTCATTTGCGAATTTTTCAGTTAATTTAAAAGGTATTATGCCAGAGTCATCTCTATTTGGAAATATTTCACCGGCATTGAATTTTGTGTAAATATTATTTACACCATAACTTAATTTCAAGTTATCTTTTAAATAATGATTAAAATCATATTTAAAGTTTACGTTTGTAATGCCAGAGTCCCACTCAAACCCAACAAAATCCAGAATTAATCCATAAAAATAATCAGAATAAATTAGAGATAAATTTGAAAATAATTTGTCAGAATAAAGATGATTCCATCTTATATTAGTTACAGCATTACCATACTTGTTTATAAAACTATTATTAATCCCAAATACATCTTTACCAAAGTATGCAGATAAAAAAATATTATTTTTTTTGTTAAGACGGAAATTAACTTTAGTATTTAAGTCATAAAAATAAGCTTTATTATCATTATCAATTAGTGGAAGAAACAGGTGTGCATATGACGATCTTCCTCCAATTAGAAATGAACTTTTTTCTTTTTTTAATGGCCCTTCAGCTAAAATTCTACTAGAAATTAATCCTATGCCACCGGTTAATTTAAAATCTTTATTATTTCCTTCTTTTTGATATATATCTAATACAGAAGATAATCTTCCTCCATATTTTGAAGGAATTCCACCTTTAAATAATTTAACATCTTTAATTACATCTGGATTAAAAACAGAGAAAAAACCAAATACATGTGAAGAATTAAAAACAATAGCTTCGTCTAACAGAATTAAGTTCTGATCTGCAGCACCACCTCTTACATTAAAACCAGATGCACCTTCTCCAGCTGAAGTGACTCCGGGAAGTAGAATTATTGACTTGATGATGTCTGACTCTCCTAAAACAACAGGAATTTGTTTTATAGTTTTTGAAGTTAATTTATTAACACTCATCTGAGTACTTTTGATATTTATTTTTTCAATATCAGTTTGAATAACTACTTCATCCAAAGCCTGAGACCTCTCAGACAAATAGAAGTCTAATGAAGTTTTGTTATTTAGTTCTATTATCTTGCTTTCATCACTAAAGCCTAGGTAACTTACTGAAATATTATGTGTGCCTTTTGAAATTGTAATTGAATAAAAACCATATTCGTTTGTAGTAGTTCCAACACTTAGATCGGGAAAATAGATGGTAGCACCTATTAAAGTTTCATTTCCTTTTTTATCATATACTGTACCGCTTATTGTGTGTTTTTCTTGAGCAAAAAATGTCAAAGTAAAGAGGAAAAAAAATATTGTGGTTATTAGTTTGCGCATTCAATTTTTCATTAAAAATGTAAAAGTATATTAACTTTAAAGATATCTCAAATTCAAAATTATAATTATATGTTAATTTTAAACTTAAGCAACAAAAACAATATTTTACGCTCTAGGATGAAATTTATTTAATGCTTCGCTTAAGTATTTTTTGTCTAAATGCATGTATATTTCGGTAGTCGTAATACTTTCGTGGCCCAACAGTTGTTGAATAGTTCTTAGATCTGCTCCGTTTTCCAATAAATGAGTGGCAAACGAATGTCTAAATGTGTGCGGTGAAATTGATTTATTAAAATTTGACCTTTCTGCTAATTGTTTTGTAATTGTAAAAATCATTGCTCTTGTTAATTTTTTACCTCTTCTATTTAAAAAAACATGATCTTTAAAAGATGGTATTACTTTTGTCTTATTTCTTGAGTTATGTATATATAAAGCTACTTTAGTTTTTGTTATGTTTCCTATTGGAATTAATCTTTGTTTATTACCTTTTCCTGTAACTTTAATAAAATTTTCTTCAAAAAATAAATCAGATATTTTTAAATCTACTAGCTCACTGACTCTTATTCCACACCCATATAAAAGTTCAATTATAGCCACATTTCTTTCACCTTGATCTTTTGATAAGTCAATGTTAGAGATTAATTCGTCTATCTCTTTTGTAGATAATGTGTCAGGAAGTTTTCTTGAAATTTTAGGAGATTCAATAAGTCTTAGAGGGTTTTGAGTTATATACTTTTCAAAAATCAGAAACTCAAAAAAACTTCTTAAGCCAGAAATTATTCTGGACTGAGAAGATGAATTTAATAGTTTTGAGACTACATTTAAAAATTCCTTAATATCATCAGAGTTGATTTTAATTGGTGATTTACTTTCGTTTATAAAGTCTTTAAATTTTTTGACATCTTTTTCATAACTGGAAATAGAATTAACTGAGAAACCTCTTTCAATTTTTAAGTAGTTATTATAGTCTTTTATAGCATCATTCCAATTCATACCTCCAAGTTAAATAAATATCCTAAAATTTTGTACTATTTTGATTAGATAATAATTTATTATATACATGATTTAATGACATTAGTAAATTTCATTATATTTATAAAATTATCAATTATTAAGAATAAGTATCGATGAAAAATATTATTATAATCAATGGTCCAAATCTCAATCTTTTAGGTAAAAGACAACCAGAAATTTATGGACATAATGATTTTGATAATTTTTTAATCGACTTAAAAACTAAATTTCAAGATTTTAACATTACTTATTATCAATCTAATATTGAAGGCGAAATTATTGATAAACTTCATGAAGTTGGATTTAGTATTGATGGAATTATTTTAAATGCAGCCGCTTACACTCACACATCAGTTGGTATTGGAGATGCTGTAGCATCAATTGATTCTCCAGTTATTGAAGTGCATATATCAAATACCTATGCAAGAGAGGATTTTAGGCACAAGTCTTACATTTCTCCAAATGCCAAAGGGGTTATTTTAGGTTTTGGATTAAAAAGTTATGAGTTAGCTCTAAATAGTTTTGAATAGGCTTATAAATGAATAACTTCGCCGTATGCTGCAGCAACAGCTTCCATAACAGCTTCACTCATAGTTGGATGAGGATGAATTGTTTTTAAAACTTCCATTCCGGTTGTTTCTAATTTTCTTCCTAAAACAGCTTCAGCTATCATGTCTGTTACTCCTGCACCTATCATATGACAACCTAACCATTCTCCATACTTTTCGTCAAAAATAACTTTCACAAAACCTTCCTTATTTCCTGAAGCACTAGCCTTTCCTGATGCTGAAAAAGGGAATTTTCCAACTTTGATTTTATATCCTTTATCTATTGCCTGTTGTTCAGTTAACCCAACACTCGATATTTCTGGGTAACAGTAGGTGCAACCCGGGATATTTCCATAGTCTATAGGAGTTACATCATGACCTGTAATTTTTTCAACACATAATATACCTTCTGCAGAAGCAACATGGGCTAGGGCAGGACCTGGAGTTACATCACCAATTGCATAATAACCAGGAATATTTGTTAGATAATATTTGTCAACTAATATTTTATCCCTATCAATTGCAATTCCAACTTCTTCTAATCCAATATTTTCAATATTCGTTTTAATTCCAACTGCAGAAAGGATAATATCCGCACTAATATTTTCTTCTCCTTTAGATGTTTTTACTTTAGCAGAAACTCCTTTTCCAGAGGTATCTACTGACAATACTTCTGATGAAGTCATGACATTTATACCACTTTTTTTGAAAGATTTTTCTAATTCCTTAGAAATATCTTTATCTTCAACAGGAACAATATTTGGTAAATATTCAACAATAGTTACTTTTGTCCCCATTGAGTTGTAGAAATATGCAAACTCGACTCCAATTGCTCCAGAACCAACAATTATCATTGACTTTGGTTGTTTTTTTAAAGTCATAGCTTGTCTGTATCCAATAATTTTATTTCCGTCTTGAGGAATTGACGGTAGTTCTCTGGATCTAGCTCCAGTAGAAATTATGATATGATTGGCTGAATATTGAACTCCATCAACATCTACAACTTTTCCAGGCTTAAGCTTCCCGTAACCTTTTATAACATCAATTTTATTTTTTTTCATTAAAAAAGTTACTCCTTTACTCATGCCTGCTGCGACATTTCTACTTCTGTCAACTACAGCATTAAAGTCCTTAGAAAATTCAGTAACATTAAGACCATAATCTGAAGAATGTTTAAGATATTCAAAAACTTGTGCAGATTTTAATAATGCTTTAGTGGGTATACATCCCCAATTTAAACAAACGCCTCCTAAGCTTTCTTTTTCCACTATAGCAGTCTTTAAACCTAGCTGTGATGCTCTAATTGCAGTCACATAACCACCTGGACCACTACCTAAAATAATAATATCATAATTACTCATATAATTTAATTTTTAAAGTCAATACTTACTGAATTTACACAATACCTTTTTCCAGACTCTGTTGGACCATCATTAAAAACATGTCCAAGGTGACCACCACAGTTAGTACATAAAATTTCAACTCTAGTCATTCCTAATGTATAATCATTTTTATATTCTACACTACCTTCAATTGCATTATCAAAACTTGGCCATCCACAATTAGATTCAAACTTTTGATCGCTTGTAAAAAGGGGGTTATCACATCCTTTACAATTATATATTCCTTCTTCCATGAAAATATTATACTCACCAGTTCCTGGATATTCAGTTCCTTTCTCAATCAAGACTCTGTACTCAACATCAGAAAGAATTTTTCTCCATTCTTCATCACTTTTTTGAACTTTATAATCTTTCATTTTTTTGCTTGAATTAATTGGTTTAGAGTTAGTGTCTTGAGAGGTGAAATTCACAAATAATATACCGCAAGTAATAACGATAATAGTTAGTAGTATCTCTGATTTAAATTTCATATTACTTTGTATTTAATATTATTTGTTTAATAGAAATATTATATTAGACAAAAGTATTTTATTTTTATGAAAATATATCAAAAAGGAGATAAAAAATTATTAAATGCTTGGGCATTTTATGATTGGGCTAATTCAGTTTATCCATTAGTAATTTCTACTGCCATCTTTCCAATCTATTACGGCTTCATTACTGATGAAAATAAGTACATTGAATTTTTAGGTTTTAACTTTAAAAATACTGCTTTAATCACTTTTGTTACAGCCATAGCTTTTATGTTTTTAGTTTTTATTACTCCCTTACTTTCTGGAATAGCTGATTATACAGGTTTAAAGAAAACATTTATGAAATTCTTTTGCTTTATGGGTTCAGTAGCTACTATTTCACTCTATTGGTTTGATATTGATAATTTAACTTTTGGTCTTTTTTTTTATTTCCTAGCCATGATTGGATTTTGGGGAAGTTTAGTTTTTTATAACTCTTATCTTCCAGACATAGCGTATGAGGATCAACAAGACTCAATTAGTGCAAAAGGTTATTCAATGGGTTATTTTGGTAGTGTATTATTATTAATTCTCAATCTAGTCATGGTTAATTTTCCAGATTTATTTGGAATTTCTGACTTAGGAACTACTCAAGCACCAATAATGGCAATGAAGATATCTTTTGTTACTGTTGGTGTTTGGTGGTTTGTTTTTAGTTTGTATACTTTTTATTACTTGCCAGAACCAAAAAAAACATCGAAAATTAATACATCAATTCTATTTAATGGATTTAAGGAACTTAGAGAAGTTTGGATAATTTTAAAATCACATCCTTTTTTAAAGAGCTATCTATTAGCTTTTTTTGTCTATAGTATAGCATTGCAAACTGTTATATTAGTTGCAACGTATTTTGGTGAACAAGAAATTAATTGGGCTGAGGGAGAAAAGACAACAGGTCTTATAATTAGTATTTTAATAATTCAGTTAATAGCGATTTTAGGTGCGTTAGTAAGCGCAAAAATTTCAGAAAAGTTTGGTAATATTTATACTCTAATAATATTAAACATAATGTGGGCTTTGTTATGTTTTTATGGGTACTTTGTAGAATCTTCTAATGAATTTTACATGGCTGCTGGATTAGTTGGACTAGTCATGGGTGGAATTCAAGCACTTTCAAGATCCACTTTTTCCAAATTTTTACCAGAAACAGATAATACTACCTCATTTTTTAGTTTTTATGATGTTGCTCAAAAAGTAAGTATTGTATTAGGTATGATCCTTTTTGGAACTATTGATCAAATCACAGGTAGTATGAGAAATGCAATTTTATTTTTTACAGTTTTTTTTGCTATCGGGGCATTTTTATTAATTCGATTAGACAAAAAAATGAAATGCTAAATCTTACTTGGCATAGATATTGAAATATATATATAAATTCTAAACATTGATTTTGTTTTACTTTCTGTTATTCAGTTGATTATGAAATGAAAATTATTTGTTTACAATCTTAAAAACAATTATGGCTAGTAGAAATTTATTTAATATTGACAATCTGTCACTTATTGACGTGGACGAAAACTCTGAACTTATTCCTTTAATGACACCTGAAGATGAAAAGGAAATAAATAATGAAGTTTTACCCAATTCATTACCAATATTACCTTTAAGAAATACTGTACTTTTTCCAGGTGTAGTTATACCAATTACGGCAAGTAGAGATAAATCCATTAAACTTATAAATGATGCTAATAAAGGTGACAAGCTGATTGGTGTAGTTTCTCAAATTGATAAAAATATTGAGGACCCTTCCCTAAATGATATTTATAAGACAGGAACTGTAGCAAAGATTTTAAAGGTATTGAAAATGCCAGATGGTAACACTACAGTAATCATTCAAGGAAAAAAAAGGTTTACAATTGAAAAGATGATATCCTTAGAACCATATTTAAAAGCTACAATTGAAGGTGTGCCTGAGATTATGCCTGAACCTTCAGATTCTGAATTTAAAGCCATAATAGATTCTATAAAAGACTTGGCCTTACAAATTATTAAACATAGCCCAAATATTCCTTCTGAAGCCTCTTTTGCCATCAAAAATATAGAAAGTAATTCTTTTCTTGTAAATTTTGTTTCTTCAAACATGAATCTCAAGGTTTCCGAGAAACAAGACCTATTAGAAATTAATGATTTACAAGAAAGAGCTCTCGATACTTTGAAATTCATGAATGTTGAATTTCAAAAATTAGAAATAAAAAATGATATTCAATCAAAA
>Ga0206682_10005020_pt1 | contig 10552 bp, 10 predicted proteins | sample M240m12015metaG_FD_155444 | JGI IMG/M metagenome (GOLD analysis project Ga0206682, IMG submission 155444) | Ammonia-oxidizing marine archaeal communities from Monterey Bay, California, United States - M2 40m 12015 | ecosystem: Environmental > Aquatic > Marine > Intertidal zone | place: USA... | reverse complement strand
CTCCATGGGCATACAAGTGCTCGCTCTGAAAGGCTTCCAGCGCTTCTCTATCTTGACAATCCACCATATCGAAAAATGCGACCGCAGGCTGATCCACGCCGAGTCGCTGTAAATATTGGGCGGGAAAAAGCCCCCCGGTCCACCGAGCATTGATTTCAGTGATCATGATCTCATCACCCGCAATGAAATAGTCGATGCCGCAGTTCACTCCCCTCTCAGAGACATAGCCATGATGACGCGCATACTCCCCTACTCGATAGAGCATCTCGCGATGCGGGTCCGCTATCGCCAGCTCAGGAGATAGGTAATTACCTACCCACTTACCGCCAGCAAATAACAGCTGACGCACATTACTGATGTCGACACGCTCAGGTGTGATAGTGAGGTCTACGGTCATTTCTTGCCAAGTACCCGTATCCAACACCCGTTGCAATAACACCAGCACCTCATCGTCGTACTCCTCGATCCGCTCTAAACACTGCGCGACGGAACCTACCTTGAAGACGTTGCGAGAACCTGCAAGGCCTAACAGTTTCATCATTAATCCAGCTGCGTTAGCCTCAAAAAAGTGATCGGCGTCGCCGGCTGCGATAGCGGATTTGGCGTAGACCTGAGTGCCGGGGACCGGTAACCCCGCAACAGGAGCATGCTGGGCAAAGTGCAACTTAGAATTCACATTACGACTCATATCGAGCGCAGATTGATCCTGATGCAGCGGGAAATTGCTGCCACTCCACATATAGAGGTTGAGCAAGTCCACCGCTGGTAGTGTCTGGGAAACGCTTTCATAGAAGCCATCGAGGGGATGGTATTGCCAGTGCGATGCCGGCACTGATTCCAACCCCATCTGCTGAAACATATGGCTGTAATGGCGTAGGTGAGCGTGCCAGGGCGCCTCTTGAAACGCCTCGGCGAGCGCGACATGGTCCACCTTTTTACCCAAACCCGTTAAAGCGATCTGCAACGCACACGTCAGCACTTGATTTTCATAATGATCGACTTGTTGCTTTGGCGTGAGCGACCCCAGATCGTGATGCAGCGAGCAATCATCGCCGGCCATCGCGTATAAGGCTGAGCCCGCTTGCTCCGGTACAAATGATCCAACTTGCATTCAACACTCCTCTATTGGCATCGTTCAAGGCGACCCGCCGTCGTGTCACCGCGTCACAATTGTCTACCTAGCGGGTCGACAGCAGACTGAGCCGTCACTGCCACCTGCCATTATGCTGAGATCCCTGCCGCTTTGAGACCCATTGCTTCCAGCACGTTAGCGCGAGATGAAGCGGCGCGTAGTTGCCCAGTGAGGTCGGCAAACCCATCACCAGCAATGGTGTCCATCTGCAGCCCAGCGGCATGATTATCCGAGAGGATCGGCGCTAAATCACGCGCAAACTGCCGATCAAACTGCTGCAGTATCGGCAAAACCTGCCGCTCAGAAAACCCGGGGCTTAGCTCAGCAACCATATTCGCCAGTTGATCCGCAACGCGGAAGCACGTGTTCATCCCCATGCTGCGTGCGGGGTGCATCGCGTGCCGCGCATCCCCTATCAGCACAGCAGCACCCTCGCCCTCATAGGCCTCACTTTGCTGCGACACAGGCGGATAAAGTGCACCGAACATCAACGTCTCAAAATCAAGGGTCGGACACCACTGCCGCAGCTGATCGTGCAACTGCGACTCTGGCGCGTCACGCCAAAGGGTTAACTCCTCTACCGCTATCGGAAACCCGATTTTAGTACCGCCCCCTGTTCGAGGGATCAGTGACAGCATTCTATTTTCCGTCAGATGGACGTCGAGGGTTCGCTTTTCAGGAACCGTGCGCTGTTTGCCATAGAGCACGGCAATCGGATGGTGATAGCGATGGCGTTGAATATCGATATCAAGACGGGATCGCACACTCGAGCCGGTGCCATCCGCGCCGACCAGCAGGGTGCAGGATATCTCTTCGGCCCCTTGGTGCGACTCCCAAGACAAATGCCAACAGGCTTGCGCTCTCGTCAGAGACCAATGTTTTGCACCTAATGTGCACCGTGCGCCATTAGCGATGGCCCGATCTAAGAGCACACGACCGATATCCTCATGATTTAAGAACAAGAACCACGGCGCGCAGTCTTTGTGCTCTGGCACCGGAATCGTGACGATGTGCTCATGGGATGCATCAAACCAGCGAGTCCCAAAGCGCTTTTCCCCGCCCGCCAGCAGGAGGCTATCCCAAATACCCCAGCGAGACAGGATGGGCGCCATTGCCGGTTGAATATGATCGCCCCGCGCCGTATCGAGAGGCAGATCACTCCGATCGATCAAACGGACACTGAACCCGCTACTGGTCAGTGCAGTTGCCAAGGCAGAGCCGGCAATACCCGCACCGATAATGGCAACATCAACCCGCTCCCTGCTGCTCACGAGATCCCCTTAACTTTCACGACACGCCTCCCACAATGCGCTAGCGATAGCCTACCTCACAATACTTTTCGCACTCAAAAATAAACGCTGCCCTTATGACGCTCCTCATTGCTCTGCACAGGCCGATACGGTAAAAACCTTGAACCTCATCGTTACAACACCCATAAGGGTAGTGTAGTGTCGGTACAGTGTTAAAAGGAAGCAAGTCGATGCCAGACGCCCCTCAGGATCGTCGCAAATGGTCTGTCTTAAGCGGCTTGTTCCTCGTTTACATGGCCTCTAATGGCATTACGCTGCACACCTTGCCACTGCTCTATCCCGAACTCATCGAAACGTTTGGCTGGCGTGCGAGCGAAGTCACCCTGCCAGCGACGATTTTCTTCATTGTCGGCGCACTCACCTCACCACCCGCCGGGTGGTTACTAGACCGCTATTCGTCACGACTGATCATTGCACTGGGCGGGCTCTTGCTATGTATTGGATTAGTGGCATACGGCATGACACAGACCTTATGGCAATTAGTCGCCGTGTATGCCCTACTCGGGCTGGCATTATCGCTGTGCGGCCTCGTATCCAATATGGTCATGCTCACAAGCTGGTTCGCTACCGGGCGTGGACGCGCCACTGGCATTCTGCTCATGGCATCAAGCCTGGGGGGCGCACTGTTTCCGTTTATCGTCGGAACAGGGTTAGAGCAGAGCGGCTGGCGCACTACCGTCATGCTGGCAGGAATCGGGGTCGGGATCGTGATACTCGGTAGCGCCTGGTTACTGTTACGGGATGGCCGCTTGGCGAGTCAGAAGGTTGCTCTGCCGCCGTCACTCAGCCCTCGTGGCGTCGGATCGCTGAACGCAGCACTCAAAGAGCGACGCTTTTACGCCATTATCTTTATTACCGGCAGCCTGTGGTTCATCATCATTGCGCTCACGCAACATCAGTCTATCCATCTCGCTCGCGACATCGGCCTTGCTAAAACACTGCTGCCGGCCGTATTCAGTCTTTTCTTTGGCAGTTCAGTCATTGGGAAACTCGGCTTTGGCTTACTGTCAGATCGTTTTGATCTCCATAAAGTGATGGCTGTTTCGATACTGCTGCTAGCAGTCGCATTACTCCTCTTGGCCCAGCTATCCGCACTCGATCGAGCCCTACTCTATCTTTACGCTGTCATGGCGGGCATTGGCTTTAGCGGCACTTTTACCTGCATCCAGCTGCTGGTCGCATCGCACTACAGCGGCACTCACTATGGCCGTATTTTAGCCATCGTGGTACTCATCGATACGCTCTGTGGGGCCTTGGGTACAAGAGTCGTTGCGCTACTCCGTGAATCGCAAGGCGATTACCAGATGGCGCTAACGATCATGGCTGCCCTGGCGCTGATTGCTGCAGCAGTCGTCGTGCAACTCCGCTCCGGTGAACAAGCTTACGAGACGCGCGGCCCCATTGCTTGATGTGCCTGACCGTTAATCAGGGCGGATCGCTAACACGCAGCGCTCGTCGGATAACAAATTCAGCATCGCCTCATCATTGTTAAAAGAGGATTTGTATTGATTCATGAAGGCGACGCCTTCCTCCCGAATGCGACGCCGCTGGAGCGCACTACAAAACCGACGCACTTCTTCCTCACTTTCCAACACTAAGGGTGGAACCGTAGCGGTTTTTCCGTCCGCGCCTTTGGCAACCATTGTGAAGTAACAGGTGTTCGTGTGCTTACTCATACCTTCTTGTAAATTTTCGGCCGTCACCTTGATACCCACTACGAGCGATTTCCTACCAACATAGTTTACCGAGCCCATCAGCGATACCACTTCGCCCACTTCAACCGGCTGCAGGAATTGCACATTGTCTACCGACACCGTGACGCAGTAATTACCCGCATGCTTGCTGGCACAGACATAGGCGAGCTTATCCATCAGAGACATTAGCGTGCCGCCGTGAACCTTGCCGCCGAAGTTCGCATAACTGGGGACCATGAGTTCGGTGATAACCCGGCGTGAATACGCAACTGGATGTCCGTCCATTAAAACTCCTCGCCACTCCTGAAAGTGCAGCTCGATCACTATCCTAAGATAGTCGTTCTTTACCACTACTACTGCAATACTTTGCGGCCATTGCCAGTCGCTTGCCAATATACCCCATAAGGGTATAATTAAGCCTTTCATCAATACCCCCCGGGGGTAGGCTAGTATGCAAATCGACACCAAGCGCCGAGCTGATGCACGGCTGGCAAAAATTGAAGGACAAATACGGGCCGTCCGCAAAATGGTGGCAGACGACCGCTACTGTGTCGATGTGGTCCGGCAAGTGCAAGCGGCCCGGGCTGCCCTAGCAGGGCTCGAATCGGTCATCGTTGAAGACCACGTCGATACGTGTGTGCAACATGCCCTCGACAGTGGCTCACCCAACGACCGCAGAGAAAAGGTCACCGAACTGGTCTCGATTCTGACCGGCAAGAAAAAGTGAACCGGATTGCATGGACGGCCTGGCTACTGCTGCTGTCCCTTAACAGCAGTATCAGCGCCGCGCGCCCGGTTTCCTACACTGGCGGACTGACGCTGATTGAAGAATCTGATCGGCAGTCCACCTCTTTGCTTGTCCATTTCACCCCGGCACCCCAGTGGTCAATTGGTTTGCGCGGCGAGCATAATCGAGATCAAGACTATGCCCTTTACACTCTGCACCCCACTTGGCTTGCGAAGCGTTGGTTTGGAGCGAATCATCAAGGCAACCTTTACCTGCATGGTGGAGTCGGCGTCGCAACGGGTGTTAATGGCAACCCCCTCGGCGAGGACATCGCGGCTCATGGTGGCGTGATGGCTGATTGGGAGACCCGCTCACTCTTCGCAAGCTATCGCTCGCGATATCTTGATGCGGGCCACTTTGGCGCTCAGTTTGTGCACGCAGCGAGAGCGGGCTTTGCACCCTATATCGGAAAAACGGGTGATCTACACACGTGGCTCATGCTTGAGATAGATCACCGCCCTAGCGAACGCATCTCCATGACAGCAACGCCCTTAATACGTTTTTTTAAAGGCCCCGTCTTACTTGAACTGGGCTATACCCTCTCAATCAACCAGCCCCTTATCAACTTCACCTATCGTCTCTGATAGCAAGGATGAAACGATGAAGCACCTTTTTGTGATCAGCTTTATGATCCTCAATTTACTCATCACGCCAACGGCGGCGAGTGAGAATACCGGGCACAGCGATGCGCACTCGTATCAGGACGCTAGCGCTAGCGAATCCGATGCTGGGGGGGATAACGCTCACCATCATAAAAGCCATGACGCCCACCCTATGGAGCAGAGTGGCGACGCAGCAGACCCAAACAGTCAGCCGACGCTGACACGAACCGATGAGATTGATCGGGCCCTCGCTGCGGGCGGCGCGCCGATCGTCGCCGATGTTCTGGGGGTGGTCTGCGACTTTTGTGCAATTGCCATGAATAAAATTTTTGGCGACCAGCCAGAAGTCGCTGCCGTCTATGTTGACCTTGATACCAAAGCACTCAGCCTCGTCTTATCGCCCAGTAGCTCGCTAAGCGATGCTGCAATTGCTGATCTAGCCGTGCAGGCTGGCTACCGCATTGCTGCTATCCGCCGCAACGAAGCGGCCCTAGGCGTAGCGTTGTGAAAGGAGATTGGCGAGATACGGTACTGCCGAGCCTAGCCTTATTTGGGAGCACATCTACTTTGCTATGTTGTGCGCTCCCAGCCGTACTCATCTCACTGGGTGCGGGCGCCGTCATGGCCAGTCTGACCTCGGCAATACCGGGGCTCATGTGGCTTTCTGCGCAAAAAAACCTCTTGTTCAGCGTAGCCGGTGCAATATTGGTGATCAGCTCCATGATGGGTTGGTATCAACGAACCGCTCCTTGCCCGACCGACCCCGAGAAGGCCGCCAACTGTCTTCAGCTGCGCCGTCTCAATGCATGGCTGCTCACCACGTCATGGCTTGCGTACTGCTGCGGAGTGTTCTTCGCTTACGTTTGGGTGATCGTGTTCTTCTGACGACCTGGAAGACGACTCGTCACTGCAAATAGCCACAACCCCATAACGGCTGTCCCGAGCGCCAACAGAGAGAAGCATTTAAGCAGCCACGTTCCGATCGTATCTCGATCGGAGTAACTCATAATATGAAGGGACCAGAGAAAATCCCACCACCGCCAAGCCTCATGTCGTACCGCGACTAACTCACCAGAGACAGCATTGAGATAAGCAACCTCCGCGGGAGAATCAGCCGAAAATGCGCGCCATAACGGTAACGGCGCTCCTCGATATTCGCTGCCCGGAGCAACGCGGTCGACCCATTCCACGACATCTAGGTCCAACGTGGTTCGCTGCCGAACGAGATCCAGCGCCTCCGCTGATGACAAGTAACCCAGTGCAGTCCCTTGAGCGTTGCGCCAGCTCATGCCACCTTCTGAATGCACTCCGATAATCAATTCGCCCGGCAACCGCTCGCGTATCGTCATCTGCTGCCCAGACAACCGAGTTGCTTGTAACGCAGAGAAATCAAATAGCGTGTTCGAAACCTCCGCTTCATAGTGATCTCCGCGAACATAGTCGATGTCGACAAACGAAAAATAAACACCGCTCAGCGTCCATAACAACAGCTGCACTGATGTCAGCATCGCGATACCACGGTGCCAACGTCGCACCCGACGTTGGCGCTTTATCTGACTTGTCATCCGCGACACCTCAGTAGCCCACCTGACTCAGGATGAAGAAGGTAGTAAAGGACAAGTAATGGCCATCCTTAAGCCCACCTCATCTATTTCGACTTCGCCCACCGGCACACTCACACGCCGATCAGCTGGCAAGCAAGCGACGACACCACAAACCATCGCATCCAACAAATCATCTCTTAGCACTTGAGACCGCAAGGTGCGCTCCTGAGTCTGCTTTACGAGTGAGTGGATTGAATACTGCAGGGATCGCTCCAAAACGGTTATTCGTTCTCGAAATCCGGCATCTGTTTTTTTATTATGCTGCATGGGCGCGCCATCATTCAGAGCGGTAAAACACAACTCCGGATGCGTCTCGAGCCACTCTTGAGCGCGACAAAGACCTCCGCGTAGTAGCGCCTCCGTCTCTCGAATCTTAGGGAGAAGATAAAAGGTCTGCTTACTCAGACCCCGATCAAAGCGTTGCTTGCTCGCCGTGTTCAGCTCGGCGTAAGGACGATCGGCTAGCGCCATTCTTGGCGGCGCCGGGAACACGCTACTGCGTCGAGGCCCCAATAACCGGCGGGCCGCCACATCACACTGGCGCGCGCCAGTGACCGACAATCCAATGGGCATATCAATACAGACTGTCGCTCGGTTCCGCATGAGCGGAGCCACATCAGCTAACGTCTCGACGCGCTCCAGCGCCCACGCAGTGCCATCCCAGCCAGCAATGATCCATCCAGCGCGACAGCCGTCGATACCAGCAGCAAGAAAACGACCGGTTTCAAGCACCGCAACACCGCATCGAACAAATCATAGCTGCTGATCAACCACACCACACCCCCAACTGAGTCCGCTTGCCCTACTCGGCAAACGCATGGCGTTTCTGATGGTCGCCTCTCTACATCTGGAACTCAGGTAATCGCACGGTGAGATCTGCCATGTCGGCAGCCACCACAATCTGGCAGGCCAACCGAGAGTTGTCTGCCCGGTCTGGACGCAGCCCCAGCATTGCGCTTTCCTGTACGTCGGGAGCAGGCAAATCACCTGAAACCTCAACAAAACAATGACAGGTGCCACAGATCGCCCCCCCGCCACAGTCCGCATCAATGCCCGGCACATTGTGCTTGAGCGCTGTTTCCATCAGCGACAGGCCAACGTCCCCATCGACCATGCTCTCGGCCCCGTCATGCTGAATAAAAGTGATTACCGTCATACTTCCCAAACCCTCTCACTACGATTTTCGTCGGCATACTGCGCTTTCACGCGTCAACATTCATCTCAATAAAGCAACGTCATTCCGCGTTATGTCGCTAGGTCGCCGCCACTTGGTCTGAATGGAGCGCGTCATGAAACGCCGCCAGCATGCTCTGCTCATGGCTTTGCGCCTCCCCCGTATCGAGGGGCCGCTCGAGCTTCATCCAGTCGATGTCGCCATCGTCGGACATGGTCTCATACTCGAGTATCCCAAGCTCTTCAAATTTAGGGCGCACTTTGTCAGTCAGCAACCCGATTCTGCGCAAATTAGGCACTACGCGCTGAAACAGTAGATTGCGAAAAGTCGACATTACAAACCCATCTAGGACCTTTCGCCGACTTTCCTCGACGTCCCAGCCAAAGTGGCGAAAAACGTCAGTCGCCACCAGCCGTTCGCGACTGATTGCGCACGCTTCAAAAGCAAACAGCGCGCGCTCTTCCCGCTCCTCATCGGTTAACGTCGTGATAAATTCTTCGAGGTAATTCACGCCAAAAGTCACGTGCCGCGCCTCATCACGCGTTACCAAGTAGACAATATCTTTTAATACCGGGTCAGGCGTTGTCTCCCTGGCAGTGTTGAACGCTGACAACGCCAAGCCTTCGATCACAATCTGCATGCCAATGAATTTAAGATCCCAGCGGGGGTCGGTGAGAATTTTATCGATGATGCTGTTCAGGTGCGTATTGATGGGGTACATCAGGCCAATACGCTTCTGAATATACTGATTAAAGACCTCAACATGCCTCGCCTCGTCAAAGGTCTGCGATGCCGCATATAATTTGGCATTGAACGTCGGTGCGCAGGAACAGAGCTGACTGGCCACTAGTAACGCACCCTGCTCACCATGGAGGAACTGAGACAGACTCCATGCGTTCATGTGCAGCCAAAATTTGTCGCGTTCCTTGTCGCTCAGCGCTAAGTAAGGCGGATAGTCGTGCAGATTCATGAGCTCAGCTTGCCCCGCCTCCTCGGGCCAAGGGCGATCCCAATCGATATCGATCTGCGGATCCCAATTCAGTTGCTTACCCAGCTCGTATAACTTTTTGATTCGATCGTCCTGAACCGAATAGTCCCAGTTATAAGAGCCGGTGAGCGGGGTTTTGAAGATTTGCGCAACGTGATCAACATCATCGCTGGTCAGCACATCCTCTAGATCCGGATTTTCGGCGGGGTAATCAGGATTCGCAAATTGTTGGATTTTACGCGGCGTCTCAGTGTTCCATTCAATCTTCATGGCATGCCTCCTCTTAAGCGTCACATGATCCAGCGGTGCCTCCCGACCCTCAAGGTGATTACTTGCCAACGCGAGGTCATTTATGGCCAAATATGGCGATGCAAGGTAGCTCTATTCCCAGCCAATACGTCCTGCTTCTAGTCGATCTAGCCGTCGAACGCGGCTGTTCCATAGACTCGATCTGCTGCGGCACGCAGTTAACTCTGCCCTCACTGTCCCAGCTGGGCGCGAGAGTCGATACGGGCGAGGTAGATCGCCTGACCATGAACGTGTTGGCGCACACCAGCGACCCTCTAATAGGATTGGCGCTGGGACAGCGACTCAATCTCAGCGCTCACGCGGTGATCGGGCAAGCGTTTCTTACCTGCTCAAACCTGGCTGAAGCCCTCGACCTCTTGGATCGCTATGGCGCATTGCTGGTGGGAACTCGCATACAGTTAATGAGGACCCCGAACAGCGCAGCGGATTACGATGGCATGATCGTGGTATTAGATCAGACGGAACCAATGAAACGCTTTAGTTACGAAGTGATCTTTTCGGCAATACAAAAAACTCTTTCAGATCTACTCGGGTCAGCGGTGCCCAATATCAGAGTCTCCTTTCCCTTTCCTGCCCCCGCTGACCTAGCCCCCTTTACCCGCATATTTGGCGAACAAATATTCTTTGACACCGCCCAAGCCGAGTTCAGCCTGCCACGGGACATTACCAGGCTCACTTTGCCATCCTCCAACCGCACGCTACGCGAATTATATGAATCAGAGTGCGCACGCTTACTGGCGAGCCTGTCGGACAGCGCGAGCCTCACAGAACAAACACTCGCATTAATAGATAAGCTCGAAGGACAATACCCGCAACTCGAGCAGGTAGCGTCCATGCTCAATATGAGCACACGTACTTTTAGGCGACGCCTCAAATCCGAAGCAGCTTCTTTTCAGAGCCTTCTGAATGACGTTCGAGTCAAGCACGCGCGACGCTATTTACAAGACACCAA
>Ga0206682_10005019_pt1 | contig 10552 bp, 7 predicted proteins | sample M240m12015metaG_FD_155444 | JGI IMG/M metagenome (GOLD analysis project Ga0206682, IMG submission 155444) | Ammonia-oxidizing marine archaeal communities from Monterey Bay, California, United States - M2 40m 12015 | ecosystem: Environmental > Aquatic > Marine > Intertidal zone | place: USA... | reverse complement strand
TACTGCTGCAAAGAAAAAGAAAGCAGGAAGTAAAGGAAAGACAGTCGTGAAAAATACAAAAAAAGCAACAGTTAAGAAAGAAGGCCTTTGGGCTAATATAAATGCTAAGAAAAAAGCCGGAAAAAAACCTTCTCACGGTAATTCGAAAGCCCATAAACAAGCAGAAAAAGCAGGAAAAGCTCTCGGTAAAGAAGAGTATACTGGACAACATCAAGGTAGTAACTATAAATGGCCAATGTCAAAAGCTACTAAAGATAGAAAAGAAGCTGACAAGTTTGCCGGATCAGATCCTAAAGCTGGTTCAACTATCAAAGGTACTGGCTTTGATTGGAAGAGACAAACTAAAGAAGATATTAGAAACCTAGTAGTAGGTACAATAGCAGAAATGCAACAAAATGAAAACCTACTTTGTGAAGATGATAGATGTACTAGATTAGCAAAACAAAAATATGACACCTGGCCATCAGCTTATGCTTCAGGAGCAGTAGTAAGATGTAGAAGAGGTGAGATCTGGAAAAAGAAATAATGACAAGACTAACACTAGCACAGATGATCGGAGAGATACTTGCTACCGAAAACTTCAAAGATGGAAAGAAGAAAGGTAAGTCAAGACCCGGTCGTGTAAAAAAGTCTGGTGCTAGTTGTAATGGTTCTGTAACTGACCTTCGTAGAAAGGCTAAAAATGCATCGGGTGAAAAGGCAAAGATGTATCATTGGTGTGCCAATATGAAATCAGGTAAAAAGAAATGAAGTTATCAAGTTCGAAATTACATAGTGAAGCTTATTTTTTAGATGCTACAGAAGAAATAGATGTACTAAAAGATGTTAACTGCGTAAATTTATTCGATCAAAATGGGTACCACTTAACAAAAGCTGAACAAGCATTCTTAGTTAGAAATGGATATACCCCTATCGAAAGAAGACATGAAGATTGTTTAAGATATGACTGGATAACTTGGGATAAGAAAGATGGTGCACATATAAACCACTCAGACTTATTCGAACGTAAAGGATTTAAATCTTGTGCTTTAGAACAAATAACATATGTAGCACAAGAACAAAATCCAATGCTTTATAAATTAGTAAAAATGAAGCCAAAATGGGGGATAGATATATCAATAGATTATGTATCACCAAATGCTGTTTTTGAAGTATTCCATTATGAATGGGACTCTTTCAATTACGAAGCATTATTAGAAAAGAAAGAAGAGATAGAGAACTTTATCATTAATCAAGATTGGGATGAAGTTGCTATGAAACTCTGGAAAATTAAAGACAAATGGATTGACTTAGATTTTTTTGATCAAACTCAATGGCGTACTGATTATTTCGGGCTTTCCCCGGAGAAGTTCAAGAACGTTATTTGGGATAGTTAGTCTATTTATAATTATATACGTATATAATATAACCGCTCATTATGACCTACAATGAAATAAAACGTCGTCTCATTAAGTGTGAGAAAACTTTAGCTTTATTCCAAAAGCAAGATCTTAGCAAATCCACACCAGATGAAAGACAACAAGCACAATCCAATATAATCTCAGTAAATGAAGCTATACAGAAGTATAGAAAAATCTTATCTGAGTTAAATGAATCTAAAACATATATAGTAACTCCTAAATCTGGACAGACCTCAGCAGTATCTATGAGTGACGATGAAGTCGAAGCTCTAAAAGATGCAGAAGATGTAGAGGCAATTAAAAGTGTAGATGGAGATGAAGTGAAAGAAAGATTAAATAAGAACTCAGGAGTAGAGTTCTCTGTTAACGAAACAAAAGCAATAGCTAAACAAGTAGGTAAAGCGGTAGCTAAATCTTTGAAAGCGTTAGGAGATTCTGTAACAAGTATGAAAGCTACTCATATAGAAGAGAATTCTTTCGATATAGAGGTAATATATAAGAATAATAGTGACGATGCTTTTTCTTTCCATGTAATAGACGATACGTTACATTTAGCAGACTTTAGCTTTGATAAAGAATTAGTCGATGTAGGTGTTAAACCTTCAGGAGAGGCTATAGTAAATGTAGATGTACTTTCTAATGAACTTCAAAAGCACTTTAAATCTTTAAGTGAAAAAGTAAATTATAAAGGTAGAGAGTTAAGTCACGAAGAAACAGATAGATTAGATTTAATTGCTCATAAAGAATTCGGAGGTAAAGACTTTAATAAATTATCTGATGAAGATAAAGAAAAAGTATTTGCTAAAAGAGATAAAGTAGGAGTTAAAGAAGACGATAACGAAGGTTATACTAAACATAAACTATTAGCTTATCTAGGTCAAGCAGACGATGCTATGATTAGAACCCATGATGATAAGTACTTAATTATATACAATCCAAAGAACGGTAATGACGATAATGCTGCAATGTGGCATGACGATTCTGTATTTGGTGTAGATCAAGATGGAGAAGAACATGAAGTAAGGTACGATCAAATAGATGCTTTACAGCTAGAAAAACATGACCCAGATCAAGAACAGAAAGATGACGAAGAAGATCACGGAGTAGGATATGATGACGAAGGTCGTCCACTAGGTGAAGGTGAAGGAGATGATCACCACTACTTAAAGGTATCAAAAAGAGATTATAAAAAAGCACAAGCTATACTAGATCAAAACATTGACCCTACTTACGTTAAAATGGAGGTAGTAGATAACGATGGAGCTGGTAATGTAATATTCTACTTTATATTCAAACATGAAGATGGCTTTGACGATATGTACGGAGATGCAGAAGCAGATTCAGAATTTTATCAAGAGCCAGAAGAAGATGGAGGAGCATTTGTATATGATGCAGTAATGGATTTACAGTCTCAAGATATTGAAGTAGTAGATCATTCAGGAGATATGGATGAAGCAACAGATATTAACGACCCTGTCTTAATGAGGATGAGAGTCGCTAAAAGAAGAAATGCTGATCTTAAGAAAGTAGATCAAATGCACGCCCGTGATAGAAAAGATCAAAGAATAAACGGAAAGAAAAGACTCTTAATTGCAAAGCTTAAAGATAAGAGAGCTGAGATAGAAAGAGAGATGGAGAACGATCCAGAAATCGAACCAACAGGAGGACCAGTAGCTGATAGATATGGTGATATGTTAAATAAGATTGACAACGCTATTGAAAAAGCAGCAGGTAGAATTAAGCCTATGGACTACGATACAGCAGTTGGTAAAGTAAACGAAGACGAAGGACACTTAGTTACCTTTGGATACGATTTAAATAGAATAGAAGATGTTGTTAAACATCTACAGAGTAAATACAAAGAAGGTCAAGATTTTGAACTTCATATAGGTAGAGGAGATGATTTACCTAACGCAGTAACTTTAAAGAATCCTGCATTAGAAAAAGATCATGACTTAAACGATATGTTAAACGCAGCACAAAGCGATCAAGATAGATACGATGCTTATACCGACTACGATCAACGTAGAAAAGAAGACGACGATTACTATGAAGATCCAGACTATTATAAAGAAAGTATGAAAGAAGGTACAGAATTATACGACAAAGGTGGTATGCAAATTAAAAGATTTGCAGGTAGAGATGGACTAATGGTACAAATCACAGTTGGTAGAGAGTATATTCATGTTACTGCCGATCAGTTTGAAATATTAGCTAAAGCAATGCAATCAGTTACTGGTGACTTAAGAGATATGTCAACTCAGTATCCTAGAAAAAAGAATGTAGATGAAGTAAGAGCAGCTAAGGTACAAAAAGCACACAGTTTAGTAGTAGCTAAAATGAAAGAATTAGCTAAACAATATAAAGCTGGTGATAAATCAGTAGTACCTCAATTAAAAGATTTAACTGCTAAGAAAAAAGCACTAGAGGCTGATTTAGATCAAGCAGTAGCAGGTACTCATAAAGGACAAGAATTAACAGAACTTTCAGGAGATCAGAGAGAAGCTATTATGGATCTTCAGAGTATACTAGATGATCTTTCTCAAAAAGGAGATGAAGCTAGAGAAATCGTTAGAGAGAAGTTTCCAAGAATGTTATCTAAAGGAGATGCTTACGGAGCATTCGAATTTGGTACTAGTGGAAATAGATACGATACTACATTAGAATCTATTATCGAAGAGATTGAAGAATACTACGATGAAGAGGATGATGCCGGATATTCATCATCCGAAGATCCAGATTCAGTAGTCAATGAGTTTGATGCTGCATCTATGAAAGCCTATGGAGATGCTGTTAAAAAAGCTTACGGGGCTAAAAAGAAAAAAGATAAAGATAAAAAACCATTAAACGAATTTACTGATGATAGATTTAAAGGTTCAGAAGTAATCGACGATGCTAACAAAAGAGGACCTGATATGTTCGGTAAACAAATATTTGCAGATCTATTACCTAAAGGAGTAGCTAGTGAAAACGATGCAATTGAGTCTTTAAAGAAACATGATAAGAGTGGTATCAAAGCTAGAATGGGGCGATATGCTCCAATGTTTGTTCACATGCAATATCATGAATTAGAGCATGAAGGTGAAAAATATAGAATGCATCAAAAACAGTACTACAATAGTAACTTTAAAGATAAAGATCCAGACTTCAATCCTGCAGTATCTAAAATTACCTTAATGAAAGTAGATGAAAATGATGAGGGTAAAAATTTAGGTGTTATTTTAGTTAAAACAGATGAGTACATAAAAGACCTTAGAAACTTACCTGGTTTAGGTAAGAGACATATGGAAGAAGCTACTAGAAAAGACCTAGGAATGGTCACATCAGTATCTAAACGTAGAGCAGGAGCTGAATTAAAACAGAAATTAGCAGGTAAACGTTCTGATGGAATGGGTAAGTATGATGGTAATATTTACGGATTAGATAATGACGGCAAAAGAGTTGAATTGAAAAGTTTAAACGATTTAAATAAATTTAAGAAGTTTGAATTAGATGCTGATATTGAAGAAGCAGGACCTGGATTTAAACATGATTGTGCGGCACACGTTGTACATGAAGTATATGGAGCAGGTATTTGTTTAGACGAACAACATACTCTAGTTAAAGAAGGTAATAAGCATGTAGTTACTCACTATGATGTATTCTTTAAAAAAGGAAATAGGTTAGTAGAAGATGTTCCTGCTGAGCACTTAAAAGTGATCACTATGAATGAACATTGGCATAAAGGCTACAAAAAGAAAAAGAAGTAAGATATGCATAAACTAGAAAAACTCATACTAGAGGCTTACTCCGATGTCATTAACGAAATGTCCCAACAAGCTATCCAGTCTAAAGGCGGTGTAGTTCAATGGGAAGACATTACTGATGCTCAGAGAAAAGGTATTGTTAAAAGATACGGTGAACCTGAATTCGGCGGTAAGCATGATTTCTTTAATCAAGCGATGGATACTTATTTTAAAGCTACCGATAAGAATACAGCAACAGGCAGTATATCACATAAGATTTTAAAACTTCCATCATTTGCTGCTCTATATAAAAACTTTTCAGATATTATATTAGATATTAAAAAACTAATGGGATCTGATGATATTAGAACAGATCAAGCAGCAAGAGAGTTATTTGAATTAATCAAAACTAACTTCAGAAAAATACAAAGGTATCTTAGAACAGAAAGACCTGAACAATATAACTTACTCAAATTACAAAGAATGAGTGAGCTAATGACTTCTAAATTAGAAGAATATAAAACATCTCAGACTTTAAATGAATCACTTATTGATTCTTTAAACGAAGAAGAACCGACACCAGAAGAAGAACCAGATACAGCAGCTCCAGAAGAGACTGTATTAGAGGACGCTACTGATGAAATCCTGGGTAAGTTCCCAACATTGAAAAAAGCAATTATTAAGCTACAAACCGGACAGTTCAAGGAGTTCGTTGAAAGCATTGACTGGATCTCTCCGAGGCCATCGTCTTTCAGGGTGAACATTAAGAACGGACAATCCTATATCCTTAAATGGACAGGGACTGGGTTCGAAGCTCAAATACTAGGTAAACGCTATTATATAGATAAGATAGATGATTACCAGCAAGCTTTAGATAAGTTGGCTAGACTTTATAAGGAAGGTCCTATGAGCGGGGCTGGAGAAGGAGAGCCCGCTGATACTGATTCCGGAGGCGGAGGAGGTGGAGGCGGTGACTTCCCGGGTGGAGAAGGCGGCGCTGAAGGCGGTGAAGAAGGAGGAGCTGATGTAGATGCTCTAGCAGGAGATGATGCCGGAGGAGAAGAAGGTGGAGCAGATCTAGGAGGAGAGCCTATAGACTTTGAAGAACCAGGAGAAGAACCAGAAGCATAACAATAACTAAATTTAAACACATAACATGGACAATTTTGACCTAAGAAAATTCTTAAAAGAAAATAAACTTACTTCTACAAGTAGACCTATTACAGAAGATCTAACTGTAGTTGGTCATACCCCAGAGGAAGAGAAAAAAAATGCTGAAGAGCTAGTAGCAGCAGCTAAAAAAGCAGGCAGAGATGCAAAAATTAAGTACGATGGAGATCAAATCAAAAGTGTTGACATAGGAGCTCCTGGTTTAGGTACCCCAGAAGAAGTAAGAGCTGTTCAAGACAGACAGTTTGCAGAATACGATAAAAACAAACCTAAAGATAATAAACCTTCTTTTAAAGCTAAAAAGCTGAAGAAACTTACAGTTGGCGGTAAAACATACGAAAAAGGTGATTTTGATCCTAACGATGACGGTAGAATTATGTCAATTGAAAAATACCCTAACGGTTACTATATTACAGGAGGTATATATACTGATTATGGAGATGGTGATGGGCCTAAAGAAGGATACGGATACGCTATCGACTTAAAAGGTAATGAAATGGACGAAGAGAATCTAGAAGGAAGATACTAAAATGAACATAACAGACAAGCTATATAACGAATGGGCATGGAGAACTAAATCAGGTACTCCATCTATGGACAATCTAGAAGATAAAGCTATATTAGAACAACTTATTTCTGAGCTTGTTAAAGAAGAAGACCAAGAACCTAGAGCTGTTACTAAAAATGATATTATTAACTATATTAAAAATGCTGAATTAGACGACAAGCAAATAGTTAAATTATACCAAAGAATTACTAATTTTGGTAACTATAGATCAATTAGAGATAAAGTAAGACAAAAAGGATACGGTGATAAGATATACAAACAATATTCTCAACAAATACAAAACATTATAGAAGATTTACCTGTAGAAGATTCGAAAAAGTTTTCTGAATACTTACAAAAAGGAGGCGCTAAGTTTAGTACTAATAGTAGGGGCGGTAATATTATTGATGATATTTCATCTCAAACTAATCTTCCCATTAATGTAGTCAAAGCAGTTTTTAGACATACTGCTCAAGATGAAAAGAAAAGAGGAGTAGGAATGGGTGAATTGGCATTAATACTCTTATTTGATAACGTAACTAACGCTGCTGGTAAAGGAGATTTAGCTATTGACGGTAAAGAATTTGAAGTTAAAGGACAAGGAGCTAAACTAGGACCTAATCTTAGACCTTTAGGTAATCAGGCATTCATAGAAGCTTTTTCTGAGTTTGGAGTAGAAGGTACAAATAAACCAAGTTATAAAGGTTCTAATTACATATTACAAAACATTAATCAACTATTAGTTGATTTATATAAAGATCATGGACAGAAAGTCTTAGATAAACTTAATAGTATTATTAATTCATTAGGATTACAAAGCCTTAAAAGCTCAGACTTTGAGGATGCAGCTACCTTAAATAGAGCAATAGGGATAAAACATTTTTTAGCCTATCAAAGTGACGAAGGTTTTCAACACTTTATGATTCATGATTTTGGAGCAAAAGGAGGAGGAGATACTGGAAAATTCGCTTTTGTTTCTGGTACACCGGAAAGCATGGCTGCATCTCTTATGAAATCAGATACTAATTTTCAAAAAATTACTCCCACTAGATTTGGACCAAGAATAGGTATATACGATTCGCCTCCTACTGATTACCTAGAGGAGTATGAAACAGAATAAAAGTTATGGCACAAGATATAAAGAAAATAATAGCACAAGAGTATATTAAATGTGCTAAAGATCCGGCCTATTTCATGAAGAAGTATTGCTATATACAGCATCCTACTCGTGGACGTATCTTATTTAACTTATATCCATTCCAAGGTAAAGTACTACATTTATTTAAAGATCATCAATATTTAATTACTCTTAAGTCAAGACAGCTTGGTATATCAACTTTAGCTGCTGCTTATAGTTTATGGTTAATGTTGTTTCATAAAGATAAAAACGTACTAGCATTAGCAACAACACAAGCAACTGCACGTAACTTAGTTACAAAGACAATGTTTATGTATGATCAGCTACCTAAATGGTTAAAGCTACCTGCATTAGAGAAAAACAAATTATCACTGAGACTTAAAAATGGATCTAAAATTACAGCGAAATCATCTAATGCTGATGCAGCAAGATCCGAAGCGGTATCGCTCTTACTTATTGATGAGGCCGCCTTCATTGATAATATTGACGAAACATTTGCAGCAGCTCAACAAACACTAGCAACCGGTGGTCAATGTATGGCTTTATCAACTCCTAACGGTATTGGTAACTGGTTCCATCAAACATGGGAGAAAGCAGAATCAGGAGAAAATAGCTTTTTACCTATAAGATTACCATGGACAGTACATCCTGAAAGAGACCAAGCTTGGAGAGACCAACAAGACTCAGACTTAGGTCCTAAGATGGCTGGTCAGGAATGTGATTGTGATTTCTTAGCTTCTGGTGATACAGTATTTGAACCAGATGATATGTCTTTTTATGAACAAACTTATCAAAAAGATCCTTTAGAAAGAAGAGGAGTTGATGGTAATTTTTGGGTATGGGAAGGAGTAGATTATACTAAATCATATATGGTAGTAGCAGATGTCGCTCGAGGAGATGGAAGGGATTATTCTGCATTTCACATATTTGACATAGAAACTGCTACACAAGTAGGAGAGTACAAAGGTAAGATAGCTCCAAGAGATTTCGGTAATATGTTAGTCGGAATTGCATCAGAATACAATGAAGCACTTCTAGTAGTAGAAAATGCAAATATTGGTTGGGCTACTATAGAACAGATATTAGAAAGAGAATATCGTAATTTATTCTACAGTGCTACCAATAATATGGAGACAGTAGAAACTTATATGCATAAATTTGAAAGAGATAAGTTAGTTCCTGGCTTTACAATGTCTGCTAGAACTAGACCTCTTGTTATTGCCAAGATGATTGAGTATATTAGAGATCATTCAGCAACTATACAATCTAAGAGGTTAATGTCTGAAATGAGAGTATTTGTATGGAAAAACGGTAAAGCACAAGCACAAGACAGATATAACGATGACCTTATTATATCATGTGCTACTGCACTATATGTTAGGGATACTGCACTTAGACTAAGGCAACAAGGTATTGACTTAGCAAGAGCTCAACTATCTTCTTTTACTAATCTTAACCAAAAAAATAAAGCAGTCATTAAATCAGTTGGAAACCAACAAAATAATCCTTATATTATAGATAATGGTCGTACAACAGAAGATATCTCGTGGATATTAAAATAGACTATTTATATAAAAATATATTTTAGATGGCAGATACATCATTGTTCGGAAGACTACAGAGACTATTCTCGAACGACATAATCGTTAGAAATGTCGGTGGGACACAGTTAAAAGTAGCGGACACTAATCAAATACAAACTACTGGTAAAGTTAAAACTAATTCCTTAATGGATAGGTTTACTAGGTTATATACGTATAACAAAGCCAATATATTTAATCCGAACCTAAACTACCAAACACTTAGGATTCAGTTATATTCTGATTATGAAGCAATGGACACTGATCCTATTATAGCTTCAGCATTAGATGTTATTGCTGATGAGGCAACAGTAAAAAATGATCAAAACGAAGTTTTAGCAATTAAATCTTCAGATGAAAATATTCAAAGAGTTCTTTATAATTTATTCTATGACGTATTAAATATAGAATTTAACTTATGGTCTTGGACTAGACAAATGTGTAAGTATGGAGACTTTTTCTTAAAGTTAGAGATAGCAGAGAAGTTTGGAGTATATAACGTACTTCCTTATACTGTTTACCATATTGCTCGTTTAGAAGGACATGACGAAGATAATCCAACTAAAGTAGAGTTTGAATTAGATCCTGACGGAATAGCAGCATCTACAGATACTAACTACTTACCAAACAAAAAACAATCATCTAGAATTAAAATAGATAATTACGAGATGGCTCACTTCAGATTAATATCTGACGTACACTACTTACCTTACGGTAGATCTTACTTAGAGCCAGCTAGAAAGATATTTAAACAAACAACGTTAATGGAAGATGCGATGTTAATTCACCGTATAATGAGAGCACCTGAGAAGAGAATGTTCTATATTAACGTAGGTTCTATTCCTCCTAATGAAGTAGAGCAGTTCATGCAGACTACTATTAACAGTATGAAAAAGACTCCTTATGTTGATCCTAATACAGGTCAATATAACTTGAAGTTTAACATGCAGAATATGATGGAAGACTTTTACCTACCGGTAAGAGGAGGAGAT
>Ga0206682_10005010_pt1 | contig 10562 bp, 16 predicted proteins | sample M240m12015metaG_FD_155444 | JGI IMG/M metagenome (GOLD analysis project Ga0206682, IMG submission 155444) | Ammonia-oxidizing marine archaeal communities from Monterey Bay, California, United States - M2 40m 12015 | ecosystem: Environmental > Aquatic > Marine > Intertidal zone | place: USA... | reverse complement strand
AGAAGACGATTTTGAAGACAAAGAAGATGAGATAGCATTTGAGAAAGCAACCAGGATTGGACAAAGATTCAATTTCAATATGGTTAAAATACCAAATGGTTCTATTTTAAACTTCATCAGGGATGAAAATGTGACTTGCAAGGTTATCTCTTCAAGCAGAGTGGAGTTTGAAGGTGCAGATCATTCCCTTTCAAGTGCAGCATTAATTGCAACTAACAGAATGGGGTTTAACTGGAAAACAATTGCAGGACCATTAAATTGGAAGTTCGAAGGAGAGGTTCTAGACGAGAGAAGGAGAAGACTTGAAGAGGAAGATAGAAAAATATTTTAAGGAATATGATCAAATGAGGGAGGATAAAAAATGAAGTTTGTTGTTGAGTGGAGAGTGGAATACTTTGATGAGGAAGCAGTATATAGAACTAAACTATTTTATGATGAAGAAGATGTAGATGACCTAGATGGTATTTTAAATTTTTTAAGCGAAGGTCTTGAAAATGACAACTTTCAACCTGAATTAAAAACTCCATCGCATGAAGGTGATTTTGAAATCGACTATGTCGTTATTTATGAAGGAGATCGAAATAACATAGGAAAAGAACTCTTAAGAGATACAGACTATGATGATTAATAGTCGATAAATGAATGATCTGCAAAAAAATATATATAAAGTTATAGTTTCAATTATCGAGACAAACGGAATTTTAGAAAAATTTGAAGATAAAAAAAATTACGGACAAGACAAAATTATAGATAATTCTGCAATAAGATATGGAATCCTAAACTATGTTGCAAAATATAGTCTCGCAAACAATAGTTATTTTATTACGTCAAAATGCTACGATCATATAATTAATTTAGGTCTATTAAAAAAAGGAAAATTATTAAGAGGAAGCAAAGGATCAAAAAATAGATTCACTTTTGAACACCCTGTACCCTCAAATGTAATTGCTGATGAGGTAATTAAGAATATTGGCAATAAAAATAAAATAATGGAGATTTTAAGAGAGACAGATCTTGTTACAGTTATCTCTTATGATGAAAACAACAAGATAAATAAATCTGGATATATTCAAGAAATGCCAGAGAACTCTTTAATTCAAAAAGACATGTTTGCCCGTTACAAATTATCAGGTATTGAGGTTCCGACAAGAAAAATCGAGGTCTATGGAGCAATTGCAAGATGAATATAAGCAATTCATGCAAGCAAACTCCAACTCTTTCAAACACTGCAGAAATAGTGGAGAATGAAAGTTGAGGTTCATTTACTCTGTTACTGTGGAGTAGAACATAACAGTGTATTAAATAGTAACTTTTTTATAGGAAAAAAATATGAATTTTATAGAAGCAGTGGAGAGTTTTTTTAAAAATTATGCAACATTTACAGGAAGATCCTCTAGATCAGAATACTGGTATGCTCTCCTTTTTCTTTGCATGTTAATGTTTGTACTAGGTTTTATTGAAGGACTCCTTAACCTGTTTCCAAATACAGAAGAGTCAGTCTTAGCTACAATCGTTCAAGTGGTTGTTTTAGTGCCCAGTATCGCGATTATTGTAAGAAGATTTCATGATATTAACAGATCGGGTTGGTGGTATTTAATTGGTTTCACAATTATAGGATATATTCTTATTATTTATTGGCTTTGCAAGGCAGGTGATGAGGGAGATAATAACTATGGTTCAAATCCTCTTAAATAGTCAGCATTATTCTCTGTTCCAAACTAATCAGTGACCTAATCTTTCAAACACGTCAGAAATAGCGGAGAATGAAAGGTCGGTTCACCTTACTCCGTTACGGTGGAGTAGATTTGAGCAGAGAATAAGCACTAATATGCTAAGCTAATATTATTTAGGAGAATCTATATGAAAATTGTAGGAATACTATTGATCATTTGGGGCTTTGCTGATCTTGGTCTTAGCTGGGCAGGAACCGACCTATATTATGAAATAGGCATTGAATTATCTGAGACAATATATCCATTTACACACTGGATAGCAATGGGTATTGGTTATGGAATATATTCAATTACAGGCTCTGATGGGACCGAGCAGCAATAAGTATTTTAATATTTATAAAGAAAGAAAATCTTATTCTCTGTTCGAAACCACTCAGTACCTGTGGAGTAGAACATAACAGTGAATTAAAGTTATGAAAAAAATTATTCTACTTTTATCTACCTTCCTTTTTTCGTTTGCCTCAAGCGCCACCACAATAGGTTTATCAAGCTCATCTTTTTCTGCAGACAGCAGAGTTTATATATCAAGCTCATCATTTTCTGCAGATGTCAGTGTTTATATAACTAGCTCATCATTTTCTGCAGATAAAAGCCTTTACATTAAAAGAGGCTACTGTGGGTTTACAGATAGAAGCGTATATATTTCTAGCTCATCTTTCTCGGCCGATAAAAGTGTTTATTTTTCAAGCTCATCATTTTCTGCAGATGTCAGTGTTTATATAACTAGCTCATCATTTTCTGCAGATGCAGAAATATGTGTCAGCGATGATTTTTCTAATAAAGAAGCGGTAGCAGCATTTATTGCTTTAGGCTTATAAGAATGAAATCCTTATTCTCTGTTCAAATCTAAACAGTGACTGTTGAATGATGAGAGATTTCTCGGTCGGTCAAAAAATTGTCTCCTCTAATGAAGAAAGTTCTGATTAAAATATTATTCTCATTATTAATTTTTCTTCAGATTCCAAATGCACATTCACATAATGACAACAATTTAGACAGTTTATGCACCTTTTCAAACATTCCTCTTATTAATAAAATAATTGGTTGCAGAAAAGTAACCACCGAAGAGATAAACTCCCTTAAAGAATATTGGTCTAATGAAACAAACGAAGACCTGTGCCATTATTTTTATTTTCCTATTGCAGATCCATATGCAACCAAACAACTTTTATTGGATAATTACTTGATAATGGAAAAAGAAATTATTAAGAGAGATATTGACTGTAAAAAAGATTATAGGAATGTTTTCTGGTATAGAGGCAAAGACACAAAAAGCATGCTGGAAAAGTTACTTGAAAGATATTCAATGCCATATTCCTTAGAGGGTGAAAAAAATGGATAAAAACCTTACCAGTCTTTTAAAAGAAATTAAAACACACTACCAATTTGCTAACAAAGCAAACCCAGGAGATATATTTAAACCAAACCACCGTACAATAAACGATATGGTAGATGCTGGAAAATATTTTGATACTAGTTGTGCTAATTATCATTTTTTAAATCAAGACTTGCTGTATGAATTATGGAGTCGGTTTGAAGATTATTTTAAAATAGAAAAAGATGGTGAACATAACGAAAAAGGATGGGACAAATACACAGACTTTACCGAAGGATATGAATGCGGGCGTGGTAATTTTGAATTCGAATTAAGTTACATATACGCAAAGAAATTACTAGAACTACCCTACGATCATGTTTTTAAAACCTTTACCCTTGTTGATAGGAAAAAGAGTATTCATAACCCATTAATAGATTTCTACTCGATCTTCGAAGATATGTTTGATAGACAGGGGATGAGTGGTTTAAGTGTAGATTGGGAGCAGATTAACAATTTTTATGAAAAACACAAACATTATTACGAATAACTTCAGGGCAACTCATTTAACCAAACCACAACATTTTCAAACACTGTAGAATTTGCAGAAACTCGAAACCTTGCTAGTACAACTCTGTTACGGTTGAATAAGCAAAGGCATCTCGGCTGGTCAAGGCCAACCTAAAAAACCTCTCCGATTTCCCTACAAATATATATATAAATCTTACACATAATAAAAAATTCTTACGACAGATATGTGTTTTTTAAAGTATATACTTTATTATTATAAAAAATTAAAGGAAAAATCATGAATATGAAAGAAGCAGTTACTTCAGTTTTAACAAATTGGAATAATTTTAGTGGCAGAGCATGCAGGAGTGAATACTGGTACTTTGGTTTAGCAGTATTTTTGGTTTCAGTTATTATTAGTATTATTGAGATTGCAACAGGGATGGTTGAACTTGAAAGTTCTGAAATGGGCATATTAAGTATAATTTTTTCCTTGCTTATATTTGTACCAAGCCTTTCAGTTACCTCAAGACGACTTCAAGATAGAGGATGGTCGGGTTGGTGGCAATTACTTTATCTGACTATTGTTGGTATTCTTATAATTATTGTATTGAATATTCTCCCAGCAAAAGAGAATGAAAATAAGTGGGGAAGAAATCCACTATTAGATATGTAAACCACTTTTGAGCCAAACTAGTGAGGGTTGAATGATTTTTAAAAACCCACAAAATGATTATATCGAAGAATCTGCATCACCATTAAGTTGGTTGTGGGTGCTTTTGCTTGGACCGCTATATTGGGTTCTAAGAGGGGTTTGGACTCATGCTATTGCACATCTGATTTTGGCGTTATTAACTTATGGAATTGCTCATCTTATATACCCATTCTTCACTTATTCCATTTTAAGAAAATCATATCTTAAAAGGGGCTGGGTGAAAGTTAATTAGAGATAGTAACTTGATGCAATCAGTTGCGGTTGAATAGAGGTAAACAGGTAATAAGATTATCACTTCCATATATTGTGGTCATAAATTCAAATGATTGAGACTTTATTTTGGAGTATAGTTGAAGTGACATAGTTAATAGTAGATACGCATTTCATTAAGGTATCTATAAGATTCAACAGGAGAGAAGATGATTGAACCAAACATAAAAAAACCAAGCCTATTCAGAACAAGTGTTATAAAGCTTGTTAATGGCTGGAGAAGAGTAATGGACGTTAGATACAATCCACTGAAGTATGTACCTGATCCAAGTTTACAGACATACTTTATGTTGGTTTTGTTCACTTTATGGAGTGTATTTTTTGGATTTCTGGCAGCAAATTATTTAGGATTCTTTAACTACAATACAGTCGCAAGCATAGTGATTCACATTGCAATACTGTTACCTTTAGCATTTACCAACGCAATATTTGTTGATGCAGAAAGAGATGGCGATAAGTGGTTAAAAGAATGGAAAGAAGAACAATCAAGATACAGGCTAGTTGTAAACAGACTTAAAACTAAAAACTTGGTCATGTGGAATCCCAATAAAGAGGCGTAATTAAGTATGAGAGGTAATTTTTCAAAAGAGAATTTACAGGAATTATTAGAACAGTATGTTTATGATGCTCATATATCTGAAGTCGACCCATCACGATTTTTATACTCAATATCTGATGTTGAGAATATATATGTACAGTCTTATATTATTGATGGCTCCTCTGGACAGTTGTTATTTGGGTGGGAGGTAACTTCGAAACATTATTTGACAAACCCCGATATTCTTGACAAAAAACGCTTTAAGAAATTTATTTTACTTGGTTGGAATCAGAATGCTAAGGATGAAAACTTTAGTTATGAAGCAACTGCTAAAGAGTGTTTAGATGGCACCGTTGCACAGCTTTTATATGATTCCCTTTGCATTTTTGATTTACCATTAAGCCAAATCGATGTGACCTGGGATGTGAGCTAGAGCCAGTTCAAAAAGTAATAATGGATGAATATATTTTCATTCAACTTCTAAACTATATCCAAATTCATCTACTGACCACATATCCCTACAGTCAATGAAGTCATTGTTTACCCATGGCCCACCTTTTGCTATTATTTCATTTACAGAATCAATCTGATTTGTGTACTCAGTACTAGAAGTATCAAAGTTAGGGTCATTGTCTTCGGCCAACCTTATCCCCCAATTTCTTACGGACCAAGCCCAGTTGAGGTATAAACTAGACGCCATCGTATCGCCAGAATATTTATAATTAGTCTCAGGCTTTATTCCTGACCCCTGCACATATTCAGTTATTGCGCCTTGTGAATTCATTACAAAAAGTAATCTGTCGCTTAAATGAGCGCACCTCCACCCAGTAAGAGCTTTATTTTTTTTACTTAGCATATTTAGTTTATTTTTTTTCCCAGACTCCCCTTCAATAACTATTTGTATGTCATTTTTAGGTTGCGCAGCCGCTAAGTCTTTTTGTCTTTTAACTTCTGCCTGCTTTACTTTTTCTTTAGCCGCCAGCTTATCTCTTTCATCTTTCTCATTCTTTGCAATTTCAGAAAGTTGGAGTGCATATAATTGTGCTTCTACCTGTCTTTTAATCTCTAAATCAGCAATTCTTTTCTTCTCAGCTTTAATTGAGGATACTACAGACAAATATTGAGCTTCAGTGGCAAGATATATTTTATCCCCCCCAACCATATTAAAATCTGAATTTAAACCAAATCTCTTTTCATAGCCCTTGCCCCTAGAGCATGAAAAATTATAAGTTTTATTCTCTTTTTGCAATTTATCAAATAGCCTCTTTTTTATTTTGCCAAGTGTTAAATATACTTTCCTATCCTTTCGCCTCATTAATTCAAAATCTTCGTATTTAATATGCAGACTCCTAGCGAGTGCAGGAACTTGTTTTGCATCATCAACATATCCCATAACAACATAGCACTCATCTGAAGAAGCTCTTTTATCAGCCTCAATTAAAGGCGATGTTAAAATAGCAATTATTGAAAATAAATATAGTTGAACTCTCATTAAGAACTCCATAAAATTAATGTCACTTTTAATAATATCTTATATGCTTTAATGTGAATATTAAAATAAACAAGATATTAAGTTTTGTGGAACATCACCAAGGCAAATTATGGCATCAAGGACATATAGCAATACAGAACCCTGTTCACAGTGTCAAAAAAAATCAGGACAGCGAACCCAATGCGAAGGCTGTAGGGCAGTGGGCTGCAACAGTGCAACTTGTAGACATGGAGGCTCAGGAAATTCGTATTGCAAAATCTGTGGAAAATATACCAGAAAAGACTATGTTTAAAAGTCTGAATTTTAGGGTTCAGTTGAATTAAAAAAGAACCTTTTTTAATGAACGCTTGGCGATATTCTTATATACACAGTAAGACTTTAGTTAAAAGTTATGGCAGAATATTTTAATGAATAACTTTATAAAGTTTTATGCATTAGCTGTTTTAATTTTTACAAGTCATATCTTTTCTCAAGATGAAGAAAAGACGTGGTGGTCAAATGCCGTTAAAGAAAGTCAAAAGTTTATAGATAAATCTTCTGAATCAATTTCTATTGCGCTAAATAGCATGATGCAAGAGATAGATAAAGAGTTGGCATATTTTAAGAAAGATGATACTGGCGAAGTTGATATTCAAAAAAAGATTAACGGCATTAGAGATTATCTTGATGAATATTCAGAAATTAAAGGTAAAGATCAAACGAACTCATGTGTCCAAGGCATATTTAAATCTAGAGTAGATTGCAGAATTCTAATAGATGAAGTTTTATATGAAATTGAAGAAATAGTATTTGACGGGCAAATAATCTCTTATTCTGAAAAAATTAGAAATATAAGATTAGATATCAAGGATCTAGAGGTAAAAAAATCTCAACTAAATGAGGATTTTGTTTTTGCAAAAGACAAAGAAAATACCAGCAAGTTTGAATCTAGCAAAGAAGATATCGCTGAAGACCTAGAAAATGTAAGCATGCTGATTAATAAAAATAATACTTTAATAGAAAATCTAGAGTATGACCTGCAAAAGAAAATGCTAAATCTTGGTATTGAACTTACATTAGAGCAAATAGAAATTTTGACTACAAGAGTTGATGGAGATGACCTTGCAAAATCAATAGCTATTTTTGATGTAACAAAACAAATTACTAATTCATTAGAAGAACTTATGAAACAAAACTCTTTTAATGGTGAGTCAACAGCAAGATACTATGGTATTTATGTGATATTAAGTGAAATACTAGGGTTTGCACAAAGAGAATATATTTCTAAGCTTGATGAGATTTATTTAAAACGTATAAATGAAATTAAAAATAATAGTTATAAATCAATATCAATGGCAGAAAACAAGATGGCAGAATCCCAATTCGAACAAAGTATCGAAATATATAAAAATAATATTGAAGCAGAAAAATTTACAATAAAGGCTGCTAACGCATACAGAGAAATACTAATTGACCAAAGATCTAAATTATTAATAGCATTAAAAACAACCGAAGAACAAATTTCTGTAGGATATTCCTCTTATACTACCGCCTCTAACTCCTCTATTCTCTCCACTTTAATCCAAGATACTCAGTCTAGCTTCGATCACATTATGTCTATGCAAATCCCCGATATAGTTCCTTTTGAAAATAGCTCGCTTCAATCAGAATTTAACAAGCTATCAGGGAAAATCAATACAAACTAACTTTAATTAATCATATATGCCTAATAAGAAATTAATAATATTAATTGTCTTCTTTATTGGATTATCCGGAGTTATCGGATTTTTTGGATATAGCAAGTGGACAAATACTCCACAATACAGCTGGAAACAAATTCAAAAATCTATTAACAACAAGGATAGGATTTTATTTGAAAAATATGTTGATTCAGACCAATTAATTGAAGGGGCTGTGGAAGACATTGCAAATCTTCTTTTTGAAGAAATTGACTTAGAGGAAAGTGCTGACGATTCTTTTTTTAGTGCTAAAAATATAATGTCTGGACTTAGTGTGGTGCTCCAACCAGCAATTAAATATGATATCGCTAAAGATTTCGATGAATTTTGGAAAAATGAAACACAGGCCTGCTTTTATGAACTTTATTGCGCCAACCCTGAATTTGTTGAAATAGTATATTTAAAAGAATATGGAAGTGAAGCAAACATAGGTGTTAAAACAACAGACCTTAATTCTGGGGAAATAACAATCATAGAGTTAAGATTGATTAAATTCGATGATTATTGGCGGGTAACACGGATATCAAACTTGGAAGAAATACTACAAAATCAAGCAGAAGAGTATATTAATCAAGGCATTGATGGGCTTGAGCAAACCATCGACAAAACTATAGAGAGCGCAGTTAAACAAATAGATGCTCTTCTCGAGCCTTGATTATAAATATAATGTTTGATTGACCGCGAGCACCTAAGTCTATAACCTGCAGTCATCTGTATTTTCACTAACTTCAATATAAAATGTCATTTAAAGAATTGGGCTTATCTGAACCAATATTAAAATCACTAGAAGAGCTTGACCACAAGGAGCCTTCTGAAATTCAAGAACAAGCTATACCAATAATTTTAGCCGGCAAGAATATTATGGCAGCCGCTCAAACAGGAACAGGTAAAACAGGCAGCTTTGTTTTGCCTATGTTAGAAATGTTGCACGAAAGACCAAAACCCTATGCTAAAAATGCTCATGCCCTTGTATTAACACCCACTCGAGAGCTTGCTGCTCAGGTAAGAGAAAATGTTCATAGATATGGGAAGTTCACAAATATTAAATCTACAGTTGTTTATGGAGGAGCTAAAATATTTCCACAGAAATCTAAGCTTAAAAAGGGAGTAGATATCTTAGTTGCAACACCAGGACGTTTACTAGATTTGGTTAATCAAAAAGCAATCAAATTAGATAGAGTTCAAATACTTGTTTTAGATGAGGCAGATCATATGCTAGATATGGGCTTTATTCATGATATAAAAAAAATAATTGCGATGACTCCTTCCACACGTCAAAATTTACTCTTTTCAGCAACTTTCTCTCCGGAGATTAAGAAGCTAGCTCAATCACTTGGTGAAGATATAATCGAGATCAGCGCTCAATCTCCAAATACTACCGTTAGTAAAATAAAGCAGATGGTCTATCACGTTGATAAAAACAAAAAAAATGATTTATTAGCCCACATGATCAAAGATGAAGAGTGGGGCCAAGTATTAGTTTTCTCAAGAACCAAACATGGATGTGAAAAAATTGCTGATTACTTAAATGACACAGGCATTAAAACGGGTACCATTCATGGCGATAAAACTCAGGGAGCAAGAACCAAGGCTCTTAGAGAGTTTAAGGGAAAATTAGTACAAGTACTGGTTGCCACAGACGTTGCAGCAAGAGGAATTGATATCAGCAACCTGCCTTTTGTCGTTAATTTCGATATGCCGACTTACCCTAATGATTATATTCATAGAATCGGAAGAACGGGTAGAGCCGGACAAGAAGGAACAGCCATCTCTTTTATGAGTGCAGATGAGCATAAGTTTCTTCACGGTATAGAAGGGTTATTAAAAATTAAAATCGATCAAACGAGTCATGCAGCCTTTAAACCAAATGATAAACCTGCCGGAGGAGGTCGTGGGAAACCAAAATCAAGAGGCCCAAGAAGCGGAAAGCCTAGTTTTTTAAGAAACAAGCGGAGCTCCAAAAGTAAACCTGGAAATAGCTTCTCTAGAAAAAAAGGCAGTGGTTCAAAATCAAATGCCAGTAGTGCTGAAAAGTCTACAGGCAATAAAGCAAAAAGACCCCATAATAAAAAAACAGGATCAAAGCCAAAAACTAGTTGGAAAAAGAATTAAAGCCTTTTTCCAATTAATGTCATAGCTTGCCTATTTTTCTAAAATCAGCCTATACTCAATGTATGTGTGATTGTTGTTCTTGCTGCGAGTGCGCTTGCTGCCCCAAATAAAAGCTTAAATATACAAAGCTTCTTTGCCTGCCCTGATTGGTCAAATGCA
>Ga0206682_10005007_pt1 | contig 10567 bp, 8 predicted proteins | sample M240m12015metaG_FD_155444 | JGI IMG/M metagenome (GOLD analysis project Ga0206682, IMG submission 155444) | Ammonia-oxidizing marine archaeal communities from Monterey Bay, California, United States - M2 40m 12015 | ecosystem: Environmental > Aquatic > Marine > Intertidal zone | place: USA... | reverse complement strand
TGTTTGCTTGATAAAATTCCTCTATTTTTATTAGGTCATCATTAGAGTATCGATGCTCAGGGTTGGTCATTTCGTAAACATCGTTGAACCTTTGAGCCGCTTGAAAACGATCAAGGTTACTTTGAGCTACTTCCTGATCTGTTCTTATCGAATCTGTTGTAGCTTTGTTTTTACTGATATTTGATTCGTTCAGCTTATACTCAGGAGAAGTAGGATCTGACAATGCTGCCTGCTTATCCGCTGCGATTTGTGCGTTTATCAAAGCAGTTTCAGCAGCCGTCTTTTGATTGCCCGCCGTTATCCGATTTGTCTCTGCCTTGTAGGTATTAAGCTTTTCAGCGCTATCTTGAGCCTTCTCTTTAATGTCCAAGTCTCTTGCCCGATAATCGGCAGTCGCGGCATCAGTCTCGGACCTGTACTTCATGTCCTCCTCTAGCCGTCTTTCTCTTAGCTGTTGATCCTTAACATTGCTCATCAGCCCAAAGCCCGTTCGGAAACCCTCTGTAAAACTCATGATAAATACCTATGAAAATAATTTATTGAGTAGGAATGCTGCGCCTAAACCTATAGCTATGGGTCCAGCCAGTGTTGCTAGTGATGACATCCATCCTGTGGATGCTGCTGCCCCAACCTCTGCTCCAACAGCCGTGACAGTTCCTGCACCCTCTCCAACAGCCGTGACAGTTCCTGCAACCTCACCCGCGCCAGCTAATGCTTCTGTAGCGGCAAGAGCATCCCCGCCAGCTTGACTCAGGGCTGTCACTGATTCGGATACTCCGGCAGCGTTAGACATCAAGGGTGCCTCTGTGGCAACGCCCAGCGCCTTTGCTGACTCAGCTCCTAAGCCTTGCAACTGAGCGGCAGAGCCAATTTCGGGAGCGCCAGCAATAGTACTCATTTGAGGCAGACCACCTGTACCTGCGTTCACCCCTGTCCGCGTGATAGCTAGCCCGTTAGGTCCAGCGATAGACGGTGCGCCTCCAGCGGCTTTCAGCCCAGCCAGTTTGTTAGCCCCGACCATCCCGCCAATACCTGCGCCAGTGCCCATAGTCTGAGATGCTGCGGCAGCTTTCTGCGCCTCTATCGCCAGTCTTTGCTCCTCTTCTCTCGCCTCTGCGGCAGCTACTGCGCCCATACCCCTGTTAGCAATGTTGCGTAGGTTTAGTCCCGTTGTAAGCACTGTCATGATAATGAACCTCTAGCTTTCGCTGTTACGGGTGCCCCGCCCGCTAAAAGCAGGTCGCGACGTTCTGCGTCACGGAGCCTTGTGTCGTTTAATCCGCCAACCAGACCACCAACAGCGGTCGTGCTGTTAGCAAAGTTGCCTGTGCCCTGAAGACCCATGCGACTCATGTCACGGTTTTGTTGACCCTGAACATTTGTAACGGCGCTGCCCATATTTGAGCGTGTGCGTTCTAAATCTCCAGCTAAAGATTGAGTGCCGGTTGCCGTGATTTGTCCCGCCATAAAATTTTCTAGGGGAGCAAAGCGCTGGTTGTAGTCTCTGGTCTGCGCTCGTATCAGGTCTGCATACAGTTGATCGGCAGGCATATGCTTTCTGTCAATGTGACTATATTGCGAGGGGTTTATAGACGCATAAGGATTGTTGGGGTTGTAAAACGAACTAACCTCGCTAGCCGTCTCTGGATTCAGATACGTTAGAAACTGGTTGAAATCCATCATCCTCGACCTCCTAGTCCGTATCCTGCTGTCATACCTGCGCCGGTTCCCGCGATACTAGCTAGACTCTGAGACTTAGCGAAGTCTGCTTGCGCTGCTGCGCCCGCACGATCCAGACTGCTCTGCATCCTGTCGATGTTTCCCTGAACTGCTTGAGTCTGTAGTCCTTGTCCCATTGCGATAACGTTACCTAGACCTTGATAAGCTGCGTCGGTATAACCCAGACCAGCATCAGCTCCAGCCAGACCCATGCCTCTAGCCTGTGCTTCTCGAAGCGCGTTTGACTCGCCTCTGGCGCGACCAGACATTGGGTCTAGTCCAGCCTGAAACTGAGCGCCACGCATGTCGTTAAAGCCTTGCTCGTAGATAGCAGAGGTCTGATTCTGAGCTGCCGCCATTGCTTGATCGGATGCACCGTCTTCAAACATTGCCTTGGTGTCAGAAATAAACATGTTTTCTAAGGGGACAAACACTTCGCCATAACGCTGTAAAGCGTTGGCTGCTTGTTGCGCTAACGCCAATTTGCTTTCTTGCTCTTTCGGATCGTCTCCGCCACCACCACACATAGGCTAAACCTCGTTCTTAAATAAAAGCCCGACTTGCTTGAAGCCTGAGCGCTCTAGTAATCCTTTGTAACCCTTACCCGCTATGCCTGAAGTGATACCGAATGCTACTTCCAAAGCATCCTTTTCTTCAGCCCACTTACAAAAGCTTGATATCATCGTTCTAACAGCACGAACTATGCCGGTCCTCTTATCTGGCTTAAAAACTATTGCCAGTTCTTGGGCTATTTTTTTGTCGGAGAAAAAGTACTCAACGACATTGCCCAAAAAGAAACCGATTATCTCTCCGTCATCTTCCGCAACTAATAAGAAAGTGTCTGACAGTGGGTCTGATCCGCTTTTAAGAAAGCCGTAAGATTTCCCGTCAGACCATCCGCAGTTCTTGTAGTTGCTGTTTTCTTGGAACCAGATGCCCAAGTCATTGAACTGTTTGAAGTCGTCTAACGACGGACTGCGAACGACAATAGCCACTAAGCTTGCCTTTGTTTTGTTGGGTGTTTTTTAGCTATATTCGTTTGATAACGAGGAGCTATATTTCGGGTGAGATGTTCCGGATTCGGAGTCCCGCTTTACCCTTATGATACTGCAAAATCAAGTAAAATACTAAAAAAGCTTAGTTGTTAGGTCGGAAGAACTGGCACTAATTCCTCTACCAAGTAGATCGAAGACACCTTGTCCGGTTCCTGCTCAAAGAGAGCAGCGATCATGGCAGGGAAGTCTCTTAGTTCTTCTCGATACTCCTTCCAGGACAGCTTTGTCTCGACACTTAAAGGACTATCTACGGCTTGAGTCCAGTCAGTATCAGTTAACAGCCCACCGCGTAAATGTCGTGCAGCCGCCACAGGATCAAAGGCAGGAATGTCCTTTGGTGTTACTTGACCATCGATAACTAAAATGTTTTCAAAAGGGATATCTTCGCTAACCGTTAGCAGATGAGCTTCACCTTCCTCTAAATTAGCCTCCGCCATACTTAGCGAGGTCACCATTATTCTTGGTTCGCCTGTCGATACTTTATAAATTATATGCATAGTTTAAGTTGTCTTGTGTATTCTGAAGACCCGAATGTACCCGCCCTGATACCCGAAACCGCTGGTTTGATTTACATTTGATCCGACAAAACCTTTTAGGTGCCCGTAAAGCTTAAACTGATATTGTACGCCTGCACTCAAGGGTAAAACCGCAACTTTTGAATGATCGTTCAAAGGGTGTGAACTATAATATTTAGCAGGAGTGGTGCTAGTTCCATGACTGACCCAAGCGCTGCCGGTATACCTGTTTACTTGTAACATAACCTGACTAGCAGAGACGCTGCTAGTGCTAGGCACTCCGCCAAATGGAGAAGCGCCAAAGTCTATGTAGTAGTCTCCTGACTCCTTCAAAGCATTACTAGCCAAATTTAAAGTCATTAACACGGGCAAAGTAGAAGTTGAGCCTAGAGGGTAATATAAATTGGTCACTGTGTATTCGTAGATGGGAGCCGATTGTGTAAACGAAAAGGGATACGCAGTCTGGTTGGCAGTGAAGTACAGCGGATTGACCATAGAGCCTTGAGCTATAACGCCTACCGCGTCAAAAGATAAATTTTCATACTTAACGCCTTTAGTTTGGCTTCCCGTGGCAAGAATTAACACACTATTACCGTTAGCATCTACGGTAGAATCTAAGTATTGGTTGTCAATGTTCAGCTTGTCAGCATTTATATCGTTAGCATTTATTCTTTCCGTGACGTTTATATAGCCACTAGTGATCTGCTCGGCAGTAACCTCTTTAATCTTTGCTGATTCTATTGAAGCGTTTTTGATGAAAGCGGTATCCATGTACACGCCAGCAGGAACAGACACATCACTTCCGCCTACCTCAATGACTTCACTTGTCTGCTGAACCACAAACGGAAGCGCCAACCCGCTTTCCCATTTTGAGCTTGGCGGAGAGTTAACACCCGATTCAGAGTTGTGAGTAGAGTTTGCTATGTAAATTTGACCACCAGAAATAACCTGATCGCCGTTGATGTAAGTTCGCCCTGATGTCCAATTCGGGGTATCAGACGATGCCTGATTAGGCATAATGCCAAAACGATCTGCGTTGACATAAAAGCTACTAGTACTGTTGTCTGCCGCATCAACCGTTGTGGCTAAACCGAAACCCGCAACGTGACCATTGCTATCGATCTTAACTGTATACTGTGCTTCTAAGCCACCAATCTTGCTAGCTTGCGCGTCAAAACTCTGCTGCACAGTTGTCGTTCCTAGATCATCAAGTTGAGCTTCAACGCCCGACGTTCTTGATACTAGGCTACTATCGCCTTCCGTGACAATCGCGTTTAAGGTATCTAGAGCGCCAGCAAACGCCAAAGTCTCAAGCTCCCACCAAGCCGAATTTTCCGCCGCTGTTGGATTTTTATTATAATTGTTGCCTTGTTTAGACTTGTAGATTTTCACGGGACCATACGCTACTCCTCTAGTAAAAACTGTATCGCCTTCGTTATAAGTCACGGTAGGAAGCCAACCAGTCTTTCCTGTGATATCCGCAAATATCACTGCGGTTGCAGCGTCAATTTTATCCAGCGTCGCTATTCCTTCCTCGGTCCTTGTATTGTATTGGCTTAACGTTGAAGCAACGCTCGTTCCTCCGAGGTCACCCACCTTTTCTGTGAACTGCCCACCCACATAACTTGTAGTTGCTGCCTCGGTGTCCACAAACGTGGTTAGCGAATTAACTGCGGTTGCGCTAGCCAGAGTGTCTAGCTCCCAAAAATTGGTATTAACAGACCCGTTCGTATTTGTTGGTGAGTTTGCACTATTATTGTCTGCTTTCGACTTGTATAGCTTTTTCACGCCATTGGCAGTTGTGTGAACAACTCTGGCTCCCGCAGAATAGGTAGTGTTACTATTCCACTCGTCCACACCTACCAAGTTGTTAAACAGATTGCTCTGTAACACTGACACATCGCTGCTTTTTGCGTATTCGGCTTCTACCTCTGCCGCTGTTGTCAAGCTTACCTTTTGCCAATACGCAGTATTAGACGGCGAAATGTAAACGGTGGTAGATACACCTTCAATAACCTGAGTGGTTAAGGTGGTTTGCAAAGCCCTGTAAATCTTGCCATCGTAAGTAACAAGGTCATTAACATCGTAAGTGGTTCCATTAACCCAGCTAGCAGGGTCGGTGACATTGGCATAAATATTTGACTCAAGCGTATTCAAGCTGCTTGTAGTTGCTTTTAAGCCCACCTCAACTGAAAGCTCAGTAAGTGCTGACCCAGTAGCAAATCGAGCGATAGCCCAGAACGTTGCATTCGGTGGTTCTTGGTTTGTTGATGCCGCAACAGCTTTGTACAGAATATCGTGACGAGTAACTCTGGCACCCTCGGCATAACTTGTTGTCGGTGACCAATCAGGCGCTCCTGAAGCACCGCCGAAGATAGATGCATCCAAGGCTGTAACATCCGTCGCTCTTGCATAGTTGTCTTCCACGTCGGTTGTTAAGGCACTCACCGCTGATGCTAGTGAAGCGGCATCTATTACCCAATAATCGTTTCCGCCGACAACGGGTTCTGAAGTGTCAATAGCCCACTTCGGGTTTTCTCCGGATATGTTGTCGTGAGGCGTAGCGTTACTGTTAGCAACAAGACACTTGTAAGGGAGCGTTACACCACCATTGGTATATTTGACGATGGCATCTACTGCATAAGTGGTGCTTGAACTCCAAGACGATAAGCCTTCTAAAGTTGCTTTGCGAGATTTATAAATTCGTTGATCGTGATATACCCTATCACCGAAGGCATAAGCGCTAGTATTTGCCCAAGCATTTAAGCCTACAACATTCTCAAACACCGCCGCGTTCAGAGCTGTAAACTCGCTCGCTTTAGCTGCATTTGTGTCTGTGTAAGTATTCGCTGACACTAACGCTCCAGCAGCAGCGCCAGTATTTTCTTTGCCGCCAAGTGCCGCGTTAGTGACAGCTTGACTTGCTAGAGTGTCTTCGTCCCAGTATGCAGTTTCCGTGGGTGCCTGCTTATTGCTTGCGCTAGATTCTAGTATTGCTATGTAAATCTTTTTATCAGCGCCTGTGCCATGCGTTACACGACTACCAAGAGTGTAGGTCGTATTTTCATCATATGCAGACAGACCTGTGAGGTTGCCAAATGTTGCTGATTCAAGATTGGTCAGATTAGTAGCAGTCGCGTAAGTGGTAGCCGCTGTTGCTTCTGATGAAGCTAAAACCGATGCTGTAGTTATACTATCGGAGACCCATTTGCTAGTGTCTGCCCCTGGTATTACATTTTCTGATGCATCAACAGCGCGGTAAAGTCTCTTTTCATAGATGACTCTATTGCCTTGTGAATACAAAGTGCCTGCATCCCAATTGCTTACGCCCGTCAAGCTGTTAAGCATGGCGGCTTCTATGACCTCGGTCGCGTCAGCAGTGGCGTAGTCACTCGTAAGTGTGTTGGACAGCGCAGTAACCGCTGAAGCCGCAGCAACCGTATCAAGCGCCCAATAACTACTATCTGGTGGCGCTACGTTTGTTGAAGGAGCTATTGCGCGATAAAGTTTTTTATCATGGACAACTCTGGCACCGGCGCCATATGCGACCGCAGTTGTTGGCGGGGTGGCGCTAGAGTCTGTCCCAACCCAATTAGGCACACCCGTCATGTCGTTGAAGACCGCAGTTTGAAGACTAGTAAGCTTGTCCGCTGTTGCTTCCAAACCCGTACCAGTATGGTTAACAGCGTTAGTCAGCGTGTCTAAAGAGTCCGCTGTAGCGATAACACCCTCCGCGCCACCAACGGTTGTCTGCAACGCTTTAATCGCAAGAGCAGCAGCGGACGTACTGGTCGAATCAACAGTGTTAATCGCTAGGATCGCTGCACTGTTCGCTGCTGTAACAGACCCCAAGCTCGTATAGTCGCCAATAAGCGACCAGTTGGAGTTGCTGCTGCTGGGTTCGGAGTCAGTACTGGTTACCAAAGCTGCCCACAATTTGTCATTGTGACGAACTTTTTTGCTGACATAATCTCCGGTAAGTTGCCAGTTGCTGTTAGTGCTTGCCTCTGGATTGCCAGCAGACGTTGGTTCAGAAGCGCTGTTTATAGCTAACGCTTTCCATAATTTGTCACCGTGACGCACTACATCGTCAATCGCGTATGACTGGGAAGTACTCCATAGTGCTTCGACAGTGTAAGTAGTAGTTGCGCTCCACGCAGCTATACCTGCGATGTCGTTTATCTGCGCTTGAAGCGCGTCGCGGGCGGCAGTTACTGCTGCTCCTCTAGCATTAGCCTCAGCGCTAACCGCTGCAACTCTCGCATTAGTTTCGACAGTAATCGCTGCGGATCGATTACTCGCTTCCTCAGCAATCCGATATGCAACAGTATTTGCTGTGGTAGCTGGTCCAGAAATCCTCGAAATTTCTGCTCCAAGATTAGTCGCTAACTGAGACTCACTGATTGAGCCAGCCAGCAAGCTTAGAAGCTTTGTTATATCTGGCGAAGTTTGTCCCTGTGTTCCGCCTGACTGATTGAACGGACCCGCAACGCCATTTTTGTTTACAAGTCTTACCCAATAATAATATGTTTGACCTCCGCCCACGGGGTCCGAAAACAATCCAACAGTAGAGGATGACTGACCTGCAAGTGTTGCGTCAGATATGCTGTCACTTGTATGACGATGAACTTCCGTATAGCTGTGACCTTCATACAAGGGTATGTTCCAAGAAAGAAGCATGTTTTGAAACGCGCCGCTGACCACTAAATTTGTAGCCGCTGGAGGAGTGTCGTATACGATATCGTTTGTCGGTGGTGCCAACCCAGACGATCCGCCAGAAAATGTAACAGACCCGACTGCAAGTTTTGCTATGCCGCTGTCCAGCAAATCTCTTGCCGTAATAGCACGATCCAAGGGGCTTCCAGCGTACCCGCACAACACATCAAGATTGTTCTTGACGGTTTCGCCGAATCTTTTGTCTTGTCCCGACCACTTTGGTGGGACAGGCATGTTGCCTCTATTGGACACCTATTTCCTCCGCAGATTCGTACACGCATACTTCATTGATTGCTACAGAACCAGCAAGCTCGATCTCGAACTCGTTAGCCTTGTAGCCGCTTGGCAGCCTGAAGGTGTTACTATTGGTAACAGTTTGCGTATGCTTTAGTTCTCCGTCAGCGTATAGCTTCATAGTAGGGTTAGGGCTATAACTGTCACACTCTACCTTTGCCACTGCTGGGTTGATTGGTCTGGGGGAGTAAAATTTCTTTCCCCGCCAAACAAAATTTGATGCGCTGCTTCCTTCGGCAAACCTAACTAAGCTGCCACCCACAACAAGGTAAAGCTGATCATTCTCTAGATCGTTAAAACCTGCCGTGGCATGGAAGTCTAATTTAACGAATGAGTTCTTTCCGCCTCTTGGATCGAATATGAAACCCTTGCTCTCCGTTCCGTTGTTGTAGAAAGCGATGTAATGTCCTTCCCACTGGAAGGCAGCTATCGATGACGGTGTGTATTCTTGCCACTGATCTCTGCTTAACATTTGCTCTGTAATCAAATTCAACCCGTTGTCACTCGCCATAACCAATCCGTCTGGAGAGGCATACATTACGAACTCGCCCATATCCACAACAGATCGCTTAGATACACAAGACAAAGAACTGTCTACTTCCATCATAGACATCGATGACGGGTCTAGACCTTGAATGATTGCAGGTTTTTCTTTGGTCAATACTAAAAGACCAGTATTGAGGGGAGCTATTGCAACAATGTCAGACTTGACCGTGAGTTTGTACTCATCAGGAAAAGCGTGAGGCTGAAACGCCTCGCTAAAAGAAACCGTTTGACCCGAGAAACCGGCAAGGATTCCATTAGGCATAGACACAAGTCCAAGCAAAGGTCCGTCTTTGTGGTCTGCCGTCACTTCATCTGGCGGCGCGTCAAACGTTGAGGTCGGAATCTCTTCGCCTAAATTCACCTCCGCTACATTATCAGCAAATGTATCTGTCGCTATAGGAACGTCTGCTACAAACCTATAAGTTCCCCCAGCATCTGTTCGATACACGCGCTTTTTGGCTAATATGTAAGCTCCAGACGGATTAGGGGGAAAGTCTAAGGTTACAGTTTGATCTGAATGAACATCGACCACCTGTGAAGCCTCCGCATCACAGTTAACACCTTCTTCGCCGTAGTAACTAACATATGTAAATATGTACGACCTTGACTGAGGGGTTTCTGTGTCCGCATTAGCGGACTCCGTAGGAGAGATATCTACAGCGGTTAAATCTGCTGGCTTAGGAATTCCTAGCTTGTAGAATGTTCCGTTGCCTATTATGGTGGATGTAGACATTTGCGGAAAGCTAAAACCTGTCAGGTAAATTCTTTCATGCGGGTCTTCAGCTACAGGAGACCTGACAATATCTAGTTCTGAATTGCTTGCTATCCATACGGACGAACTGTACTTAAATATAGTCTTGGTCGATGCGGAGATAGTTCCGGTTGCAAATGATACTGAGCTGCTGGAGTTGCTTTTCCAAGGTTCCAGACGACCAGAATCAAGACGACAGTTGGTTGCTACTTGCGCCATATCATCCGGCAATAAGCGAGCATACACTTTTGGAGCCTGACCGCTAAATGTTTGCAGCTTGAAACCCGTCATTACTTTTTGTCCTTACTATTCATAACACCTTCGAAAGCACCGCCGCCAAAGTAGAACCCGACGATAGTCAGCATGATCCAGTCAATCTTAAAAGCTTCTATAAGATTCTGAACGGGACCAATATTTCTTTCTAAAAAAAACAAAACTAAAACCATAAGGTAAGAACCAACGAAGGTGAAACCGAAGATCAAAGCCAAGTATCTCTGGGCAACCTTAAATGGGGCGTAACTGCTCAGAAGGTCTGTCTTTGCTTTTGTCTTAGCCTCTATCGCTTCTGTTTCTGAAGTGTGCATGCCGTCAATAAGGTCCAAGCCTTTACTTATAACGTCACTGTTCCCCAGTATCGCCGACAAGATTCCCATTACGAATTCCCGAAAGTTGATTTCTTCAATCTAATAAGCACTATTCAATTACGCCCATGCTCATTTTGTTAGCTACGCCCAAAGCAACTTCACCGATACGAACAGCGGTAGCGTCAGCATCATATGCACCGTCAGCATCTAAGCAGACGTTGACGGACCGCTCATGAGTTTTGCTCGTTTCGCTGCATGTAAAACGCACTTTTACATCTATGCAAGCTGACTCTTCAGTTATAGTCTCACCCTCGTTCTCAGGGTCAGGCATTTCACTTGCGCGAGTGCCGGTGAATTCTTCTAAAAGTTCGTGTGTTATTGCCATTA
>Ga0206682_10005005_pt1 | contig 10571 bp, 8 predicted proteins | sample M240m12015metaG_FD_155444 | JGI IMG/M metagenome (GOLD analysis project Ga0206682, IMG submission 155444) | Ammonia-oxidizing marine archaeal communities from Monterey Bay, California, United States - M2 40m 12015 | ecosystem: Environmental > Aquatic > Marine > Intertidal zone | place: USA... | reverse complement strand
ATCAGAGCAGCGCAGACGGTGGTTTATTTGGCGGAGGAGCATCAGACAGATGGGCGACGCAGGGGGCTGGAGGATGTGTTCGTATTATTTGGCCCGGAGATACAAGACAGTTTCCTTCAACCGATGCCGATACACCATAGGGGTAAGATATGAAATTTGTAAAATTAAACACGGAAAGGCAACCGCAAGAATGGCCTGTCGATTTCAACAGAATAAGGTTTGATAACCCCAGAGTTTCATTCCCTAAGAGTCCGGTAAACCGTGACTTTTCTTCTTATAATTTCGAACCTTTTCAATATTCAACTAAACCTGAGTTTGATCAAGACATGCAGAACATAGAAGAAATTTCTCCTGTGCTGTCTGATGGCGTTTGGGTTCAGACTTGGAATGTTACAGAAAAATATTCTGAATCCGAGAAAGCAGAAAAAATTGCTGAACGGGATTCTATTAATTTAGAAATGAGAAGTGCCCAAGAAAGGTTCGATAGAGACGCACTCCTACTTGAGACTGATTGGGTTGTCATTAAGGCTCTCGAGAACTCAGAGTCGGTAGATGCCGATATGACTGCCTATCGACAAGCACTGCGTGATGTGCCATCGCAGTCCGGATTTCCAGACGCAATAGTGTGGCCCACAAAACCAACGGAGTAATAAGATATGAGCAACGCTAGAAAAATTGCAGATTTAGCCTTAGTCACAGCAACTCCTGACGAGTTAAATCTCACTGATGGTTCGACCGCTGGTACGGTAGTCAATAGTAAGGCAGTAGTTTATGGTCCTGCGGGTGAAATAGCATTTAATCAATTGGTTCAAGACAGCGATTCTACTGTTTCGGGTGATTTTACCATATCTGGGGCGATCAAAGCAGATACCATAATCGAGACGATGTCAACGGTTGTGCCTGTGGACGACAGTATCGGTGGCAATGTATCTAAAATAAACGCAAACTATGACAAAGCATACAATCCTGCAATCGCCCCCTTTGTGGGTGGAGGACTTTCGTGCATCAGTGTGGTGGATGATGGTACTACATTGTATCTGTACAAAAATGGGGAAGGCGTGTATAAGAGTTCGATGTCTACCCCATTCGACACCGACACTCTTGGTGCTTGGACAGGACCAGTAGACTTATTCAGCACAGTTGATACGGGCATCAAGTCGATAAACTGGGCGTCTGATGGGATGTCCTTCTTAGCTACAAGTGGGTCGCCATTTGTGCACCAGTTCAATGTCACGACAGCTTGGGATATGAACTCAGCTACACTCAACCACACTTATAGTGGTTCGCCTAATGGACACACTGACATTGCATCAGCCGACTGGGAAAACGACGGCATGGTTTTTGTGATATGGCGTCAAGGGCAGACTGTCTGCTATCGTGTTGCTGTTACTTCAGCCTACGACCTGTCTGCGTCTCCGAATCCAACCGGAGGTGGAATCAGTTTTGAACCTACATCGGTCTACGGTGTTCTGTCAGCTTCTTTTATTAACGACGGCGCTGGAATCTGTATGGTCATGACCAATGGCACGGTCGTTTCTTTCGATTGTGATACAGTGGGAACAGTAGAAGACGGTATTAGCAACGGGCAAGTAGGCACATCGATGGTTGATTACAGCTCCAACGTCTATACCTTCGTTGGAGACGGGTTGGAGTTGTGGTCTACTTACAGTGATATTCTCACGATTCGTTATATGGACACTCTGAGTTATAGTATAACTCTCGATGCTTCCGTTGCTAACAACTTTGAGGTTACACTCACGGGACCATCAGTGGTAGAGTTTAGTAACATCCCTTCTGGTGCTTACGGTTCCTCACTATCTATCACACAGTCAGGCGATGGGTATCCTGTCACTTGGCCTACTGGAACTGTGTGGGCAGAAGGGGGAGCACCTACTTTATCATCATCTGATGTTGATGTGTTCGTACTAACCACTCACGATAGTGGGAATACATGGTATGGATTCGTCGGAGGATACGCTTTCGCATGAGTATCTCACGGAAAATAGTATCCACATCTAATGGTAGCAATGGCAGCAAAGGGCCCTTTGCTGACGACCTGTTCTCTTCTGATTTGTATAGGGGGAACGGCGTAAGGACAGTCATAGAGAACGGAATCCAGTTAGGAGATACCATTGACTACAACACCAACTCCTTAGATTTGACTGGGCATAACGGGAGAGCGACAGGATTAAATAGTTCCGATCTATCGTTATCTGGTAACTTCTATATTTCATTTTGGATCAAAACTCAGGCATATCAAAGCACCACAATGATTCTTGATGGTCGAACTTCGATCGGCGGGTCGCAAATGGTACTCTATTTCGAAGGTTCGTCGTTAGTTATTAGTAGAGGAACTGGGATCGTTTTATACGCAAACACTATTCATGCTGATCACCCTAACGAGTGGGTTCATGTCGTATTTTCGAGGATAGGAAGCACGTTATCTTCGTTTGTAGGTGGTGATAGGATCAACACGACACAGGATAGCGGGTCTTTCAGCTCCAGTTCAAATAATTTCTTGAACACGTTTTCCGGATATAACCAACCGTTGAGGAACTGCCAGTTCGCAGAACTTAAATTAGCGTCATCGCTTCCGACTGGAGCAAATCCGTACGACCCCACAAAAGAAACTTGCATCATACCCACAGGACCTGAAAAGGTTACCATAGGAACCAAGATTCTTTGCTTTAGTGGGTCTGATGGATCTTCTTCATTCTTACAGAACAAAGTCAATCAAAGTACTATTAGTGTCTCCGCCTCGACGACCGGAGAAAGTCCTTTCGGTGATAATCTACCCGTAGCAGTAGACGGTGCGGGTGGTATGGTTTGGATTAAGTCCAGGTCTATTGGACAACGTCATGCGATAGTCGATACGGGGAGAGGCGTAGAGAATGTGCTCGCGTCTGATGAAACCGGCGGGAATCGCCTTAGAGATTGGGTAGATTTCAACGATGACGGTTACACTATTAGAACGGGTGACACTGAAATGAACACCGCCGGTTGGGATTACGCCGCGTGGACATTCCGCAAGGCACCTTCGTTCTTCGACGTGGTGACGTACACGGGTACGGGTGTTGCAGGAAACGTAGAGATCCCCCATAACCTTGCCGCAACGCCGGGGATGGTAATTGTTAAAGACGCCAGTAACACCGGTGCTTGGTACGTTTGGCATAGAACCTTTAGCAACCCACTTGACGACTACTTGATCCTCAATCAAACTAACCAAACCGGCAACTCCTCGGGATTATGGGGGACGTCTGGGGTCACCTCTACCAGCTTCTCGGTTCAGGGCACTGGCTCTATGGACACCCTTAACAATGAGTACGTCGCCTACCTCTTCGCGCATGACCCCGACGAGGGCATGATCCAGTGCGGGAGTTTTGTACCAGCAGACACTTGGGGTAGTGTGATTGATTTAGGATGGGAGCCTCAGTTCCTTATGATCAAGAATGCAGACGGATCTGGTGATTGGGAGATGTATGACAACATGAGAGGGATTACTACGGGAGGTGCCGATCCGTTGTTATACCCGAACAAGCCTGATGTAGAAGTAGATTACGTCACCAACATCGATTTGCATCCCAACGGGTTTGAGCAAACCTTTAGCTCTAGTAATACTGAAGAGTTCATCTACATGGCGATACGCCGCCCGAACAAGCCAGCGAGTGAGTTCGAGCCGGAGGAGTTGTTTACTATTGACGACGCAGGGAACTCAACAGATCCTGCCTTTACCTCGGGGTTTCCTGTCGACATGGCGTTAAGAAGAAACCCCTCAGACGGGGCCAGTAATCCGGTTCATACTAGGCTGATTGCACCGGGAATTATGTACACCGACCTCACGAACCCTGTCTCAATCGATTCGAATTCGAAGTTTGACTACCAAGATGGGTGGAACTCAGCTACCAACCTCTCGACTATGATGTCGTGGATGTGGAGACGCGCACCTGGATTCTTCGATGTGGTGGCGTATACAGGCGACGGTAGCTCGTCGCGTGTGGTTCCTCATAACCTCGGCGCTAAGCCAGAGATGATCTGGATGAAGGTGAGAAGCGGCTCACTACCTAACGACCCGTGGCAGGTGCTTGTGGAGGGTTCTATCTTTCCCTTCGATGACAGTCAGGGTAGTTCGTTTGATCTAGACAGTAGAGTCACGGAGACCACGCTGACTGTGAACAGCGGCGTGGGATGGCTTACCAGAACAAACGCGGGAAACAATAACTACATAGCCTACCTATTTGCTTCAGTCGCAGGAATAAGTAAGGTCGGTAGTTACACGGGTACTGGTCAGAACCAAGTCATAGACTGTGGATTCTCTGCTGGCGCTCGTTTCCTAATGATAAAGAGGAATGATTCCAGCGGCGGCGGTTGGTTTGTATGGGACTCAGGACGAGGGTTCGAGAGCGGCCAGCCGATAAACTATCTTCGTCTAGATTCAACTATTAACCAACAAACTGGAAGATGGGTATATTCAAACGCACCCACTGGATTCGGTCTCAATCCCATGAACAGTTACGTCACTGAGGTGAACGTGCTAGGGCATGAATACATCTACTACGCAATTGCTTAAGGAGCAATACATGAAATACAGAAAGAGAACAGACGGCTCCTTGGTCACCAAGAGTCAACTCAAAGCAAGTAACACTGATACCAGTCTACCAAAAGTATGGACGACAGCAACACTCGACTTCCTTGGTGTGGATCCGGTTCTTTCCTCCACTCCGACAGTTCCAGGACAATATCAGTTTACAACGCCTGACGGTGTTGTTCAAGATAGTTCTGGTAACTGGATTCAGGCATGGCAAGTCAAAGATATGTTCACCGCAGACAGCGATGGATACGGTGTCGTGACCACTACTGTGAGCGAAAAGCAAGACGCATACGATTCTGATCAGTTACAGATTAGACGCGGAAATATGATAGCGAGCAACTCAAATTTGCGTCTTGCTATCAATGCTGCGGGTGAGTACAACAACCTCGTGACTTCTAGTGTCATCACTTCTAATCCAGAACTACAAATCCGGTTCAATCATACCGCCGAGATAAAGCGACTCGATCCTTGGTTGATTCAAGCAACTGAAGGTGTCCTGGATTCTGCTCAGTTGGATGCCTTATTTGACACAGCAATGTCCTATTAGTGGGTCACTAAATACTTGTCATGAATAAGGATTCGATATAATGTCTGACGAACAGAAAGATAATGATTTCGACTACACTCGCGAGACCCTCTACGACCTGATTGAAAAAGGTCGAGAGGGTATCGAAGAGATGATCGAGGTTGCTCGCCAGAGTGAACATCCAAGGGCGTATGAAGTTCTCGCCGGACTGATCAAAGATACTGCTCAGACATCTGAGAAGTTGATGGACCTTCATCGCAAGATCAAGTCTATTGATCAGATGATGTTGCCTGCTCCTGCCCAAGAAAGCAAAGGTGGAACCACCAACAACCTATTCATAGGTTCAACCACCGAACTCCAGCGAATGCTCAAGGACATCAAAGAAGAACCAGATGTCATTGATGTAACACCAGAAAAAGAGTAACCCCCAAACCTGACGCTTCTTCAAAATGGAAACCCTCGCCCAAATTTCGCGAGGTAAAAATTGAGTCAAAAAAGTCGATGACAGAAATACTTGATACTACCAAAAAGAAAGGTAATAACCATTATCTTGGCAACCCTCATGTCAAGAAAGATGGTGTAGAAGAAGACTGGAGTCAAGACAAGGTAGCAGAGTATGCCAGATGTATGGCAGATCCCGCATACTTTGCCAAGAAGCATGTAAAGGTAATCAACCTGAATGACGGTCTCGTCCCATTTGACCTGTATCCGTATCAGGAGAAGATGTTCAACCAGTTCCGAGACAATCGATTTAACATCGTTCTCGCCTGTCGACAGTCTGGTAAGTCAATCTCCTCGGTAGCATTCCTTCTCTGGTATGCTATGTTCAACCCAGAGCAAACTATCGCGATACTCGCTAACCGAGGTGCTACCTCTCGCGAGATGCTAGGTCGCGTGACCTTGATGCTGGAGAATCTACCGTTCTACCTACAGCCAGGATGTAAGACTCTCAATAAAGGTAATATCGACTTCAGCAACAATAGTCGTATCATCGCCGAATCTACCTCAAGTAGTTCTATTCGTGGATTCTCTGTAAACCTACTATTCCTAGATGAGTTCGCGTTTGTCGAAAAGGCATCAGAATTCTATACTTCTACCTATCCGGTAATTTCATCCGGTCAGGACACGAAGGTGATTATCACATCAACCGCAAATGGTATCGGTAATCAGTTCCATAAGATATGGCAGGGAGCAACACAGAGTGTCAACGAATACAAACCATTCAGGGTAGATTGGTGGGATGTCCCAGGAAGAGACGAGAAGTGGAAAGAAGAAACTATCGCTAACACTTCCGAACTCCAGTTTGATCAGGAATTCGGTAATACTTTCTTCGGTACCGGACAGACACTTATTAGTCCACAAACCCTGCTTTCGTTGAAAGCAGAACGACCGGTCGATATTCTTGAGGGCGGTGCCCTCTTAATCTACGATAGAGTTCGTAGCGACTCAAAGTACATCATAACTGTCGATGTAGCTAAAGGGAGAGGTCAGGATTATAGTACCTTTCAGGTCATTGATATTAGCAGTCGCCCGTTCAAACAGGTTGCCGTGTATCGAGATAATTTGATTTCTCCAATACTCTTTCCCACTATTATCTATAAGTATGCGAATCTCTACAATGAGGCATATGTCGTAATTGAGAGTAATGACGCTGGACAATTAGTTTGTCACGGTCTGTACAACGAACTCGAGTATGAAAATGTCCACATGAGTTCTGCGATCAAGGCATCCGGTATTGGTATTGAGATGACTCGTAGAACAAAGCGACTGGGTTGCTCTGGTTTCAAAGATCTCCTCGAGGAGAACAAACTGGAGGTGGTGGATGAAGAAACAATCATGGAGATATCTACCTTTGAAGCGAAGGGTGCCTCCTACGAAGCATCTGACGGAAACCACGATGACCTCGTAATGAACTTCGTGATGTTCGGTTACTTTATCACTATGCCGCAGTTCCAAGAGATGACCGACATCAATGTGAAGCAACTCATGTTCAAACAACGCATGGCAGAAATCGAGGCAGATGTCCCACCATTCGGGTTCCAAGCAAACTACTCGGTAGAAGATGACATCACATACGAAGAGAGAATGGATCCGTGGAGTTTGGTGAGAAGGGAAGATGAAGAGGACGAGGGTCCAACGGACTTTCGCTGGATGCCCTAAATAACTCAATAGTATAAATAAACTTCATGTGACAGTCTCTTAATAGTGCTGCAACCTTATTATGCTAACCTAACCTTATTATAAGATTCTCGAGAGGAACTAAAAATGGCACTTACTACTCCATCAATGTCTCCCGCCGTTATTGTAAGAGAATTCGACCTGACGGGCGTTGCCCCTAATGTTGAGTCTTCTTTATCCGGCATGGTAGGCAAGTTTAAGTGGGGACCTGTCAATCAACCTGTTCTGTTGTCCAATGAGCAAGACCTTGCTGATACATTTGGAACACCAGACGCTGATGGAGCAGTAGATTTCTACTCCGCTTCACAGTTTCTCAGGTATTCAGGTAACCTTTACGTTTGCAGAACTACACCTTCTGGTGTTGTCGCTCTAGGCGATTCTGCTACTAACGCAACAATCACCGGCACTAAAACGCAGGCAAACAACAATATTCATTTCGAGCAGCAAAACATCGATGAGATGTTTCTGGCGAAGTATCCTGGCGATATCGGTAACTCGATCGCAGTCAAGGTATTCGCTCGCGCTACTGGAAAAACGGACGAGCAGCACGACAGCGATTTCCAAGCATGGACATACTCTGAGTTCTTTGACGATGTTCCTGGAACTTCTGTTTGGGCAAATAATCAAGCTGGTCCTGTAACGAATGACGAAGTACACATCGTTGTTGTAGACTCTGACGGCGCTATCTCAGGCACCAAGGACACTATCCTTGAAACTTTCGCATTCGTATCTGTTGCGAAAGGTGCTAAGACTGCTGACGGCGGAAACAACTACACCAAGACAGTTATCAACGAAGGATCAGGTTATGTCTGGTTCGGCGATTGGGATACTGCCTTTGACTCAGCAGTTGGTAGCAACTGGGGTACTATTCCACCCCGATCTGCTCCAATCGACTATGCCACAGGAAACAAATCCTTGCTGGTTGCTGGTATGTCTGGTGGAACTGACGGTGCTGCTTTGGACCTCGGAGACTACAAGATTGGATTCGACGAGTATGAGCAAATCGACGAGATCGATGTTCAAATGCTTATCTGTCCAGGAATGAACACCGATGATGATCAAGTATCTATCGTATCATATGTGACTAGCATTGCTGGTAGCATCCGAAAGGACGCAATCGCAGTGACTTCACCCAACCGAGCAGCAGTCGTAAACAACTACGACGCAGTAAAAGCAACGTTGGAAACTACTGATCGATTCCCTGCTTCTTCATACCTAGTAGTCGATAACAACTACCTGCGAACCTATGACAAGTACAATGACCAGTGGATCTACATCCCTGCTGCCTCTACCACTGCTGGTATCATGGCAAAAGCGGATTACAACTACGGTCCTTGGTGGTCACCTGCTGGTGAGAAACGTGGAGAGTATCTCGGTGTAAGCAACCTCGCTTATTCACCGAACAAGAGTGATCGTGATCAACTGTATAAGAAAGGTGTAAACCCAATCGTCCAGTTCGCTGGTCGTGGTATCCTACTCTTTGGTGACAAGACTAAGTTGTCTCGTCCATCAGCATTTGACCGAATCAACGTTCGCCGTTTGTTCCTTGTCCTCGAGAAATCTATCGGGCAGGCAGCACGCAACTTCTTGTTTGAATTCAACGATGAGTTTACTCGCGCAGAATTCACAGCAATCGTAGAACCTCTTCTTCGTGAAGTTCAAGCACGTCGCGGTATCCAGGACTTCTATGTCCAGTGTGACGAGTTGAACAACACACCTGAGGTCATCGATCGCAACGAGATGGTCGCAACGATGTTCATCAAACCCGCCCGTTCCATCAACTTCATCACCCTGAACTTTGTCGCTACGCGAACAGGTTTGGATTTTGACGAAGTTGTTGGTCGAGTTTCATTTTAATCATACCTCTAGGAGAAAATAGTAATGGCAAATTATAGAGTAGATGATTTCAGAGGTAAGTTGCAGGGTGGTGGTGCTCGCGCCAACATGTTCGAGGTGAACGTTACGTTTCCTGGATATGCTGGTGGAGATACCGAACTGACCAACTTCATGTGCCGATCAGCACAACTTCCTGCTTCGATCGTCGGACTGGTAGAAGTACCTTTCCGAGGACGAATCATCAAGTTAGCTGGTGATCGTACATTTGAACCTTGGACAATCACTGTATACAACGATACTACATTCGAAGTGCGCGATTCTTTCGAGCGCTGGATGAATGGTCTCAACACTCACATCACCAACCTCGGTGTCGAGTCGAATAACTCTGGACTTGGTGGTTATGCCGCCAACATGGAAGTCATTCAACTTGATCAGTTGGGTGGTACTGCTAAGAAGTACACGTTGAAGAACGCATTTCCACTCAACGTTGCTGCTATCGACCTTGACTACGCACAGGTAGGCGAGATCGAGCAGTTCCAGGTGACCATTGAGTATGACTACTGGACTAACGATAACGTCTCGTAAAATCCTTTATAAGTAGTACTGACGAGGGGGAGTTCGCTCCCCCTCTTTCTTTCCACAGTGAGACACTTAAATGGATGATAGAAAGCAAGGACTAAAACTCTTCGGGTTCGAGATCAATCGGACAAAGAAAGACGAAGAAGCAGTTACCCCTATTCCCGCAGGATCAGTGGTTCCACCTACTGACGATGACGGCACTGGGTATGTAACATCACCTGCCTACCACTATGGTATGCACCTGGACATATATGCTGATCTACAAGTAAAGGATCACGCAGACCTAATTCGCAAATATCGAGCAATGGCAATACAACCAGAAGTCGATATGGCAATCGAAGAAATCGTAAACGAAGCAATCGTCCATCCACAGTATGATGAATCCAAAATCATTGATGTGAATGTCGATAGGGTTGATGTTTCCGAAAGTATCAGAAAGAGAATCAAAGAAGAATTTGACTACATCCTCAAGTTGATGTCGTTCAGTGAACGTGCTCATGATATGTTCCGGAACTGGTACATCGACGGAAGACTGTACCATCACCTTGTTATTGACAAAGACAACCTCAAGGCAGGCATCAAAGAAGTCAGACACATTGACTCACTCAAGATGCGCAAAGTAAAGCATGTCAAGAAGAAGGAAGATAAGGCAACTGGTGTCACAGTGATAGACAAGGTAGACGAGTTCTACATCTACACTGAAAAGGCTGCTGGCAACTGTGGTCCTGGAACTGCTAGTGCGCAAGGGCAGGACATAAAGGGTAATGCGGTTCGACTCAGCAATGACTCTGTCAGTTATGTTACCTCTGGACTCCTTGATGAGATGCGATCAAAAGTTATCTCACACTTGCACAAAGCAATGCG
>Ga0206682_10005002_pt1 | contig 10573 bp, 10 predicted proteins | sample M240m12015metaG_FD_155444 | JGI IMG/M metagenome (GOLD analysis project Ga0206682, IMG submission 155444) | Ammonia-oxidizing marine archaeal communities from Monterey Bay, California, United States - M2 40m 12015 | ecosystem: Environmental > Aquatic > Marine > Intertidal zone | place: USA... | reverse complement strand
TTTGGTGTCATACAATCTTGAAATTAACTCAATAATGGTAGATTTTCCAGATCCTGTTTTTCCTAAAATAGCTAATGTTTCTCCTGGTTTGACAGAAAAATTTATGTTTTTTAGGGCTGTGATATTCGTATCGTCATAGGTAAAGGTGACATTTTTAAAAGTAACATTTCCTTTTAATTCTGAAGGAGTTATATTCGCATTTTGTATCTCTGGAATTTCTTTCAAGAACTCATTGATTCTTGCTTGTGATGCTTCGGCTTGCTGAACCATTGAAGTTACCCAGCCTACAACTGCTACCGGCCAAGTAAGAATGTTTACATACAGCATAAACTCAATAATGGTTCCAAATTGAATTTCACCATTGATGTATTGTGTTCCTCCAATATAAATTACCAATAGGTTACTAATTCCTATCAATAAAATCATTAGAGGGAAAAACAAGGCATTTGCTTTGTGAAGATGAATGTTTTTTTCTTTGCTTTTGTTAGCAATATGATCAAAATCTTTGATTATTGACGCTTCAATACCATACGATTTTACTACATTAATTCCAGAGAAAAATTCTTGATTAAAGGTGGTTAATTTTGACAAATATTCCTGTACAACAGTACTTCTTTTATGAATTACTTTGCTTAGTATAAATATTGAAATTGATAATAGAGGGAACGGAATTAATGTATACATGGTTAGTTTTACATCGATGCTAATCATTTGTGTGAACCCTACTACAAATAGTACGATCATGTTTATACTATACATAATTGCAGGACCAACATACATTCTTACTTTGGAGACATCTTCAGAAATTCTATTCATTAAATCACCAGTCCTATTTTTTTTGTAAAAGTTTAGTGACAGCCTCTGGTATTGCTGATAAATCTCATTTTTTAGATCAAATTCTATTAATCTTGAAGTAACGATGATCGTCTGTCTCATCAAAAAGGTAAAGAAGCCAGAACACAAAGCTACACCGATAATAAGCAATACATTGATCCACAATTGGTGTGTAACTTCTTCTAGATTTGTAATTTCCCCATTTTGATATTCTTCAACAACGTTTAAAGAATTTCCTATAATTTGAGGGATTTTTAAGGCTAAAAATTTAGATAAAATAGTAATTGAAATACCGATTAGTAGTTTTCGTTTATATTTTAAAAAGTAATGATGTATGTATTGTAGTTCCTTCAAATGAGATGAATTTAAAAAAATAAAATTACAATTAATTTAACGTACCAATGATTGTTTTTGTAATAAAATAAATAGTTTACGAAGATACAGATTTGATCTGAAATTAATTCTTAAAAAAGAAGTCAAAAGATGATAGAATACCAGTAAAATAATATTATTTTCGCATCGCAAATTATATAAGTTCTTTAGAAAATGATTAACAGAAGACATATTCGAGTTAAAGTAATGCAGTCTGTATATGCGATGTTGCAATCTCACAATGATGATATTGTGAGAGAAGAAAAATTTTTAAAACATAGTATTTTAAAGTTATATGAATTGTATGTCTTAAACATACAGTTGTTAGTTGAGGTTCAAAAACTAGCGACTAAAAAAATGGAATTATCCAAAAAGAAAATTCTTGCGACCAAAGAAGACCTTAAGCCAAATACCAAATTTATCAACAATAAAATTATCAACACAATTTCAGAAAGTGTTAGTTTAGAGGGGTTCATTTCTCTTAACAATATTAAAAATTGGGAGGTAGATGACGAATATGTGAAAATTATTTTTGATCAATTAGTTCAAAGCAATCTCTACAAAGAATACTTAGATATTGAAGAAGACTCCTTTAAAGTAGATAAAGCTTTTGTGATTAATTTTTTTAAAGAAATTATCGCTCCAAATGATAAATTAGCAGACTACTATGAAGACCATATGATTTCTTGGGTAGATGATATTCCATTTGTAAATACATGGGTTGTTAAAACTTTGAGTAATCAAAAAGAGCACAAAGTATTTGTTTTAGGAAGTCTCTATAAAGACAAAGATGATGAAGATTTTGTCTCTGAGATTTTCAAGAAAACAATCCTAAAACACAAAGAGTTTGAAAAAGATATCGAAGATAAAACACCGAATTGGGAAACAGATCGTATTGCAGACATTGATATGATTCTTATAAAGATGGCAATTGCTGAGTTTTTGAATTTTCCATCAATACCCACACGAGTAACCATTAATGAATACATAGAGATTTCCAAAGATTATTCCACAGAAAAAAGTAGTTATTTTATCAATGGAGTTTTAGATAAAATCTCGAAAGACTTTTTGAAAAATAATAGAATTCTAAAAATTGGTAGAGGATTGCTTTAAATCGATTGTTTGAAAACATTTATTTATTACTTTTACACAAAATTTAAATATTCATGAAAAAAATAAAATTTTTATTACTCATTTTGATTTCAACCTCCTTTTTCTTTGGTTGTAAAGACTCTGGTAGTATTACTTCAAAGATTAAACAGGAGAATTTAGTAAATGCCAAGTCTAGAGATCTAGAAATTAAAAAAGGAGCTGCGTTCATTACTTTTGATAAAAAGGAATATGATTTTGGGACTGTAAATGAGGGTGATATTGTTTCAACAAGTTATGTTGCTACTAATTCTGGAAAAACAGATTTAATAATTACCAACGCAAAAGCATCTTGTGGTTGTACGGTTCCTGTTTGGCCTAAAGACCCAATAAAACCTGGAGAATCAGGGGAGATTAAAGTGAAGTTTAATACTTCTGGTAAGCCAAATAGACAACAAAAAACAATCACTTTGACTACCAATACAGAATCTGGTAGAGAAGTATTAAAATTAAAAGGTTCTGTAATACCAAAAGCAAAAAAATAATTATGTACAGTGTAATTTTTTTACAAGAGGCAGTCGGAAGTTTAATGAGTATGTTGCCTTTATTTGCAATCATTATTGTGTTTTATTTTTTTATGATAAGGCCGCAAATGAAACGTCAAAAAAAAGAGAAAGCTTTTCAAGCAGAAATTAAAAAAGGAACTAAGGTTATAACATCTAGTGGAATTCACGGTAAAATTGCAGATGTTAATGCTGCAGATAATACGGTTTCTATTGAAACAGGTGCAGGTAAGATTAAGTTTGAACGTTCTGCAATTTCTATGGAGTTGAGTAAAAAATACCAAGCTTCCAGTAAAAAGTAATTTGTAATAATTTTAAATGAATTGGTGAGTTGTATTTTTTTGATACTGCTCACTTTTTTTGTTTACAAGCTTTTGTGTAGATTGCATAAAAATTATTTTTAATTTGGAGAATAACACAAAAATATCGAGAAGTTTTATTGTTTTTTTAATAACTGCTGTTGTAATTTGGTTTTTGATCACTCTTTCCAAAGTTTATACAATTTCGATCAGTTTTCCTGTCAAATATTCAGCTCTCTCTCAAGATAAAATACTACAAAACGAACCTTTAAAAGAAATTGACATCCTTGTAAAATCTACGGGGTTCAATATTTTGAGTACAAGGTTTTTAAATCAGACAATAGAACTAAATGCAGGTAATTTGAATAAAAAGTCTACATTTAATTATTACTTATTAATCAAAAATCAAAAAAATAAGATTCAAAGGCAACTTCGATCTGGAATGGAAATTCAAGAAATTAGTTTGGATACGATTTATTTAGAATTAGGAAGTTTAATTTCAAAAAAAGTGCCCCTAATACCCAATTTAGCAATCGATTATCACGTAGGTTACGATTTATTAGATACTGAAGTTATTAAGCCTGATAGTATTGTAATTTCAGGACCTGAAGCATATGTAGATCAAATAGATGAAATAAATTTAGAATTGCTGAAACTAGACGATGTAAAGTCTGATTTCTCTCAAAAAGTCAAAATTTTACGACCTGAGAATTCAAATAATTTGAAAGTTGCTTCTGAATTTGCCACCATATCGGGTAGGGTAGAAAAGTTTACAGAAGGGGTCTTTGAAATCCCTTACAAAGTTCTTAACCTCCCAGAGGGTGTTGATGTAACTTCACTACATAAAACTGTCAAAGTCTATTTTGTGGTAGGTCTCTCTGATTTTAATAAAATTGACAAAAATTTTTTTCAAGTCGTATGTGATTATACTCTTTCAAAAGAAAATAATCTTGATTACCTAGTACCCAAAGTGATTGTAAAACCTGCTTTTATCAAAAGTTTTAAGGTTGTACCTAATAAAATTGATTTTTTAATTCAGAAATAAGATGGTTGTTGGTTTAACAGGGGGAATAGGTAGTGGTAAAACAACAATTGCAGCACTATTTGATAAATTCGAAAGTGTTGTCATCTACAATGCAGATGTTGAAGCAAAACAACTAATGAATTCTTCTTCGTTCATAAAATCAAAAATTGTCGAGCAATTTGGAGAAAAATCGTATTTAAATAATCAATTAAATAACTCTTATTTAGCGTCTCTTGTTTTTAATAACAAAAGAAAGTTAGATCTTTTAACCTCAATAGTTCATCCAGAGGTAAAAAAACATTTTCAAAATTTTAAATATTTACATGTAAAGAACGATTACATCATCTATGAAAACGCAATTCTTTTTGAAAGTAAAAGCAATTTAAATTGTGATGTAATCATTTCTGTTTTTACTCCATTAGAAGTTAGAATAAAAAGAACCATGTTGAGAGATCGTAGTTCTAGAGAAGAGCTTGCGTTTAGAATTAATAATCAATGCTCAGAAAATAGTAAACACTTACAATCGAACTACATTATACACAATAGTACTAAAGAACTGGCTCAGTCTCAAGTGAAAAGAATTCATAATATTTTAACAAAAAAAGCTCATAAATTTGATTAAAATTCAATAATTATGTTAATTTAAACTTAAAACTAAATTAAAAATGTTAATTTTTAAGTAAATCATTAATTTTTTTAATTTTAATTTTTTAGATTTGAATATGGGTAAAAAAATATTTGTTCTCATTGTGGGTTTAATGAGTATTTCGTTAATCGGAATCATTGCCGTACAACTCTATTGGATTAACAATACCATAGAAAGCAAAAAGGAGCAATTTAAGAATGATGTTCAAAAGACCCTAGTTCGCGTTTCTGAAAGGATTAATGAGAGAGAGAGAGCAGAATTTGAAAAACAAATAGACGGTCTTATAGACAATATAGGTTTGGCAACCAATGCCCAGATTAAGAATTACTTCTTTCAGCAAATTGATACTTCAACCAAGCAACGCATTACATTTGGAGGAACATTCTTAGAAAAAAATTTTAAATTACCTACTGACTTTCTAGACAATGACACCATTATATTGAAAAGAGTTTCAGGGAAGCAGGATTTTTTTCAGACCAGATTGATAAAAGGGGTTGATAATATTTTTAGCACCGAAGATCAAAAAAGATATACGTTTACGAAACGTTATAAAGATATGGAAAAACCATATTTTTCACGAGCACTTGAGGCATATAAAAAAACCAAGCCTCTTCATCAAAGAGTGAGAAATAGAGAACTTAACACTACAATTAAAGAAGAGTTATTAAAAAGAAATATCAATTTAGATTTTAAATATGGTGTATACAGTAAAGATGGATTGGCTACAAAATTAAAATCAGGATATTATACGATCAATAAAAAAGACAGTTATCGATATCCATTTTTTTTAAATCCAGATGGAACAATAGAGTATGAGTTGTATGTTACCTTTCCTACTAAAAACAAGCACATTCTTTCGGGGATTTCGAATATTTTAATTTTATCATTATTTTTTATTTTGATCATTATTATTGCATTCTCTAGTTCGTTGTATCAATTAATTAGACAAAAGAAAATATCTGAAATAAAAACTGATTTTATAAATAATATGACGCATGAATTTAAAACACCTATTGCGACCATAAACTTAGCATTAGATTCTATCAAGAACCCAAAGATTATAGACGATAAAAATAAGGTGCTTCGGTACATCAAAATGATAAGAGATGAAAACAAAAGAATGCACTCTCAGGTAGAAAATGTTTTAAGAATTTCCAGTTTAGAAAAAAATCAAATCGATATCAAAAAAGAAGCTATTGATATGCATGATGTAATAGATGATGCTATTTCACGGATAAGTTTATTGATAGCAAATAGTCAAAGTTCTTTGGAGGTTCATTTAGAGGCCAAAACAACGGAGGTAATAGGGAATCAGTTTCATCTAACAAACGTTGTTGTCAATATATTAGAAAATGCATTAAAGTATTCTAATGGACTTCCTAAAATAGATGTCTTCACTCACTCAACCAATAAATTTTTTATTTTTAAAATAAAAGATACAGGAATAGGGATGAGTAAATCGGTTCAAAAACAGGTGTTTAATAAGTTTTATAGAGAACAAAAAGGAAATATTCATAATGTAAAGGGACATGGACTTGGCTTAGCGTATGTCAAGCAAATTGTAGATAAACATTACGGGGAAGTTCTGGTTGAAAGCGAAAAAGGAATTGGGAGTATATTTACGGTAAAATTACCTTTAATTTAAAAAAGTAAAACAATGGAAAGCAAAAAAATCTTATTAGTTGAAGATGATCCAAATTTTGGAACTGTCTTAAAAGATTATTTAACATTAAACGATTATAATGTTACCCATGCAAAAGATGGAATTGAGGGTTTAATTATGTTTAAAAATACTGATTATGATTTGTGTATTTTAGATGTAATGATGCCTCGTAAAGATGGTTTTTCATTAGCGCAAGACATCAGGGGGACAAACAAAGAGGTGCCAATAATTTTTTTAACAGCAAAAACTTTAAAAGAGGATGTTTTAAAAGGATATGCTGTAGGAGCAGATGATTATTTAAACAAACCTTTTGATTCGGAAGTGTTATTGCATAAAATCAAGGCAATATTGCAAAGAAAGGGTCTCGATAAATCTGCCGATTTTGAACAATTTGAATTTAAAATAGCTGGTTTTTTCTTCAACTCTAAATTAAGACACTTATCTGTAGGGGAAAATGGAGAACCTGTAAAACTCTCTCCGAAAGAAAGTAAATTATTACGAATGCTCGCTATTCATAAAAATGATTTGATGCCAAGAGAATTAGCGCTAACAAAAATCTGGAGAGATGACAATTATTTTACTTCAAGAAGTATGGATGTGTATATTGCAAAACTTCGAAAATATTTGAAATCTGATGCCAATGTTGAAATTTTAAACATTCATGGAGAAGGATTTAGATTGTTAGACAAATCTTAATAATCCATTATTTTTTAATAAACTCAACTTACATTGATCATTAAGTTGAGTTTTTGTAGCTTTATGACATGGCAAAATTTATAAAAATATATAATGAAAATCCCAGTCAAGAGTTAATCGAAGAAGTGGTTTCGATATTAAAAAAGGGAGGGTTGATAATATTTCCGACAGATACTGTTTATGGTTTGGGTTGTGATCTTAAAAACAACAAAGCTTTAGAAAGAGTTGCTATGTTAAAAGGAGTGAAATTAGAAAAAGCAAAATTTTCTTTTATTTTTAATAATTTAAGTCATTTGTCTGACTATGTTAAGCAACTAAATAGTACAACTTTTAAAATTCTAAAAAGAACCCTGCCAGGACCCTACACCTTTATTTTGCCTGGAAGTAATACTTTGCCTAAAGTATTTAAAAAGAAAAAAACAGTAGGTATTAGAATTCCAGATAATAACATAGTTCGATTCATTGTGGAAACTTTAGGGAATCCGATTGTTTCAACTTCGATCAAAGATGATGACGAAATTTTAGAATATATTACAGATCCAGAATTAATTTTTGAAAAATGGGGAAAAAAGGTAGATCTTGTTATTGATGGTGGTTATGGAGATAACTATGCATCTACAGTAGTAGATTTAATAGATGAACCTGTTGTGATTAGAGAGGGAAAAGGAAGTATAGACGTATTTTAAAAATACGTACTTTTTTGAGTTAATTTAAATTTTTAAATTTTCTTATGTTCAATATAAAATACTGATAAACAACACTTATGTGTTTGAAATAATAGGGTTTTTTGGATGTTTTTTTTCGTTTTTGTAAAAAGCTATACAAATTCTTATACAAGCTTATATGTGCTTTAATAATTGCGAATGTATGAATAGGTCTTAATTCAATTATGAATTTAAGACCAGCAATTCCATCTAGAAGTAGACGTGAAAATATGACGAATAAAAACCATTTTTTAGGGACATTTTTTACAATATTTAAGAGGCTGTTTCTGAAGTTTAAAAACGTTTTATGTGGATTTGTCTCCTTGAGAGTTGCCCCTCCGACATGATAGACACAAGAAGATCCTATATATTTTACTTTGTACCCAAGATTTTGAGTTCTCCAACATAGGTCAATTTCTTCTTGATGCGCAAAATAATCTTCGTCTAAGCCTCCCAATTTGTGATATACTTCTGAGCGAATAAATAAACAGGCGCCAGAAGCCCAAAAGATATCTACTTCATCATTAAATTGCCCCCTGTCTGTTTCTAGGTGGTTAAAAATACGACCTCTACAATAAGGGTATCCAAAAAAATCTAAATAACCACCTCCAGCTCCTGCGTATTCAAACTTTGTTTTATCGTTAAAGTCTAATAGTTTGGGTTGTATAATGGCGGTATCTTTATCTCTTTTGAAAGTTTCAGTGATCGGTTTAAGCCAGTTTTTTGTAACTTCAACATCAGAATTTAAAAGGCAGTAAATATCTGCATCAATAGAACGCAAAGCTTCATTATACCCTCTAGAATATCCTCCATTTTCACTGTTTTTAATAATTTTAACGGATGGAAAAAACGTTTTTACATAATCGATCGAATCGTCAGTTGAAGCATTGTCAGCGATATATATAGTAGCCTCTTGCGAACTATAATTAACGACAGATGGTAAAAATTGTTCCAATAATTTTTGACCATTCCAGTTTAATATGACGATTGCTGTTTTCAAGTTCCGCGAAAATACAGTTTATAAATTAGTTTATGCTTAAAGTTCTCTTAATAAAAAGGAGTATTTATGATTTGTAACTGGGGAAATCTTTTAAGAAAATATAGGTTTTGTTTTTGAAGTCCATTTGACAATAAAAATGTGTAAATCCATTAGTGACAATCAAGAACTTGGCGTTTAATTTTATATTATAACGAGCAATTTGATCAAAAGTTTCTTGTGAAATCTTTACGGAGGGCGCTTTGCATTCTACAATAATTTCCGGATTTCCATTTGTATTAAAAATTAAAATATCTGTTCTTTTTTTAAGGTTATTGATGATCAATTGTTTTTCTATAGCTATTAAAGTCTCAGGATATTTTTTTTTATCCATCAGAAAATGTACAAAATGTTGACGCACCCATTCCTCAGGAGTTAATACCACATATTTTTTTCTTAATTTATCAAAAATAAGCGTCTTATTTTGACTATTTTTGAGTTTAAAATCATAAGTTGGTAGATTGAGTCTTTCCATCAATCAAAAGTAATAAAATGAACGAGATTAGAACCATTGTTTCAGATATTAAGAAAGGGAATATACATCCGATCTATTTCCTTATGGGTGAGGAGCCTTATTATATTGATAAAATATCTGATTTTATCGAGCAAAATATTTTAGATGAAACTGAAAAAGGTTTTAATCAACAAGTGATGTATGGGAGAGATTCAAGTATAGAGGATATTATTTCTTCAGCGAAACGATACCCTATGATGGCAGAAAGACAGGTGATAATTGTCAAAGAAGCCCAGGATTTAAGTAGGAACATTGAAAAGTTAGTTTCTTATGCAGAAAATCCTCAGTTGACAACAGTATTGGTATTCAATTATAAATATAAGAAGCTAGATAAACGTAAGAAGCTACACAAAGCAATTGCAAAGTCCGGGCTACTATTTGAAAGTAAAAAACTATATGAAAATCAAGTTTCAGATTGGATTCGGAAAGTTTTAAATGGAAAAAAATATCAAATAGAACCAAAAGCAGCTCAAATGTTAGTTGAGTTCTTAGGAACCAATCTCAGCAAAATATCTAATGAGTTAGATAAATTGGTTTTGATTCTTCCTAAAGAAACTATTATTACTCCTGTTCATATAGAGGACAATATTGGTATTTCCAAAGACTTTAATAATTTTGAATTGCGAAAATCCATAGGGGAGAAAGATATTCTTAAGGCGAATAGGATCATCAATTATTTTATTGAGAACCCAAAAAATAATCCTTTAGTGATGACAATTTCTTTGTTGCATGGCTTTTTTACACAGTTGCTTAAATTTCATTCTTTACAGGAGAAGTCTAAAAGTTTTGTTGCTAAGTCTATTGGGGTGAGTCCCTATTTTGTTGATGAGTATTTTACAGCAGCAAGAAATTATCCAATGCGAAAAGTAGCACGTATCATAGCTTTACTAAGGGAGGCAGATATAAAAAGTAAAGGTGTAGGTGCTAACCAATCTCAAAATGATATTTTGAAAGAATTATTATTTACCATTCTACACTAATTCTCGGAAGGTAATTTTTGTAAAAATAGATGCGTTTAAGGTGTAAACTGTTAGTTCTTAGTTACTTTGTCGAACTCATTGATCATAAAAAAGGCCCAAAACAATACACATACTCCTACAAAGATTGAAAAATATAATACGATACTATTTGCG
>Ga0206682_10004997_pt1 | contig 10584 bp, 7 predicted proteins | sample M240m12015metaG_FD_155444 | JGI IMG/M metagenome (GOLD analysis project Ga0206682, IMG submission 155444) | Ammonia-oxidizing marine archaeal communities from Monterey Bay, California, United States - M2 40m 12015 | ecosystem: Environmental > Aquatic > Marine > Intertidal zone | place: USA... | reverse complement strand
GCGGCGAGCACCCCAAGATGGGCCGCGTGAAGAAGCGCATCATGCCCGAGGACATCATCATCAACATCGGCAAGGGCGCGCCGGTCCCCCCCCCCCTGCCGGGGCACAAGTGGAAGGACGTGATCCACAACGACGAGGTCACGTGGCTGTGCGGCTGGAACGACACCATCAACACCAAGGACTGGAAGTACGTGCAATTTGGCGCGACGTCGTCCATCAAAGCCGAGAGCGACATCAACAAGTACGAGAAGGCGCGCAAGCTCAAGACGGCGGTGGACGCGATCCGCCGCGACTACTTCAAGAAGATGAAGTCCGGCACCGTGCTCGAGCAGCAGCTCGCGGTCACCACCTACCTCGTGGACAAGCTCGCGCTGCGTGCGGGCGGGGAGAAGGACGAGGACCTCGCCGACACCGTCGGAGTGTGTACGCTGCGCGCCGGACACCTGGATTTCCTCCCCCCGAACACGCTCAAGCTGGATTTCCTGGGTAAGGATTCCATCCGCTACCTGCAGGAGCACGAGGTTGACCCGCTGGTGTACAACGCGCTGCAGAAGTTCTGCAAGGGCAAAAGCCCGGAGAGCGACATCTTCGACCAGATCGACCCGGGCAAGGTGAACAAGCACCTGCAGAGCCTGATGCCGGGGCTCACCATCAAGGTGTTCCGCACCTACAACGCGTCGTACACGCTGAACAAGCTGCTCAAGGAGACGACGCCGACGGAGAAAAACGCGACGGTGGCGGCGAAGAAGGCGGCGTACGACGTGGCGAACAAGGAGGTGGCGGTTCTGTGCAACCACCAGAAGGGCGTGAGCAAGGCGCACGACGCGCAGATGGAGAAGCTCCAGGAGAAGAAGAAGGCGATGGAGAAGGAGATCTCGGCGCTGCGCAAGGAGAAGGATGACAAGAACAAGAAGAAGATCGCGACGCTGCGGGAGCGGCACGCGAAGCTCGAGCTGCAGATGAAGGTCAAGGACGAGCTCAAGACGGTGTCCCTCGGGACGTCCAAGATCAACTACCTCGACCCGCGCATCACCGTCGCGTGGTGCAAGCTACACGAAGTGCCTCCTCCGACCGTGTACACCAGAGCGCTCGTCGAGAAGTTCAACTGGGCGATGGAGGTGGAGCCGACGTTTGACTTTTGACGGTCGCGGAATCGCGAGACGCATCGTCGGGAGAGAGGAGAGCGAAGGATCAAGAGAGCGAGGAGAGGAGCGCGTCGGTTCGCGCGCACGCGCGTCGTGACATGAAACGAAATATCACTTCTTTCGCGGTCTGTATGTGATACCACGCGCGTCTCGCCGGTGACGCGTCGCGCGTCGCGCGCGCGGGGAGGCGACGGAACGCCGTCGTCGTCGGGATCGCGCCTTCGAAACTCGAAGTCGGCGCGACCCGTCATTCTCCTCCCCGCGCGCGCGCGCCGATAAAAAACGCGCCCCGTCTCTCTCCTTCTCTGTCACGCGTTCCCGGGCGCCGGCAGGGTCTTCGCGCGCATCTCCGAGGGGATGCGCAGCGCGTCCGCAAACGCTGACCCGGGCGCGCCCTTCCCCGTGCTCTCGAGCCGCCTGAAGATCTGCACCAGCTCGGCGGCGTGCACGGCGCCGGACACGACCACCTTCCCCCCGATGACAAAGTTGGGGATGGAGTGGATGCCCATCTCCTGGAGCATCTCCTGCGCGTCGCCGATCTCCTCCAGTCCCTCGTCGGACTCCACGAACCGCATGGCCTCGTCGCGGTCCACGCCCGCCGCGGCGGCGGCGTCGCACAGCATGTCTGCGTCGTTCAGCTTCTTGCCGTCAACGAAGTGCCTGTGGTTCAGGTCGTTGTACACCGCCTCCGCGACCTCGCACCCTCGGGTCTTCGTGATCCACTGGATGAGCCTGTGGCTCTTCAGGGTCGAGCTGGCGAGCCGGTCCAGGTTGAACTTCTCGATCCCTACCTCTTGTCCGCGCTCCTTCAGCCTGTGCCTGTGCTTCTGCGCCGCGAACGCGGCTTTGCCTCCCCACTTGCGCTCCAGACGCACGCGGTTGGTCTCGGAGAAGCTCTCGTCCGCGTCGTACGCCGGCTCCAGAAAAAAGGGCACGCGCAGCACGGAGAACCGCACCGGGTTGGTCGCGTCCATCGGGTCGGACATCACCTCGTTCATCGCGTTCTGGAGGTGGCGTTTCCCGATGAACCCGTTGGGTCACATGGTATCGCTGATGAGCTCCACGGTCACCAGCTGGTGGCGCGCGGGAGCCCCCGCCAGCGAGCTGGACCAGCGCCTGCGCGGCGCCGGGGAAGCCGCCGTCGCAGTCGTCGCGGCGGTCACGACAATCGACGAAGCGGGGAGAGAGGCGCGGGAAAGGTGCCGCGCGGGGTCGTGCGTCGCCGCGGTCGCGCGCGCCAGGAGCGCGCCGACCGCGGTCGAGGCACGACGCATTGTCTAGAGCTAGCTGGGCGCTCCGCGCTTACTTCTTCTCCACGGGCAGGTCCACGTTCAGATGGGTGTGTCCGGGAGGCAGCGCAAACCCATCGCAGCTTTCCGAAAACCTCACGACCACCTTGTCCGGAGTGATCTGTGCGCCGTTCACAGCGGTGACAGCCTTGATGATAGCAGAAGCGACCTCCTTGCGAATTTCGGGCGTGCGGCACGCTTTCGGCAGCCAAGCGACGTGGATGAAGGGCATCTATCTGCAGGTGGGCGGGGTGTTTGTGTCGGGGATGCGCCCCGGTCCCTTCGTCCTTCGTTTCGAGCGACGCGCGACTTGGCGGCTCTTTGCTGAGTGCTGACTGGACTTTCGAAAATCGAGCCGTGCCGCGCGCCCGACGGACATTTCGACGGAAGTCGTCCGTCGGCTTTTCCGGCGGCCGACACAATTGCGCCAAAGTTTTCGGCGCGCCGCCGCTGGAGCGCGCGGCCGAGGAGTCCGAGGAGTCCCGCGCGAGCGCCCGGCGAGTGGGCGGTTCCGTTCCCGGCGCCCCCCAGACGGCGCAGGATGAAGGTCAAGACCATCTCACGCATCGAGGAGGATTACACGCGCGAGTGTAAGTCCGACATCTTGAAGGTGCACCGCAACTTGGACCCCGCACTGCATCCCATGCATCGAGCGAAGGAGTACAAGCGCGCGCTCTCGGCGACTAAGCTGGACAAAGTGTTCGCGAAGCCCTTCATCGGCGCACTCGAGGGCCACAGCGACGGCGTGATGTGCCTGGCGAAATCCCCCACGCAGCTCTCCGTCGCCGCGTCCGGGGCGGCGGACGGCGAGATTCGGCTGTGGGACGTGCCCTCGCGGCGCGCGCTCCGGACGCTGATGGGCCACCAGGGCGCGGTGCGCGGCATTTCCGTCACGCACGACGGCAAGCGGTGCGTGTCCTGCGGCGACGACGCGACGGTGCGCGTCTGGCGCATGCCTCAGGCGGGCCTGGGCGAGATGTTCTCCTCGGGGGGCGCGGCGGTGCCCGCCGAGAGCGCGACGCTGACGTGCCACTCCAAAGCCGGCGGCGGGTTCCGCGACGTGGATTGCCACTGGGCCAGGGACGCGCACGCCACCGCCGGGAGCGCGGTGGAGCTGTGGACCTCCGGGCGCTCCGAGCCCACGGACACGTTCAGCTGGGGCGTTGACACCGTGCTGAGCGTGCGCTTCAACCCGGTCGAGCCCGACGTCTTCGCGTCGTGCGGCTCGGACCGATCGATCGCGCTGTACGACGTGCGCACGCAGACGCCGATTCGAAAACTGGTGATGCAGAACAAGTGCACGAAGCTCGCGTGGAACCCGATGGAGGCGTTCAACTTCACGGTCGCCAACGAGGACACGAACCTGTACTCGTACGACATGCGGAAACTCACCGTCGCCACCTGTGTGCACCGGGACTTCGTCAGCGCCGTGCTGGACGTGGACTACTCGCCCACCGGGCGTGAATTCGTCGCCGGGTCCTACGACCGCACCGTGCGCATCTTCGCCTTCGACGGCGGGCACTCCCGGGACGTGTACCACGCGAAGCGCATGCAGAGGGTGTTCTGCACGCGCTTCTCCATGGACGGGACGTACGTGCTGACGGGCTCGGACGATATGAACGTGCGGTGCTGGAAAGCGGAGGCCTCGGCGCAGCTCGGGACGCTGCTGCCGCGCGAGAAGCGGAAGAAACAGTACCAAGCCGCGCTGAAGGAGAGGTTCAAGCACATGCCGGAGATCAAGCGCATCGCGCGCAACCACCACGTGCCCAAGGCGATCCACAAGGCGCAGAAGCTGCGCCGCGTGATGACGGACAGCGAGACGAGGAAGAAGAAGCGGCGTGTCGAGCACAGCGCGCCGGGCGCGGAGAAGAAGGAGTTCAAGCCGGCGAGGAAGGAGAGGGTCGTCGCCGAGATCGAATAAAAAAGCTTCTTCGAACGCGAAGCGTCGACGTGCGTGTTTTTTTATACCTTTTCGTCGCGAAAAAAAAAAAAAACGTCATCCCGCGAAAGTCCCACCCGAAGCCCTCGATGGGGTGTGGCGTTAGCCTCGTTTCAGGTTATCCAGTCGCGCCTGCAGGTCGTCGTCTATGCCCGAGCTCCCCCCCGCGCCCTCCGCGACGAGCACGGGCGCCGCCTCCACACTCGGCGCCGCGACGGGCGCCACCTTGGCGGCTGCGCGCGGCGCGTCCACGAGCGCGGCGTCCATCCCCACCCCCAGCGCGTCCAGCACCTGCGCGACGAGCTCCTCGGACTCCTCCTCCTCGCCGTCCGCGGCCATCGCGTCGTCGATGGCGTCGCCCATCACCTCCGTGGTGTTCTCCATCTTCTCGTTCTCGCGCTCGAACTCGCGCATGATGGAGTTCAGGCTCGGCAGGTTGAGCTGCTTGTTCATCGACGACATGGCGCGCGTCACGCCGCGCATCGCGTCCGCCATGGCCTGCGTGGACTTGAGCGTCTGCATCCGCAGGCTCACGCCCTGCAGCTGGGACTTGAGTCCGTAGAACTTTGTGATGGAGTGCCTCGTGCGCACCAAGTCCTTGGCCATGATCTTCGTCGCGCCCAGCTGGCCGGCTTTCGCCATCTTCTTGATGTCCGCCACCAATCGCTTCTCCTGGTTCTGCAGGTTGTTCCGCTCGCGGTCGAGCTCGCGGATGGACTTATCGAGCATGCGCTTGTTCTCCCTACGCGGTGAGGGCGCGCGCAACGTGTGGTGGAGAGCGCGCGAGCCGCGTTCGCGCGTCGGGATGGCGGCGGTGTCAGCGTCGGACGTCGTCAGCGCGAAAAAAGAAACGTGCCAGCTGGCTCGACTCGACCGGGGACGCGGGTCGCGCGGGGTCCGGGTCTCGCGCGCACCTCAGCATCTCCGCCGGGGTCTTCTTCTTCCCGAAGAGGTTCCACATCTCGCGTGGAACGTGGTGGTTGACGCGGGCGGCGTCCGCGCTGGGAGATCTGCCCCGAGACGAGACACGAAGGAAAACATCGTTCATCAGTGTGCACTAAACGGCTTTTCCGTCCCGCCACGCTCCTGCTTTTGCTGCAATCGACGACTCAGCCAAATATTAATCTCGCTGCCGCCCCACTCGGCGCGCTCTCGGCCGCGCCACTCGGCGTTGCGCCGTACCCGTTTCCGACGGAGACACCCGGGAAGACCGTCCCGCGGGAGGACCAGCATGCCGTCCAAGACGCCCTCGAAGGCCAAGAAGGCCGGGTCCGCCTCCAGGTCCGCGCTTCGAGTTGGTCTTCACGCGCTCGTCGTGGTAATCGCGATCGTCGCCGCGTCGGTCGCTCGCGCGGGGGGCCCGAGGCTGTTCCTGTGGCGGGTGGCGCGCATCCCCGCCGTTCCTGACGCGGGGAATGCTATATTCGTCGGCATCGCGGCGTACCGCGACCACGAGCTGAACCACACGCTGACGGACTTGTTCCGGAAGGCGAAGCACCCCGAGCGCGTGTACGTGGGTCTGGTGAACCAGGAGCACAGGGCGGTTCGCGACGCGCCGGCGCTGTCGCGGTGGCGCGCGCACCCCAACGTGCGGGCGATGGAGTTCGAACCCGAGGAGAGCAAGGGCGCGGGCTGGGCGCGGTCCAACATCGCCTCGATGCACCGCGGCGAGGCGTACTACATGCAGCTCGACTCGCACCATCTGTTCGTGCGCAACTGGGACGCGGCGTGCGTGGACCTGCTCAAGCGCCTTTCGCGCAAGTCGCCCAAGCCCATCTTGACGAGCTACGTGAACAACTACCCCGAAAACGCCACGGACGTGTCGCAGCTCGTCAAGGAGCTGCCCTGGCGCATGACCGCGGGGCACTGGATGAAGCCGTTCACGGGCATACGCCCCAAGAAGATCCAGTACCTCCCCGCGCCCATCGAGTCGCACATCATGAAGAGCGTCTCGCAACCCGACCCGCAGATCAGCGCGTTTTTCTCCGCGCACTTCGTGTTCGTCGCCGCGTCGTGGCTCGCCGAGGTGCCGTACGACCCCGAGATGTACTTTGACGGCGAGGAGGACTCGCTGGGCTTGCGGAGCTGGACCAGCGGGTACGACATGTACTACCCCACCACGCACCTGGTGTTTCACCGCTACGAGCGGCTCAACCAGACCAAGCACTGGGACGACCACCCGCAGGTGTTTCACGACATGACCATCAGTTCCACGCGGCGGTTAACCGCCATCATCGAGACCGGGGGAGGGCCGTTCGGCAGCGACGCGCTCGGGAAGTTCGGGCTCGGTAAGGCGCGCACGCTCGAGCAGTATCAGGACTTCACGGGGATCGACTACACGCGCATGTGGATCTCGACGCGCGCGCGCTACGGCGAAATCACCGCGCGGCGGCCGAGCAAGATGGTGCCGAAGCTCTGGGTCAGCAAAGATGGGCACTTTCAGGCGAGCAAACACGAGTCGGGATTCGAGGTGTGGGAGGAGTGGAAGCATAAAGGTGCCGTACTGGGGCCGGGCAAGGACGGGAAGCCCATGGAGGCGGTGGAAAGTATGATTGTCAGCAAGTGGAACGTGACGAAGCGGGACAGCGCGCCGCCTCTGCCCAACCTGCACATGGTGGATTCGACGCGAGGCATGGAGATGAACCTCACGCCAGAAGGCGCGTTTTACCGATTCGTCGCAGACGCCAACGCCACCGACGCCGAGTCTCCTCCCGCCGCGGGGAACTGGACCCTGATGGCTTACGGGTACTGGATGTGACGTGTCCGCGAACGGTGTCCGCGTAGGGGTGTGTAGTAGCTGTAGTTTGTGTAAAATTCGATCACTCATCTTTCCGAACTCAACTCGTCACACTCGTCGGGCGCGGAAGTCTGACTGCCCACACTCGTCGACGCGCGCGCTCGCGGCAGCTGGGGGCGGGTGCCTCGCGCGTTTCCCGCGATGGCCGCGTCGCGCCCGACGGGCGCGTCGGCGTTGCAGTTCCGGGTCATGCGTCTTCCCCGGCCGACGCTCGAGATGGAGAGCCCCCTGAGGTTCGCGCCCGAAGATCTGCTGGGAACGTGCGTCCCCGTCGACTCGCTCCCGCGTCCATCGTCCGAAGCCTTCGAGCGCCGGCTCGACCTGTTCGCCGCGGAGGGCGCGAGCGGCTTGAGCGGCACGCTCGTGCTGCCCCAGAGCTTCGGCGTGGTCCACCTCGGGGAGACCTTCGCTTCGTACGTGAGCGTCTCCAACGCCTCGGATCGCGTCGCGAGGGACGTGGCGGTCAAGGTGGAGTTGCAGACGAACCGGCGGCGCGTCGCGCTGTTCGACTGCGGCGCGGCGCCCCTGCCGGCGATTCAGCCCGGGTCGTCGTACGACTTCATCGTCGAGCACGACCTGAAGGAGCTCGGCGCGCACACGCTCGCGTGCACGGTGGAGTACGCGGAGGACGTCCCCGCGGGCGTCCCCGCGGATCGCCGGCGACACCCGCAGCACTTCAAGTTCGACGTCGCCAACCCAGTGGCGGTGCGCACGAAGACGCGCCCGGGTCGGGACGGCGCGACGTTCCTGGAGACGTGCGTGGAGAACGCGACGAAAGCGCCGCTGCTCCTGAGCGCGGCGACGTTCGAGCCCGCGCCGAGGTTCACCTGCCGCGCGGTTCTCCCGCCCAAGAGTGCGCGCGCCAACGGCTTCGCCATCCCCGACGGCGCCGACGCAGGCGGCGGCGTCGGCTTGCCGTCGCTCGCGGGACGCGACCTGCGCGTGCTGGACGCGGCGGGGGGCGCCGCGCACTTCCTCTTCGAGCTCAGGGAGAAGCCGCGCGGCCGGAGGGGCGAGGCGGGCGAGGCGAGCGAAATGGTCGAAATGGTGGAAGAAAACGCCGACGCGTCGGCGCCGCCCGACGCGCTCGGGAAGCTCGAGATTCGCTGGCGCGGGCGCATGGGCGAGACCGGCCGTTTGCAGACGCAGCAGATCCTGGGCGCGCCGAAACCGGCGAAACCGGCGGGCGACGTCGAGCTCAGGCTCGATTCCGAGTCGATGGAGGGCCTGGACACGGTGACGCTCGCCGCGCCCGTGTCCCTGGCGTTCGTCGCCAGGAACGCGAACGCGGCGGTGGCCACGCCGGAGCTCGAGCTCGTCGTCCTCGACGACGACGAGGCGCCGGCGGACGACGCGGGAGGCGCGGGCGACCCGGAAAACTCGGAAAAGGAAAATGGCGCCGGCTTTCGTGCGGGCTCGCGCGGGGACGCGGACGGCGCGCTGGTGTTCGAGGCGTCGTCGCCGGGAATCGCGGTCGACGGCGCGCGCGCCGTGCGTCTGGGGCGGCTGGCCCCGGGCGCCTCCGCGCGCGCGGTGGTCACCGTGGTGCCGCTTCGGTGCGGGGCGAGACGCGCGCCGGGGGTCGCGGTGCGCGAGGCGACGGAGCAGGGTCGGACGTACGCGTACATGCGGGGGATAGAGCTCGTGGTGAAGCGCGCGTGACCGTTACAGTTGTAGCGTAGTAGATACGAGTCCGCCGCGCGGCGCGACGCGCGCGCGAGAAAAAGAAATCTCCCGAACCCCCTTCTCTCTCGAAATTTCCGCTGAAGTTGGCGCCATAATTTTTGCACTTTTGCGCGTAGATGATGATGACTCAGCACTACCTGGCCACCACTGCTGCTCGCGCGTCGAGAAGTCGGCACAGCCCACGCCTCGGCCACGCCTCGTCGCCTGTCGACCGCGGAGACCCGAGAGGCGTTCTCGAGGCGGGGACGAGCGATGGGGAACACCCAATCTGGGCGCAGACTTTCTGTCGACCACAACCCTAATAATCTGAATGACGTTCACCGGGCGGGCGTCCCGGGAGATGGAGGCTTGCCGAACACGGTGCCTCTGACGTACGGGTGCGTCTCGCGATGGCGATTCGCGCGCGACGCGTCCGTGTCTCGCGAACGCGCGAACGCCGGTCGCTGACCCCACTCTCGCGCCCCCCGGAATCCGCCTCTCTTCTCCTCAAAACCAACCGCGCAGGCCGCAGATCCCGATATCGCCCAACGCGCCGAGCGCGATTCAGAGCGCGGGCGGGTTCGGGGTGGCGCCCGACCTGAGCGTGCTCCCCGAGCCCACGGCGCTCGTGCCCGTAGCCGTGAACTGGACCCAGGGCGGGTCCGTGGTGGAGGTGGAGGGCTCGTTCGACAACTGGCAGTCGCGCCAGGCGCTGCACCGCAGCGGCAACCGCGAGTTCGCAATCGTCAAGATGCTCCCCCCCGGCGTGTACCAGTACAAGTTCATCGTGGACGGCGAGTGGAAGTACGCCCCGGACCAGCCCGCGATGTACGACGAGATGGGGAACGTGAACAACGTGCTGGAAGTGCAGGAATACGTCCCGGAGATTTTGGATTCCCTGGATTCGTTCCTCGCGCCGTCGTCGCCGCCGGAGAGCTACAACAACGCGCTCTTCACCCCGGAGGACTTCGCCAAGGAACCGCCCGCGTGTCCTCCGCACCTGCACCTGACGCTCCTGAACGTGCCGCAGAACCCGGACGCGCCAAACTTGCTCCCGAGGCCGATGCACACGGTGCTCAACCACGTGTACAACGCCCAGCCGGGCATCGGCCAGCTGGGGGGGGTGCAGGCGATGGGGACGACGCACAGGTACAGGTCGAAGTACGTGACTCTCGTTTACCTTAAGGGTTAGAGAGGTTTTACGTCCGCAACTCGTGACAAGTGACGGTTGGCGGCTTCTCCGTCGATCGTTTCGCATGTTGTATACTAAAGGTACTAGCTCTAGTGGCTCGCATGGCTTTGCCGTCACGTCTCCTTTCGTCAGGCATTCTCGACGAAACTCATTTTCCCGGCGCCCACAAATCGGCTTTTATTAGGTCGGACGTTCCGAGAAAAACGCCTTTTCCTTCTCGCCAGATCTCGCATCGGCCGCATACAGACACGCGCGCGCGACGCACGGTACGACATCAGACGTGGTTACCCGTCTACGATATGACTAAGGGCAAACGCGAGAAGGCGTACGACGCGCTTCGGTCGGAGTTTGACGCGTTCAACGCATATGTAACATCAGATGTGTCCATTTCGAGGCGCGCGAAAAATCGCTGACAAAAAAAGCCCCCTCCGCGCGACCTCTGGTGTGGGTCGGGCGAAGGGGGCTGGTAGGCTCTTCTGTACAAGTAGTTGGAGTGGGTGGATTTTCGGGTGGAGGTTTCCGCGACCGATTCGATAGACTGTTGAATGTTTGGAGAC
>Ga0206682_10004989_pt1 | contig 10598 bp, 18 predicted proteins | sample M240m12015metaG_FD_155444 | JGI IMG/M metagenome (GOLD analysis project Ga0206682, IMG submission 155444) | Ammonia-oxidizing marine archaeal communities from Monterey Bay, California, United States - M2 40m 12015 | ecosystem: Environmental > Aquatic > Marine > Intertidal zone | place: USA... | reverse complement strand
GGGTTGACGTACCAGGATCACCAACAATTTTAGTTAGTGGAACACCAACTGCAATTTGGCAATACGATAATGCTCCTGTTTTAGGCACATTGGTAAATGCTAATGCAAAAGTTCAAGACGATCCTGACGCAGGACAAGTTGATGAGTATTATAGAGCTAATGGCACTGTAACAAACGGTATTAGATCTTTTACTCCTCCTGGCGGCAATACGCAAGAAACATATGTAAAATGTAGAAGGGTTCAACCAACTGGAAAAATTTATCCAGATTCTAATACAAATGGACCTTGGAGTGAATTAAGCAAAAACTATTATGACGGTAAAATCTAATGGCAAACATACACTACCTTAAACGATCTCGTACAGAAGCAGTAATCAAAGTATATGTAACAGACTCATCTGGCGATACAGTTGATGTGGCTTTGTCAGACCTTATTGCTGATGGCGAAACATTTGATGCAGGTACGGCTTCAGTAACTATTAAAGAAATCTTTTGGGGTTGCAAACACAATAAACACATAGACATCTCACGATGGAATGGCGCAACTGCGCACGGTCATTACTATCTTGTAAACTCAAGTTCTCACGAATATACTGGCTTTGTAGATGATGTATACTCAGATAGAGATATAAGAATTATAGGTGATGGAGAATTCCATTGCATAATGAAATTGACTAAGGTCAGTGGATATAGCTAAGACAGAGTGTCACATATGACACTAGTGACTACCGGCTATATCAAATTGGTAACCCTTGTTTACCTATTTCCTTAATAAATATATTTGTAAAAAGGATTAAACCTAGGCATACGGTCTAGGATCGGATCATACAACATACACATATATTAGAGGAAACGAAAAAATGTCACAAGCTATCCTTACAGCCCACAGCTTTTTAACACAAGGTGTTGAAGGTTTCATGGATTTTATGAAATCAGTAAACGAAAAAAGAATTCAACAAAAAGCAATTCGCGAAACAGAAAAAGCGTTACAAAAACTATCAACTGCAGAGTTAGATGATATTGGAATTACTCGCGGAGATATTTACACTATCGCACGTTCTAAAGATACCATTGAAAATGTAAGAGCAAATAACAATTTGCGAGGTTGGGTATAATGGAAGCGGTAGGAAACACACCAGTATCAGCACCAAAATTTATTAAAGTCATTGGCAAATTCTTAGTTGCATTTGCAATGGGTGTATGGGCATTTGGCGAATCAGCAGGTAGAGCAAGAGCAGCAGCTGAACTATCACGTCAAGGCTACCACGCAGAAGCAAAACGCTTGATGTTAGGAGACAATGCATGATTAAGAAGTTTATGAAAGCAATGGAATACCGCAGCTACTGTATGGCAATTAGAGAACTAAGAAACAAAGGCATGTATGAAAAAGCTGATGAAATTTCTGAGTTCAAAAACAAGATGTATCCAAGTTACTAATGCTAGATCCGGATCACACCTATACAAGGCCTAAAGGCGAAAAGAAAAAAGGCGGCAAATAGCCACTTTTAAAATCCATATAAATACTAAGGTAGGCGAAAGTCTACCTTTTTTGATTTAATGGAGAGAGATTATGGGAAGAATACGTGATAGAGGCCACGACGGTGGTAACGTTTATAGATGGCAAACCTTAGCCAATTTTGTTAACAGCAATGGATTTACTAAAGGCGCAGAACTTGGTATTCATGACGGTGTTAATTACAGGTTTTTAATTCAAAACTGTCCTAACCTTCATATGATCGGTGTAGATTTATATGAAGCACAACCAGATAATAATGGTCCAGAAAAATGGACTCCAGGCGAACATGGACACGCATGGGATCATAATTCTTATTATCAAAACATGCTTAAATTTAGCAGTCATTTTCCAAACCGTACAAAAATCGTTAAAGACTATACAACCAATGCTTGTAATGAAGTAGAGGATGGTTCACTTGATTTTATTTTTATTGATGCCGACCATGGATACGAAGGATGTTTACGAGATATTAAAGCTTGGGATAGTAAGGTACGAGAAGGCGGTATTGTGTTTGGGCATGATATTCATTTTCCAACCGTACAAAGAGCTGTTACTGAATTTTATGGTGAAAACTCTTGGTTTGTTGAAGATGACTTCATTTGGTGGATTCAAAAGTAATGAACATCGAAAAGAAACTCAGTCAAATATGGATTGGTCCAAAACCCGCTCCATTGCAGTGGATGCACACTTGGCGTGATAAACATCCTGAGTGGGAATATTCTATATTTACAGATGAAATGTTACGATCACGTAAGTGGTTTAATTCACACTTGATTGAACATTATTATAATACACGTAAATGGCCAGGCGTATCAGATCTTATTAGATATGAACTATTATATGAGCGTGGAGGGTTTTGGCCTGAAGCTGATATGACTTGTTTAGAAAATACTGATGAGTTATTTACTGCACCAGAAAACCATGCTTATTCTTGTTATGAGAACGAAAAAGGTAGGCATAATTTTATTCAACCAATTATGGCTGCTAATCCAGAAAATGTTTTCGTTAGACATGTTATTGAAACATTACATAAAGTAAGACCTGAGCACTTATCACCAGAACCTTTTAGGTCTACGGGTAATATGTTTTTAGCTCAACACATTCCTCAATTCAGGGAAATGCTTACAATTTGGCCTTCACATTATTTTATTCCTTTATATTATATTGGTGGAGCTAAAAGGTATGATGGACCTGATAAAGTATATGCCGACCACAAATGGGGATCAACCGGCCACGCAAATAGTATTGATTATGGAAAGGGAGTGTAATGTATATATCGCACAAATATAAATTGATTTACCTAAGAAGTCCTAAAACAGGCAGCTCATCATTATCAGAGTTCTTTATTAGAAACATTCCTGACCCAAGCGCAGTATATACACCGGTTGAAGATTCAAGAATACCGGGAACTGTTTCTCCTAATTTAATAGCTAAGTATTCAGCAAATTATAAATTCTATCACTTTACAATAGAAGATCTAATTAAAGAGAATTTGATTACCGAGGAACAAGCAAACGCATATAAAGTGGTATCAGTTATAAGAGATCCAGTTGATAGACAAAAAAGTTTCTTTTACTTCTATGGTAAATGGAAAGGTCGTGGGCAGCCTTTGAATTTGAACCATTATAAAGCATGGGCTCCTAATGGATACTTCCAAGGTGAACCAAATTCTGCTATTAAACAATCAGACTTTTTAAAGCTTGGTGATAAATACATTGGAGAGTTTTGGTTATATGAAGACTTAAACTATAAAGTAATTGAATTGATGAAACAATTACAAATTAAAATAGAACATCCTCTTCCAAGCCATAAATCAAACTTTAGAAAAGCTCGAGAAAACGAAATAACATTTGATAGTGAAATTATGGATAAGATGCTAGAAGTATTTGCACCCGATTTTGAAACATATAATGAGTTGAAAGGCTAACTAATGTGGGTTACTAAAGCACATATTTTAAAAATTGATACACCTATATCTAATCAATATGCTGCTATTGCTGCGCAATCGTGTGACAATGTAGGATTGCCTTGGGAATACTTTAATGGCTTCCATAAGCAAACTGGTAAAATGGCCTTCGGTCAACTAGGGATTAAAAACTTACCTACCGAACCATATAGGTTAATGGAAAATACTCAAAATGGCCAAAAGGCAATGTGCTGTACAGCAGGTCACTTTGGTATTTGGAAAAAGATTGCTGAAGGACCAGACCAAGCTGCGGTAGTACTTGAGCATGATGCTATTATGCTGCAGCCAATTAGTTTAAATATACCTGAAAATAGAATAGTAGTACTTGGGTATAAACTAAATGATCCTAAAAGATATGATTGGATAAAGGCTGGACCTCCTAAAACTATTATTGATATTAAAGGACACGAAGGTGCTCATGCATATGCAATGACTAAATCCACTGCTATTAAGTTGATTAAAGAAATAGAACAAAAAGGTATTAGAAGTGCAGTTGATAATGACTATTTTATATTAGGACAACGCCGTACTGAGATACCTTTATCAATCATGTCGCCCACTCCTGCGATGGGATGGCTTAGAGAGTCAACTATTTGGGGTAAATCGGCTGCTAGAAACTATGATTTCATACCTTCTTTTCAAAGAAATTATAAATAAACACATATATGTTTGTACAAACACGGGACAATTAGTATGGCTAAGCCAGACAAAAAGAAAAAAGTTAAAGGTTTTAAAGAGTTCGACGGAAGTAAGTATATCAATACTGAACCTGTTCTCGATGAAGCTAAAGCGGGAACTGTAGTTATTGCATGGGGTCGTATGAATCCTATGACTGCAGGTCACGAAATGCTCGTTAAGAAAGTTATTGATGTGGCTAAGACCGAAAAAGGTACTCCACAAATTTACTTATCACATAGCCAAGGAGCAAAAAGTAAAACCGGCAAAGGTGCGGTTAATAAAGATCCATTAGCATATGATGATAAAATCAAATTTGCTCAAAAAGCTTTTGGTCCCATTGTTAAGAAATCTCCAGCAAAAACTATTATACAATTACTTAAACTACTTGATAAGCAGTTTGATAGAGTTGTATTGGTGGCTGGATCTGATAGAGTCAAAGAGTTTAACAATACATTAAATAAGTACAATGGAAAAGAATATAAATTCAGCGAACTTAAAATCGTGTCAGCTGGCCAAAGAGATGCGGATGCCGATGATGTATCAGGGATCTCAGGTACTAAAATGCGTGGATACGCTAAGACAGACATGAAAAAATTTACTGCAAACTTACCGAAAAAATTAAAAGGCGACGCCGAGAAAATTGCAGCGTTAGTAAATAAAGGCACTCAAATGACAGAAGAATCAAACTTAGATGAAGCTTTATCACGTCAACAAAGACGTAAAAGAGGTCTGGCAATGAAAAAAGCTAGATTTAAAATTGCTCGTGGTAGAGAAAAGGCTAAGAGAAAAACTGCGTCTATGGAGGTTCTTAAAAAGAGAGCACGTAAGGCAGCTATTAATATTCTTAAAACAAAGTTTTCTAAGTCAAGAAGATATGCTGATATGTCTGCTGGTGAAAAGGAAGTTATCGATAAGCGTATTGAAAAAGTAAGTAAACAGCGTATCGATGCAATTGCTAAAAAGCTTTTACCAAAAGTAAAAACTGCTGAAAGAGAACGTCGTTTAAATCTAGCTAAAGGTGGTTCTTCAAAACAAGAAGAAGTAACTGAAACAACTGGAGCATATTTCAAAGGCGTTGAAAAAGAAAAAAGAGATGATCGTGAACGCCACTTTGATCGCAATGCTAAAAAGGCTGATGACGATGCTTCAGCTTATAAGCCAGCACCAGGTGATAAAGAAGCTAAAACAAAAGAATCAAAGCATACTAAAAAAGCACGGGCAATGGGTTACATTGAAGAGCTTGTATGGGAAGACCTTGTTGAAGGTTTAGACGAAGCAATGTGGGGCCAAAGAATTAGTAAAAAACCACATATGTTAATGGATAAAAATAACAAAGTTAAATTCGATAAACGTTTTAAGATGTATAAACCAAAAGTACAAGAAGATTTAGATCTTGGCGACATTAAAGATTTAGCAAATTCAACTGAAGATTTTATAACAGAGGAAACTGAAATGCGTTCATTTAGTCAATTCATTAAAGAAGATTGGGTGTGCGGCCAATGCAGTTGCGATCCATGTACATGTGGTGAAGAAAATCTTTCCGAAGATGCCGCTGGAAAGTCTCTAAAAAGTAAAGCAGAAAAATCCGGTATGCCAGCTGGTGTTCTTCGCCAGGTTTACAACCGAGGTGTTGCTGCATGGAAAACAGGTCACCGCCCAGGAACAACCCCTGAACAATGGGGACATGCTCGAGTAAATTCATTTATTACTAAATCATCTGGTACATGGGGCAAAGCTGATAAAGACTTAGCTGCTAAAGTACGTAAGGAAGAAGTTGAACTTGACGAAGTACTTGATACTCCAAAGGCTATGAACAGCTATAGAAATAAAGCTAAGACAAGCAAAGACAAAGCCACTAATTCTGCGGTAGCAAATATTCTTCGTAAAGGCGACCATTCAGCAGATCTTAAAACTCGTGCTAAGCGTGAAAAAGGTTTGAAAATGGCTGATCGTAATGCTACTAAGAAAACAGTTAAAGCATTACGTGGAGAATCAATTGAAGAAAAGAATGGCTTATGGGCAAACATACATGCTAAAAGAGCTCGTGGCGAAAAGATGAGAAAAAAGGGTGAAGAAGGCGCACCAACTCCTGAAGCTATTAAAAGAGCTCAAGAATCTTTTAGTGAAGACCTTGATGCTATCATGTCAAACCTTGATATGGTAAACGAGGTTGCTGGAGCAGGTGAGCAAGGCACTCCTGAATTAACTAAAAAATATAAAAAAGACACTCCAATGGAAGATAAGAAATGATAAGGTTTAGCCAATACATTTCTGAAGGTGTTAAGCTTAAGTATATCCGTGACAAAAACATGGGTGTACTTAAGATGTGGAACAAGGGTGATAAGAAATGGGTAGAGTTACGTGGTAAGCCAGATTTTGAACGTAGTTTTGATCCCAAAGATCCATTACACAATGCAATTAAAGATCTCGGTAAAGCAACTAATATAGCAGACTTTACTAATGGAGAAGAAGTAAGTATTAATCCAAACCATCCAGATGGCAAGAAAGCCTTAGCTACAATAAAAAGGTTAATGAAATGAAAACATTTAAACAGTTTTGTGAAGGTTCAGAAACATGGGAAGCTGGTTATAAGCGCCGTGTTGTAAAAACAACTAAACCTGAACATAAAGAAGCCGGACATAATTGGCGTATTAAAGGCAAAGATAGACCAAACATTTCTATTAAGCTATACAAAGAAAAGCCATCGCAGGCTGAATTTAATAAACAAATGAAACGAGTAGCGGGGCACGAGTTCGGTGGATAATTTTAAAAGATATACAGAAGAACGCATTGATCAAATTTGTGAGGAATGTGATCTATACGAAGATTTAGTAGTTGAGGAGTCAGAGTTTGAAGGACGCAAAGTAAAACTCAACGATCCTATTAGAACTTCTGAAAATCCTAATAAGAAATTTAAAGTATATGTTAAAAACGAAAAAGGAAATGTTGTTGTAGTTCGTTTTGGTGATCCTAATTTATCTATTAAAAGAGACGACCCAAAGCGTCGTGCATCATTTAGAGCTAGACATGGATGTGATAATCCAGGTCCTAAATGGAAAGCAAAATATTGGTCATGCTACCAATGGCGTGCTGGTGCTAAAGTAGATAGTTAAATAAATATAAGAAAAAAGGCAACCCTATGCAAAATTTTAAAGACCACATTTCAGATATGTATATTATAGAATATGCAGAATCGCAAGACATTGATATTAATGAACTTACCGAAGAAGAACTTAATGAGTTAATCGGTAAAGCAATTGGTGGTGCATTTAAAATAGGTGCTAAATCTGTTGTAGGTGCAGCTCGGTTAGCTAAAAAAGGTGCTAACAGAATGTCTGCTTCAGGTAGAGCTGATGCTGCTGAGAAAAAAGCGGATGCAATTGAGAAGAAAAATGCAGATCGTAAACGCATTAGGGATGCTAAAGCGAGAGTGGTTGCAGCTAAAGCAGCAGCAAGAGAAAATAACAAACCCGCAACAGCATAATATAAATAGAATTACAAAACCCAAACTAGGAGAACTAAAATGGCACTATGGGGAAAAACAGACGTATTAGCAAGTGTTCCAACATGGTTGGAAGATGCAGCGTCAAACACAAACAAATCAAACGATCGCGATAATGCAATCTTTATCTCAGATGAAGAAGCAGCAGTTGCAGCTAACCGTGCAAAAGGTCTAACAGGACCAGGTTGGTGGTTGTATCACACTGCAGGCGGACGTCACTTTGCTGAGTGTTTGGTAGCAATGAAAGGCGGAACATTAGCACTTGCAGATACAGGCGATGATGGTGTTACCGGCGATACTGCTGACGAAGACTTAATCGCAGCTGATACTTAAAAACAATAATTTATTATGAAATTGACAGAATCAACCTTTCTAATATATGCGGCGAAATCTTATGAAAATCCTCAATGCTCTGATGTATCAGAGTTCGAAGAAGATTTAAAACGGTTTCAATATCTTCGTAAACTTTTTGGACGATATAGACAAGACGATGATTTAAAAGAGAGGTTGATTCTAAACCACTTGATAATTATATATAATGTTTTTGGTCCAGAAGCTACTGATATGTTGTTTATGAAACTACATGAATATCACGAGTTTTTAAAACCTTTTGTTGAATATTTGAATTTTATGCCGCCAGTAATTCAATACAGTGATGTAGTTTTAAGTGCGAGCAATATCACTTCAGATAAAGTTATTGAAGAAAAACTCAAAGGAATATGACCAATGGTCGTCGATTTATTTTTAGTATATCAATTTGTTAGAAGACTTGCAACACCATTTAATAAATGGGAAGCTTATAATCAAGGCATAATTGATGATAAAGGTAACATCCTTATAAAGAAAAAAGACCGTACCGCCAAGCAGAAAAAGGCGTTTGGTGTCTTTGATATCATGGTTACTAATATGAAGAAGCTGTTAGCTAAGGTGCCAGGAGGTAGTTCTCGACTGGCATCATATGCGGCTGCGCTTTACCTAATTAAAGAACACAAAGCATTTACAGAAGAATCAGAACTTGATACATTAACTGAACAACAGATTAATGAAAGTATAGATTTATTTTGTATTGGATATAATCATTATACCACACTTTCAGAAGATGTCAACGGTTTTTTTGATGAAATTGAAGAAGCTCGTAAACCACAACCTCCTAAGTGGAAAAAGGCTGGACCTAATGGTGAGAAAGAAATTACTTTCCCAACTGGTCGCCGATTTAAAATAGAAAAACAACTTGACCAAGATGAACGCCATAAAGGCGAATGGAAAGTCATGGAATGGGATAAGCGCTCACGTGATTGGGAATGGCATGAGACATTTAGTCCACAATGGTATGCTAAAGAAAAGGTAATGGAAATGGGTAAGTATGATTCTAAAGGCAAAAAGGTTACTGAGTCAGCAATTAATATGCGTGCTATAAAACTTATCAATAAAATTAAAAAGTCTGGTGTTGTTAAATCTGGATCTATGTCAAAAGAAAACTCTAATAAAGTAGACACACAACCAGAGATAGAAGAAGATGCACCAGCTAATAACGTCAGCGGTGGTAATATTGCTGGTATGGACGGCGGCCACATGTCAAAAGCTGGTCAAAAGAAATGGACATCAGGTAATAAATCTGATAAAAAGAAAAGACTAAGAGATATTATGGGAGATAAATTATGATTACTTTAGAACAATTTACAGCGATGATTCCAAAGAACAAGAATCCTGAAGCTTGGTATGATGCCGCTGTTCCTGCGTTTGAAAAATATGATATTAATACAACTAATAGAATTGCTGGCTTTATGGCACAATGTGCTCATGAGTCACTAGACTTTACTAGACTAGAAGAAAACTTAAACTACAGCGAAAAAGCGCTCAACTCAGTCTTTGGCCGTTATTTCGGAAAGGGCAAAAGAGATGCTAAAGAATATGCGCGCAACCCTGAAAAGATTGCGAACTATGTTTACCAAGATGAATTCCGCAGCAAACGAGGCGCTATGGGCAACACCACTGCCGGTGATGGGTGGAGATTTAGGGGCCGTGGCATTAAGCAACTTACAGGTAGAAACAATTATACAGCGTTTGGAAAATCAGTCGGCATGTCAGCAGAAGAAGCAGCAGACTATGTCGCAACCGAACGAGGAGCTCTCGAGTCAGCATGCTGGTTCTGGGCAACAAACAAACTTGACAAATGGGCCGACAACGGTGACATCAAAGGATTAACTAAAAAAATTAATGGTGGTACCATTGGTTTAGAAGATCGTACCCGTCGTTGGGAAGAAGCATTAGCTATCCTTGGTGGTGAAGTACCAACTCCTAAGAAAACTACATCTTCTGCAGTTCGTACACTTCGTAAAGGAATGCAAGGTGACGACGTTAAGAAAATGCAAAAAGCTATTGGCGTAGGTGCTGATGGAGATTTTGGTCCAGGTACGCTAGTTGCTGTTAAAAAATGGCAAAAGCTTAATGGTTTAGTCGCGGATGGTATCGTTGGACCAGCCACACAAGCTAAAATGTTCAAATAATATAAATAAGAGAATAGAAACCTAATAGGAGGACATCATGTCTTTAGAAAAAATCGCACAAATGGCTTTGGAAAATAAGCCAATGGAAATGAAAGAAGCATTTGAAGAAGAAATGCAAACACGCATCCAAGCTGCTTTAGAAGAAAAGTATAAAAAAGCTATGAAAGCTGAAGCAGACGAAGACGAGGATGACGAAGAAGATGAAGACGAAGATGAGGATGACGACGAAGACGAAGATGAGGATAAAAAATAATTAGCTATGGCTAAATTATATCTTTTAGTTATAGTCGTTGGTATTTTTAGTGCTATTGGCTATGGAGCTAAAAGTTACTATGAATGGTCAGAAGCGACTATTTCAACACTTCGTGAGAATAACGTTAAGTTAGCGTCTGCAGCAGAAACACTACAAAATACAGTGGATCAAATGGT
>Ga0206682_10004983_pt1 | contig 10608 bp, 5 predicted proteins | sample M240m12015metaG_FD_155444 | JGI IMG/M metagenome (GOLD analysis project Ga0206682, IMG submission 155444) | Ammonia-oxidizing marine archaeal communities from Monterey Bay, California, United States - M2 40m 12015 | ecosystem: Environmental > Aquatic > Marine > Intertidal zone | place: USA... | reverse complement strand
ACCTGGATGCCGAGCGCGCGCCCGAGGTCCTTCACCGTCTCCGTCTTACCCGTCCCGGCGGGGCCCGCGGGCGCGCCGCCGAGCACAAGCCGCTGCGCCTGCGTCAGGGTGATGACGCATCGGTCGGTGAGCGGCGTGATCACCAGGCACCCCGGCGAGCCGATGTACTCGTACATGTAGTCGATGTCGGCGTCGCAGACGTTGATGAGCAGCTTGCCCGTTTTCTCGTGCACGCCGTAGCGCAGCTGCGACTGCCACTGGAACGCGCTGCCCTCGTCAACGCGCTCGTCCAGCAGCTTCTGGCACACGTCGCGCGCGTGCACGTCGATCGTGCACAGCGTCAACACCTTCTTGCGGTCCAGCTTCTCCAACGAGCCGTTCACGACTTCGATCAAACCGGCGAGCTGGTCAACCTGCTTTTGCCACATGTCCTTGATGGCGCCGTCGTTGCCCTCCTCGAGCTGGTCGAACGCCTCGTTGATTTCTTGCGTGAAGATCATTCGCGAAACTGTGATGGTGTTCTGCGCGGACTGCTCGAACATCCACTTCTGCCGCGGCATCTCGTCGTACTTCGGGAGCGACGTCTTGAACTCGGCGAAGAGCGCGGCGCGCATGGTATCCACCACGCTGCCCAGCCACGTCTCCACGGGTCCGTCGCAGACGCACCCGCCTTTGTCAAACGCGACGTTCTCCTTCTCCCCGGACCACATCGAGATGGCGGTCTTGCTCGGGTTGCCCTTCTCGTCCATAGAGAAGGACAGGTTGTGCACGTTGTCGAAGCACTTCGACAGGTGGCGCAGGATGAGCTGCGGGTTGGTGCCCTTGGACAAGATGTCCAGCAGATCCGCCGCCGCCACGAAATAGAAGCGCGGAAACGCGATGCGCTTCGTCTCGAGGTAATCCTGCAACGCCTTCTCGCACTGCTCGAGCAAACCGAGCATGGTCTCGAGGCGCTCCAAGCGGCCTTCCATGTTGCACGCCTCGACGCAGTTCAAGACATCGGGCGCGTCCTTCATCAGGCTCTGGAAATCGCCGTTTATGCCGTCGAATCTTTTGGAATCCTCCGGCAGCTGCACGCGGATATCCGCCGAGCCCACGAAGACGGATTCGAGCATGGACCACTTCTTGGCGACGTCTTGCCAAACCCCGAGCACGGAATCCACCGTGCCGAGTTTGGTTTGCCACTCCGTCACGCGCTCCAAAAACACGGGGTTGCCCTGCACGTACTTCGAGCCGCCCAGATTTTGCAGCGCGAGGTTGTCGTTCTCGAGCGCCTCCGCGATGAGGTCGTCCACCACCAGGTTTAAAACCTCCGAATCCGGAAACGGGGCGAAATCCAGGTTGAGCGCCGACCACGTCTCGTCGAACTTCGCGAGCTGCTTCTCAATGACCAGCTCTTTCTGCGCGCGCTCGACGATTTCGGAGACGGCGTCGACGCACGTGTGCAGCTCCAGCGCGAGCAGGTCCCCTAAGTTGAACGTGTCGTCCATCACGAAGTGCTTCCCGGTGGCCTTCATGAGCTGCTTCCAGTGCCGGTCGCGCATCGACGGGTGGTGCAGCTCGGAGACGAGCGGCAGCGACGTGAGCAGCGCCTTCACCTGGTCCTCCAGGATTTTGTACAAGTCGTACGCGCGGCACCCTTTGTGCAGCATCTTGATCTCCTTGGCGAGTTTCTTGCACTCGTCCACCAGAAACTCCACGTCGATCTTATCCCACAGCGTGATGTTCCAGCTGTCGAAGGTGTAAATCACCGAGCTCGCCGTGTCCCACAGCATCTTGAGAAACTCCAGGTCCTCCGCCGAGCGCTTCAGCTGGATGTACTCCGAGACGTGCAGCTCGAACAGCTCCTGCTTCTCGTTCAACGCCTTCGCCTGCGCCGCGATCGTGCTCAGCGAGCCGTACACGAACGTCTTATCCTCCACGCCGTGGTGGAAGTGGTCGAGGATCTCGTACGCGGGCGCGACGTCTTCCGTCGCGATCTTCGCGCCCGGCACCGTCGTCGGCGCGATGGCCAAAAACGTCTCGCGGAATTTCTCAACCTTCGCCCCGAACGCGTCCGAGTCTTCCCGAATCTTGCGCGCCTCCAGCTGTTGCATCAGCGAGAGCTTCTCGCGGACGTTCAGCACCTTCTTTTTCATACCAGACCACGCCAGCGGGGCCTCCTCGAGCTGCCGGAGAATCTCCTCCGAAACCGAGATGCCGTACGTCTTGAGCAGCGCCACCGTCGCCGTCAGCGGCTCGAACATGGCATCCGTCTTCTCCTGGCGCTTGCGCACGTCCCGCATGAACCCCATAACCTCGTACAGCGTCTCCTGCTTCTCCTGCGCCGCGGACTTCTTCTCCGAAACTTTGCTCTCGGGCGCCTCAGCGCCGTCGCCTTCCTGGCTCGCGTCCCCGTCCCTCTCGGCGCCGTCGCCCGCGGTGTCCGCGGCGTCCGCGGCGGTTTCCGCGGCGGCGTCCTCCGCCGCGGAATCGTCCCCGGCGGCGGAGGGGTCCTTCTCCAGCGTTTTTTCGCCGGCGGCGCGGAACGCGTACAGCTCCCGCATGGAGTCGGTGAGCTTGTTGCTCAGGTACTGCGTGAACAGGAACACCCACTTGGTGACCCACGTCGCGAGCGCCTGCTTGATGGGCTTGGCGTCGATCTTGATCCAGCCCACCACGCACGTCGCGTGCAGCTGCGCGATCTCCTCCTGCACCTTCTTGTACTTGGCAATCTCGGCGTCGAAGAGCTCCAGGGGCGGGTCCTCGCCGTCCTCGCCGTTTCGCTCGATGAAGTCCGCCAGAGTCTGTTGCAAATCCTCGCGCCACAGGTACTCGTACTGCACGAACGACGCCTTGAACGCCGCGCACTCGGCTTCGTTCGCTAAGACCACGGACTGGATCTGAGACACGCCGTCCAGGATGCGGAAATCCTCCTCCAGCTCCAGCGCGTACGTCCCTTCGCCGATATCCAGGCGCTTCATCAACGTCCCGACGTTCGTGAACCCGCCGATCCAGCCGTTGAAGTAATCGCGCGTTCCCGGATTTCGCGCGTCTCCGGATTCGCCAACCTCGGGAGACCACCGAATGTCAGGCGCGACGAGCTCCAGCGAAACTTCGATGAGCGGCGCGGTTTCGTTCGCGGCGACGATCGCCGGATCCACCGCGTCGGTGAGTTCGGACACCGACGCCAGAATCGCGTCGGAGAAGCCGTCGACGACGATTTCGTTGACGTACTCGGTGTACTCGCGCCAGGCGTGCGACGCGCGGGGCACGGCGATGATCTTGTTCGACGCCGACAGAAGCTTGGCGATCTTCGCCGCCGCCTCGGCGATGGCTTTGTCTCTCGTCTCCTGGAGCGTCTTCTGCTGCTCGGCAAACTCCGCAACCTCGTACGTCTTGCCCTCCTTGCGGTGGAACATGACGTTCTCGGACCACTCCGCCAGCAGCTCGCGCGTCTTCTCGACGTTCCCCTTGATCGTTTCCAGGATGTGGTTCAGCTCCTTCACCGCGCTCATCACCTCCTGGATGTAGTCGTTGATCTTGTGCGAGTTCCAGTTCAACGAGTGGATCGCCTTCTGTAACATCGCGTCGATCTCCGTGAGCCGCTTCCCGACGAGCGGTCGCTCCACCGGCAGAAGCGTGCGGAGGATGTTGTTGTACGTGACGACGATCAGGTCGAGGTTTCCCGTCTGCTGCCGCAGCGTCTCGCCGCGCTGGTACGTCTTCATCGCAGCCTCCGGGACGTCCACGCCCAGCAGCAGAAAGTATTTCACCTCGCGCAGCAGCTTCACCAGCATGGGGTCGAAGTTTACACGCAGAATTCCGGGCGTCTTCGACTCGCGCTCATCCGGCCGAAGCAGGTTCATCTTGAGCTTCTCGTCCGACGTGCTCTTCGTCTCCGACGTCCACTTGGCCACAGCCGCCGCCTCGTACGCGCGCAGCTGCGCGAGCGTCGCTTCGTACTGCCGCGTGATCTCGATGGACTCGTCCGTCTCAATCACCAGCGGGTTCAAACCCGAGATCTTCTCGAACGGCTGCGTGATGCGCTCGGCGAGCCCGCGCACCCACCGCACCGCGCCCGCGTACGGCGGCGCGTTTTTCGCGATGGCGGGGGCGTCTTTTTGCGATTCGAAAATTTTCGAAACCTGCGCGACGTCGGCGCCGAAGTCGCGCACGAGCTCAACCTCCTTCTTCTCCAGGTCCGCGGTGATGATCTCGCGCTCGAGCAAGCCCTCGAACGAGTCGAACAGCTTGAACGCCATGGCGACGGTGGAGCAGTCCTCGAACCCTTGGATGATGATCGACCCGAGCCGACGCTCGAGCTCCTTCACCGTCCGGCGAAACTCGTAAAAGTCGTCGTCGAACTTCTTAACCTCGACGTCCAGGATGTCGTACTCCAGGGAGTGGAACTTCTCCGCCGCGGCTTGGAAATCGGCGAAAATCTGCTGCACCGAAGCGGTCAGCGTCTTACCCCGCGTGCCCCCCACCTCCACGCGCTCCAGCTTGTTGAACTGCAGCACCGTCTTCGTGAGGTCCAGGATGTCGTGGCACCGCTCCAGAAACGCGTCCAGACGCGCAAAGAGCGCGGCGTTTTGAAACTTCCACGGGTTCTTCGGCGTTTCTTGCCCAGTGCGGCTCTTGTACGCGAAGTACTGCGCCTTGAACGCGCCGCAGACGCGCAGCGTGGTTTGCAATTTCGCCACCGCTTCGGGGGGCTCGACGTTAAAGATCTCCTCCGCCTGCACGAACGCGCGCGACTGCGCGATGAGGTCGTTGCAGATTTCCCGCACCAGCACGACGACGCGCCCGGGCGCGTTGTAGTGGCGGCTGTGCTTCCACACCAACAAAACGCTGTGCATGATTGGCCGGAACAGCTCCGTGAGCGCGGGGAACTCGTCCCCGAACGACAGCTTCTGGAAGTACGGGTCGAGCGGTTTCAGGAACCGCACGTTATCGTTCGCCTCGACGCGCGCTTTGCCGACGTCCTCGCACAGACGCTTAAACGCCGGGAAGTAGGAGGATTTCGTCAGCTCGAGCACCTTGACGACTTTCAGGATGCGCGCCCCGCGCAGCTGCTCGTGGATCGCGTTCAAGTTCGCGGCTTTGTCCGACCAGAACTCCAGTTCCGCGAGCGGACCGGGGTGGTTCCCTTCCTTAAGCGCCGTCTCGGGGTCCGTCTTCAGGACGCCCTTGATCTGGCGTGTCCAGGTGACCACCGCCGACTCCAGCGCGTGGATCTGGTCGGCGTCCGATTTCGCCTCAGACTTCTTCCCGGGGCTCGTCGCGTCGGCGACGGCGTTTCCGGAAACGCCGTCGTTCTCCTTGCCGGGAGAGGCGCTCTCCACCGAGCCGCCGTCGCTGGACCCGGAGCTCATCCCCCCCGCCTCCGCGGGGGGCAGCGGGAGCAGCGTCTTGCCTTTGGTCTGGCCGATGGTCACGTACACGTTGGCGATGAACTTGTGCAGGTTCTCCACCACCTCCTTGGTGATCACCTCCGGCCACCCGACCTGGTTCGCGGGGTTGGTGATCATCGGCAGGAACACCTCGTTTGCCAAAACGGAGAGGTGCTCCAGCGGCACGTCGCCGAAGTCGCCGTAAATCACCGTCTGGTCGACGTTGTCGGGGCTCAACTCCGTCTCGGTCAACTTTAGGAAACACAGCGTCTTCTTACGGAACTTCTCGGGGGGGTTCAAGGCCTACATGCCGTGGACGTGCGTGAGGTGGGTTTTCGGGTTTTCGGTAAGGATCGTGCGGGTGTCAGAGATGTATTCGGTCGCGCGGCGGACGACGAGACGGGAGCCGCGGACGCCGCGGACGCGTCTCGAAATCCGAAGAAAGAGCGCGGTCGCGATCGTGAACGGATCGGAGCCGACCGCGTGGACGGACGACGATGGAAGACGCTCTCGCGAGTCAGCGATCGTCACGCGCGTCGCCTCGGAGAGTCGCATCGGATCGGCACGCACCGCCATGAGGTCCGGGTTGGAGAACACCAGCAGGCGCTGAGACGTCTCGTTGTTCAGGAACGTCTCCACCGCGACGCGCGAGGCTTCGTTGTTCACCAACGCATCGGCCGCTTCCGGCTTGCACTTGAACGACGACACCACGCGCGCCTTGAACCAGTCCTTCAGGATGTCATCGGGGTCACGCTTGACCTCCTTCGGGGCCTCCTCGTCAGCCATCGCGGACGTCTACGCGCGCGCTGGCCGCGCGCGTTCGATCCCTTGCCGCTCGGCGACGCACTCCGCCCCCCGCGAACGATTACACGCCGCGGTGCTGTTCCTAAATTAGCACGTCGAAAACGCAATGCGACGCCGCGTCTCGCCTCCGGAGATCGCGGCGCGCGACGCGTGCGAGGGGATTCACGCGGTACAAGCGCGTTCTGTCCCCTGCGCACGCGTGCGTGCAAACGTTCGACGGCGCACCACACTCGGTCGCAGGCGTTCACCGGCCTGGACGCGCGCGTGCTATGCTCCGCGCGTGCGGAAAACCATCGTCGACCCGTTTGGGAGGAGGGCGAGTCGAGCACTCGACCTGGAAAAAATTCAAGTCTCAAGATCAACGTCCGAAGTTCGCCGGTCGAGCGCGACCGGTCGACCCTTTCGAACGCGCGAGTTTCACCGTCGGTTTCTGTCAACGAAGCCTGAAACTATGTTTAGTCACCCGCGAGACACGAGCACGGAAGAAGAGGGCTCCCGCTTCCCGCGTCCCGTCACATCGCGTCGCGCGAGTGAACGCATCGGGCGTCCTCCTCGTTACGATGGGTTCCACCATGCACGCCACGCAGGAGCAGCTGCGTGCTGCGAAGGTGGACCTCGCGTACCGGGACTTCTGCGCGCACCTCCTGATCCCGCTCAACGATTGCAGGAAGGCGAACTACTTCCTCCCGTGGCGGTGCGGGCACGAGAGGCACGTGTACGAGAAGTGCCAGTACAAAGAGTGCGTAGAGCGCGTGGCTCACGAGCCCGGGGGTCGGACGTGACCCTCGCGTCCTCCCCGGCCCCGATCGAACGGCACCCGCGCGTCGAACGGCCGCGCCCCTCTTCGGTCGAACCCCAAAACCCACGAGGACGATCGCCAACCCGACCGCGCGTGAAAGGAACGACGAGAAGTCGCTCCGAACACAAGCCAAAAGCCGGCGCGTGGATTTTTTTTTTCGCGACGAGCGAAAGACCGTCGCGACTGACCCCTGAAGAACCCCGTTTCTTTCCACAGGTATATGATGCGCGTCGCGCAGCAGAAGGCCGCGTCGGGCAACTGAGCGTCGCGGCGCGGGAACGCGCGCGGCGAGTCAGTCAGCCGCCGAAGCGGACGGCGCGGCGTTTGTAAAAGAAAGTGTCTCTGCGAAAAAAGCTCGCTAACTACGTATCCCGACGCCTCCGGTTGTTCGCCGCGTCCCGCGACCCGCGCGTACCCGTTCCTCGAGCCGCTCTCGAAAAAGAAGCGGCTTTTCCGTTCAGCGCGCGCGTCTCGGTGAGGGCGCTCACCGAGTTTCAGCGCGCGCGCGTCATGCCACGAGGAAGAGGTACGCGCGTTCGCGGGCGCGGCGTCGACCGGAGCGCCGAACGGAAAAAATACCTTTTCGGAAAAAAGAAACGTCACGGCGCTTTCGCCTTTTCCGCCTTCTCCGCCTTTTCCGCCTTTTCGCGTTCGGACCGCGGCACGCGCTCGACCTCTCTGCCCAGGGGCTCGAGCCCGGCGGCCACGAGCATGTCGTCGAACGGCGCGCTCACGCCGGTGGACGGGTCGTAGAACCGGTACAGGGTATGTGCCCCGCGCAGGAGTTCGATATCGCTCGCGTCGCTCGTCCCATCCGCGAAATCGAAGACGAACGCGCCCCCTTGCTGGAAGCCTTGTTCGGGCTTGGGCGGGATCCACGGCTTCCACCGTCGCAGGACGCCGAGCAGGTCCGCGGCGCCGTCTCGCTGGATTCGCGCCATGATGCCCTCCGGCGTGCTCTTCTGCGAGAAGTTCGCCAGCGACTTGTTCAGGCGAAGCGCGTCGTAGGCGGCGGACTCGGGGTCGGCGAAGAGGCGCTCGGCGGGGAAGCCGGTTTCGCGGACGAAATCCTTGGCTCGTTCGCTCGTCCCGATGGACACCGCCACGAGGTCCACGCCGTGTTTGTCGAGCGTGGGAATCAGGTCGCGTCGGAGTTGTATGGCCAACTCCCAGCAGAAGAATCACCCGAACGAGCGCATGAACACGACCGCCGTCCTGCGCGACGGCGTCGCCGCGGCGCGGCGCGCCGCGAGCGCGGCGAAATCGGACACGAGCGTGCCGTCCGACGCGCGCGTCACCGCCACGCCGGCGAGCGCCGCCACGGGGTCCGAGGGCGCATCCGCGGGGAGGGAGCTCAGGGGGGAGGTCGCGGGCGCGGCGGCGACCGCGGCGCGGCGCGGCGCGGCGCGGCGGGGTCTGTCGTTCGGGGGGGAGGGCGAGGACGAGGCGTCAGCGCGTGGCACGCGGGGCGGTGCGCGAGCGCGTGACACGTGGTGCTGCTCTCGGGATGGGAGTGTCTTGTCGGGCGCGGGCGACGAAGAGGAAGGGGCGAAGGCGCGCGACAAAGAAGACGGGCGCACGCACCCGCGAGCGGAGGCACGAAGCCGGCGCGCCGCCGGGAGGGCGACGCACGCGCTCGTCGCGGCGGCCATGGCGCGGTGCGAGTGTCGTAGTTTCGGAGTTTGGAGGAAAGGAAGGCACAAAACGATCTCTGCGGACTCTGCACTGCCGACTGCCCTGGACGTCACGCGCAAAAAAATACCACGAGGCCACATAAAACCAGTCATACGTTTATGCTACAAAAGTTTCATATGAGTAATTTTCCTGCAAAAATACACCAACCCGGGTTCGAACCGGGGACCTTCTGCGTGTTAAGCAGACGTCATAACCAACTAGACCATCGGTGCCTCTTGAATGAGGCTGAGCATCCAATTTTCACTGGACGATGTACTGTTTCATTGTGTCCGTTGTGCGCTTTCTCGGAAATAAGTTGTGCAATTGTTTTTGGCGCGTTGCACGCATCAGGTTTACTTTCTTTGAGTCATGGACCGTCGCTTTTCCCGGTTCGCGAAAGCCTCTCGAGAGTCGAGAGAGGAGTTGTTTGCTTGTTTCACGACAGGAGACGTGATTGCTGATGAGCTGCTTGACGGGCTCGTCGCTTCGCCACACATGTGGCGCGCCTCGTGTCTGGCGCGGCGCTCTTGCGCGGCCGCGTCGACGCAGGCATCGCGCGCGCTCAGACCTCGCCCGACTCCCCAGAGTGCCAGAGCGCTCGCCGGCGCGAGACGCGCCGAGCATCGGCGAACCACGTGGACACCAACGTCGTCTTCCACCTCCGGCGCGATGTCGACGCGCGCCGTGGGCTCCGAGGCGTCGACCTCCTCCTCGCCGGACGACGCGACATCCTGGACCGGCGGCTCCCCGGACTCGCTCGCGGCGTGGTTGCGCGCGCACGGCGTCGACCCCGGGTTCGCGTCCGCGGCGAACGACACGAAATCGATCTCCGAGCTGGCGACCGAGGTGCGTAGGGGTGAGACGACTCTGGAGGCGGATGCGAACGGCGCCGTTCGACGCGTCCGCGTGCTTCGGCTGCTGATCCGAGACGATCGTGATCGGGTCCTGATCGAAGCCAGACAAGAGTGGAGCGACGGGCGCGTCCGCGAGCGCGGCACGCCCCTCAGCGAAAAAATGCATAGGGACGAGGACTGGCGCGACGCCGCGCGCCGCGCCGTCGTCGAGGAACTGGGAAGCCGTCTGTTTTTGACGAAAGATCCTGGAACGGCGACGCCAACCGCCGTCGTAGAACTAAACGGAAGCGAGGGTGACGAGTCGGTGACGGACGACGTCTTAACTCTTGACGAGTCGTCCGTCGCGTTTGTCTCCATCACGAAAAGCACGAGCGCGTCGTACCCCGGCTTGCGAAGCGCGTACGACTTCGTCACCGTCGACGCGCGCGTCCGAGGGTTGCCCGAGTGCGACGAAACTTTCGTTTCACGGTTCAGGGCAAACGACGACGCGTTGTGCGAGGCGGAGCCTTCGTTCACGTCCACCGAGCGCGACGCGGACGGGACCACGCTCGTGGCGACCTGGGTGTGGAGAGAGGGGTACGTCGTGGACGACGGGACGTGACAGGTTGGAGTGCTCCGTGAACGCGCGCTCGTTTTCTTCATCCGTCATCCATCCGTCGTCTGTACGTACTCGAGTCGCGCTTTTCGTCCGTTTCCCGCGGCGACATTCTCGCGCGAAAAGATCTCTGTCACATGGTTGGTGGCTTGGTGCATTGCGACGCCCTCTCCTAGGCGAATCCAGAAAGTCGTGTCGTGCCGCCGCGCTGGACGTCGCGCGCGAAACACGAGCGCGCTGCGCCTCGCCTCGTTCGCACGCGTCGCGGACGGGCGGGGTTCTCGTGCGTTCGAAGCGACTCGGCGCGCGTGGGTGCAGACCCGGCGCGGGGTAGCGGGCCTGGCCTGAGGGGGCGCACTCGAGAATCTCGTCCGGGGTTACCATCGCGTGAGGTTTTCGGGCGACTCTTCGGGGGGTTTACGGCGCGCGCGCGCGGGCCGCGCGGGGCGGTGAAGCGCGTGAAACGCGATGGCGTCCACCGCATCGCCCGGAGCGTCCACTCGGGGC
>Ga0206682_10004979_pt1 | contig 10615 bp, 5 predicted proteins | sample M240m12015metaG_FD_155444 | JGI IMG/M metagenome (GOLD analysis project Ga0206682, IMG submission 155444) | Ammonia-oxidizing marine archaeal communities from Monterey Bay, California, United States - M2 40m 12015 | ecosystem: Environmental > Aquatic > Marine > Intertidal zone | place: USA... | reverse complement strand
CCCGGCACGGGTCGCGTCTGCGCGAAACGCCGCTAACGCGTCGCGAATCTCGTCCCGTCTCTTTTTTTTAACGGCGACGAACGCGATCCACGCCACGACGCGACGCTTTAAAACGACGCGCGAACGAAACGCGTTCGCCTTTTGCGTCTTCGCGCGTCGTAACCGAGACGCGCATACGACCAACACCCACGCCTCCATCGAATCAAACGCGAGTCTGCGTGTGTTGTAGTGGTTCGTAGCGCGCGCGTACGCGTCCCGCGACGCGCGTTTCACTAAGACGCGGTTCCGCCACGCCGCGACGGTTTTCGCGAACGTCGCGTGAACGCATCGACGCTCCGCGAACGTCACCACCGCGCGACGCGCGAGTTTCGTTTTGGTCCGCTCAAGCCACGCGTCGAACACACGCGCGGTTTTCGTCGCCCCCAACGCCGCACGCGCCGTCTCCAGCTTCGCGTCGGACAGAGCGTCGCGCGCGCGCGCGTCTCGGACCCGCGCGACCCACTCCGTGAACGCCGCCGTGACCAAAAACGCGCGGCGGTGACGCGTCGCGTCGGCGGCGGACCGCCGCTTCGATCGTCCCACGACCCGCGCGCGGTAGGACCACCCGATGAACGCGCGGCACGTGACCAGCGCGTGGCGCGTCGCCAGCGCGCGCGCCAGCTTCGATTTGTCCGCGCGCCGATCGCGCGCGCGGCGCATAAACGGGCCGCGCCACGCCCCGAACGTCACCGCGAGAATGGACGACGCGCGTTTCGAAGCGAACCGCGTCGTCGTCTCGCGCGCCGTTCGGCGCGACGCCGCGCTCTCGGCGCGCCACGCGCGAAACGCGAGACGCGCGCGCGTTCCAGTGAGGTGCGCGTCCGCGCACCTGGCGGCGCGAGCCTCGAGCGACGGCTCGATGAACGCGACGCGGAAACACAGCCGCAGACGTTTTAAATCGTGCGTCTTTCGAAACGTCAAAGCGGAAGCTTCTTTGACTCGCTTTTGCGCAAAAGCTTTCGCGACGTTCCGCCACGCGCGCGCGACGGCTCGCGTCTTCTCGCACGCCGCCGCCGCTTCGTGCGTCGCCGCGACGCCCAGAAGCCACCGCGCGCGCCGCGCGAGCGCGTCCCACGCGTTCCACGCGCGCTCGACAGTCACGCGCGTTTCGCGTTGGACGCGAGACGCGTCCTGCCACGCGTCCAACGCGCGTAGCGCGAACCGGAACGCGCGGTCGCGGTCGAGCCGCGCGACGAACAACGCGCGCTTCGTTCGCGCGTCGCGCGTTATTCGAAAACGCCATTCGACGAACGCGCGGCGCGCTCGGTTGCGTCGAAAAAAAACCTTCGCCGTCTCGACGACGCGTGTCGCCGCGACGCGACGCTTCGTCTTATCGCGCGCGACGTCGCGCCAAAGCCTCAGCGACGCGCGCGCTTTTTTCGTGCGAGTCGCCGCCGCGCGCGCGTCCGCGAGCGAGGCGCGTTCACGGCGGCGAGCGCGTTTCGCGGCGCGGGTCTTCGCAAACCGACGCCACCGCCGGAACGCGATGACGGCGGCGGCGGTCGCCGAGGCGACGAAACGCACGTTGGCATCACTCCTCCTCATCTGTGTGTTTTCAGTAGACTGATGAAAAGAAGACTGAAAACAACACACTGATGAGTGGTCGCGGAGGCACGCGGAGGCGTCCGTCGCGTCCGTCGCGTCGTTTCCGTCGGAACGAATCGTATCGACGGGAACGTCTCGAGAAACCTCTCGCTCCGCGGCCCGACGGTGTGTGAACGCGCGCAGCGTTTTGGCGAGCCTCCGCTCGCGCTCCGCCGCGACGGCACGCAACGCCGCGAACGAAGCCTCCTCGCCGGCGACGCGGCGCCACTCGCGCATCGCGTTTCGTTTCCGTCGCCACGCGGCGTGCATTCGCGCCGGCAACGATTCCAGCGCGTCGCGCGCGAACCAGCGCCACTGCGCGACGACAATCACCGCGAGACGTTTGCGGTGGCGACGACGCGCGTGGACTCGCGCGCGAACACGCGGGTCCTCTTCGTTTCGGTCTTCATCTCGGTCTTCATCTCGGTTTCGGTCGCCGCGCGACGCGACGGACTCGGATCCGCGAGCGTTCGACGCGATCGCCGCCTCGCGCGCGCGAGAAGAAACAGAAACGCCGTCGCGTTTGTGTTGTTTCTTCTCGGCGCTCCAGAACGACGACGCCTCGCTCGCCTCACTACACGCCGGCGAGACAAAAAGCGAATCGCACGGAGAATCTCTGCTCGAGCGGTCGTTCGCCGAAGCCGTGAAGCCGCGATTTTCGCGAGACGCGGGCGTCCGCGGCGGCGACGGCTTCGGCGCGGTCTCCGCGGCGTTCGTCTCTCGTCGAGAGCGTTTCGCGAACGGTCTCGGTTCGCTCGCGAAGGCGACCGACGGGGTGGCCGGGGTGGCCGGGGTGGCCGTACCCCCTCCGTCTTCTCGCGTGTGAACGAACGACAAGCCTAGTCGCGCCCGTTCCCGAACGCTCGCTTCCTCGGCTCTTCGGTGGAGGCTCGCGTTCCCGGGGACGAGCGCGCGGAGCGGCGCGCGCGTCGCGAGATGCGCCGGACCGACATCGGCCCCTTTTTCGCCGCCGCGCGCCTGCTCGAGCGCGCGCCGCACGAGCGCGTCGTGGTCGAACTCGCTCGGCACGAGCGGCGCGCGTTTCCGACGCAGCGGCGACGTCCGGCGCTCGAACACGTCGAACCCGCCCACGCACCAGTCCTCGGTCTGGTTCTCATCCTCTCGCCGGCGACCGCGACTCGCCTCCGAGAAGGGCGACGCGTCCACGCGTCCCCCCGGAACGTCGGTGTCCGCATCGGCCACCCCGCGAGCCACGTGTCTCGGCGACGACGCCTCCGACGTGCCCGCCGAAGTGTCGCGCGGCGCCCACATCCGGACGGCCGCCGCGCGTGTCGGTGTGACGACAGGGAGGCACAGGGTCGGTGTGGAATCTCGCGTCTTCCTAGACATTCTTCTCGTTAAAAACGCGGTTGTGGCTGGTGGGGTGGATTTGAAAAAAACCGAGCGCATCCCCTTTTCCTTGAGTCATGACTCAAGAACGCCGGTCGACGTGCCGAGCGCGAACACGCGCGCGCGTCTCGATCGCATTTCAAACGCGCGCGTCTCGGTGCGTCCTCGCTGGCGCGCGCGCGTTTTTGATCTTCAGCGGCGATAAGGCGTCCGCGCCCGCAGACCGCCAGGCGCGCGGCGTGCGATGGCGTCGACGCTCGCGCTCCGCGGCGTCCCGGCGGCGCGGCGGGCCGATGGCCCGGCGTCGTGCGGCGCGCGCGCGCCGCGGGCGACCGCCGGTGGCGTCCGCGGGTCGGCGCGACCGAGGCTCGCGCATGCGCCGTGGCACTCGCCCACCCCGCCGCCGCGCGCCTCGACGCGCGCGCGCGCGTTCGCGGTGGACCGCGGCGAGGCGCTGGGCGACGACGACGACGCGCTCGCCGAGCTCTTCGTCGACGCCACGCGCGGGCGCTCGCGACGGGCGCTCGCGGGGGACGACGATAACGAAAGGGTGGCGCACGAAAGGGACCACGACGTCGAGAAACACCTCACGCACATTCTCGCGTCTTTGTCTTCGCGCGAGGAAGACGAAGACGCTACGCGGAGAGACGTGCATCACGGCAAGGCGTCTCCGCGTCCGGCTCGCGCCGCTCGGGTTTTCAAAAACGCGTCTCTCGGGAAGTACTGCACGCTCGGGCTCGGCGGGTCCGCGCGCGTGGTGGTGGAGGCGTACACGATCGAGCAGTTAGTCTCGACGTTGCGGCTGTGCGCGTCGCGCGGCGTTTCGAGCGTCGTCGTCGGAAAGGGGAGCAACGTGCTCTTCGCGGACGCCGGGTTCGACGGCGTCGCCATCGTCAACCGCGTGGCGTTCGTGGAGGAGGCGGCGGACGACGAACGCCAGACGGATTCGAGCTATCAGACGTCGACGAGCGAGCCGACGTCGACGCGTCTGTTCCGCGTCGGTTCGGGGACGCCGTTCAACGCGCTGGGCGCGTCGCTTTCGCGGCGGAGCTGGAGCGGTTTGGAGTTCGCCGCCGGCGTCCCCGGAACCGCGGGCGGCGCGGCGTTCATGAACGCGGGCGCGGACGGGCAAGACACCGCGAGCGTCATGACCGGCGTCGAGCTGGTGTCGCCGTGCGGTCGGTTCCGCGCCGTCGCCGAGATATCGTCGGATTCGGCAGATTCGGAAACGGAGACCACCGACTCCGAGACGAAGACGGACGCGACTAAAAAATCGATTCAAAAATCGATTCGACGATTCGCGATTCGCAAAGACGCGTTCGGGTACCGGCGCTCGCCGTTCATGGACGACGAGCAACACGAACAACAACTCGACGGACGGTCTTTAAGTGATGACGACAACGACGCACTTACTTTGACGTCGCGCGCGAACGCGAAAACGAACGCGAAAACGAACGCCGAGACTCCAGACGAAACCTACGAAACCGAAACCCGCGGACCCGCGGGCTGGATCGTTCTCGCCGTCACGTTTCGTCTGACCCGCGACGCGCGCGCGGCGTCGCGCGCGCGCGCGTTCGCGTCGCGGCGACGCGAATCGCAGCCGCTCGCCGAGCGCTCGGTGGGGTGTTTGTTCCGCAACCCGGGCGAGGGTGAGAACTCCGCGGGCGCCGCTATCGACCGCGCCGGGCTGAAAAACCACGCCGTCGGAACGGCGCGCGTCTCGAGTCGACACGCGAACTTTCTGGTGGTGGATCGCGAACGCGAGAACGCCGCGGGATCGGGATCGGGATTCGGCGGAACTCGCGACATGGAGGCTTTGATCGCGGAGGTGAAGGCGCGGGTGCTGGAATCCACGGGGCTGGTGTTAGAGGAAGAGGTTCGACGGGTCCCGTTTCGGACCGCCGCGCCGACGACTGCGCGTCGTCGTCGCCCGCTGCGTGTGACTCGAAGTGACTCGAAGCGCGCGTTCCGAAGGATGAATGAACCTGAACCGAACTACGACGACGCGAAAAAAAAAACGAGCGGGGGCGATTCGCGAACGGGACCGAGGTGACGCGCGACGGTCGGGATCGTCGCCCGCGTCTCTGTCCGAAGTGCGTTTTAAAAACGCGCAAAAAGTGCGTTTTTGGCGGTTCGTCGTCGTCTTCGTGTGTTCGATGCCGCGACTGCACACGAACGAGCGGTATTGGACTGTGTATCCATAGCCTAACGTAGAGTTATTCGCTCCGTTCTCGCCACCAAAAACGTTTTCGCGCAGAAGTCGCGGCATCTCTCGATCTCTGCCAAACACGCTGGACCTCGGCGCGTCTCGTTTTTTTGCTTTCCCTGTGCGCCGATCGCCCCGACTGCCGCGCGCGCGGGTGACGTCGTCCGGCGAGGCCCCCGAGTGAGGGCTCGCGCGCACGCGCCGCAGCGGAGAGGACGCATCGGATCCGGGGGATATCCCGAGCACCTTCGGACCGGAGCAGGAGACGGCGATCGTCGCGGCGCGCCGGGATGGCAGCCTTCGTGGCGAACCCCCTGTCGTTGTCCGTGTCCAACGAGGCGGTGGGTGCGTACGTGCGCGAGAGCGCGGCGCTCGAGCGGCGGCGGCTCGCGGAGGAGCAGCGGAGGCGAGACGGTGCGGGGCGAGGCGGCGGGGGAAACGGCCGGGGCCGCGGCGCCTCGGAAGCGCCGCATCGGTACAAGACCGCGCACCTCACCGTTTCCGATCTGAGAAAACCACCGGAGCCGTGGCGCGCGTTTTTCGCGAGCGACTTTCCGCGTCGATCGTACGCGTTGCCGCGATCGGCGGACGAAGCGAGCAAAAGGCTGGACGGCAACGTGTACGAGTTCTTCGGGAATTACCTGACGGTGGCGTTTTGGGTCGCGTGCTCTGTGCTGTATAACAAACCCAAAGCGTTGGTGGGTGGGTATTTCTGTTACCGGCTGTGGCGGTTCGCGCGGTCGTTCGAGACTGACGGCGCGCCGCGGCGGGAGCTCACGTTCGCCGCGAAAACTTTCGAAAACTTTCGAACGTTCGTCGCGACGGTCGTCGTCTGGGCGGTGGGTCTGTACGCGAACGTCTCGCTCGCCGCGTCGTACGCGATTCTAATCACCGCGGTGCTGGTCACTGTGCACGGGTGCACGCGGCGGCGAGACGCGCCCGCGCCGGACTGGGGGAGGTCGCCGCGGAAGAGAGACAGCGCGCTAGGTAAGCTGCGACTGCGAGAGTAGTTCTTCTGCGAGAGTACCGTGGTAGTGCTCTTTTGACTGTTCGTCGTTGAAGTCGTCACTCCCGAGGCGGCGGCTTTACTACTCCACAAGTACTGCATGAAAGCGTCGTCAACACGTCCCGCGCGGCGGGTCCCCGCTGCCGTCACTTCCCCCCTCGCGCGCGCGCTTCCTCGGCCGACCGCCTCGCGACATCCATGCCCTCCCTCGCCGCGCACCTCGGCGTGCGCGAGCCGCGGCGCACGCGCGGGGACGCGTCCCCTCGACCCCCGTCCTCCTCCCCCCCCGGCGCGTCGGTCCGCCTTCCGTCGACGGAACCCAGAACCCAGAACGCCGAACCCGCGTCGGAGACGCGAACGACTGAACGCTCGCACCCCGCGCCCCGCGCCCAGACCCCCGGCGTGGTTCCGCGCGTGATCTCCCGGCGAGGCAGCCTCGTGGCCCGCCGCAACTCCACCCTCGCGAGCGTCGCGGAGCGGCTCGCGGAGGAGAGCCGCGAGCTCAGGGACGAGGCGTTCGACGTTCCGACTCTGGACGTGCCTGATCCGCCGGCGACGCACCTCCCGACGTTCCGCGGGGAGCCGCGCGAGCGAACGTACCGACAACCCGACGGGACGTTGTCCCCTACGCGCCCCGCGAGGAACCCGTACGCGGTGGCGGCGCGGAAAGACTGGGCGGACCTCGTGCAGTACGCGCGTCTGAACGACGGCGACGACGAGTGCACGCGGGACGGAAGGTCGTTTCGGTACGGAGTGGGCGTGACTTGGCCGGAACACGCGGCGTACATGAAAAAAATAAACCTCGAGCCCGAGACTTTGCCGGACGGCGCCTTCGTGGGGTACGACGAGGAAAAAACGAATCCCCTGAACGACCAGGCGCACCCGTTCCACGCGTACGTTCGCGAGCACGACGCCGTGACCGCGCGGCGGGAACGGAAGGAGGCGCGAAAAGCTGAGCGAGCGAAAGAAGCGGGAGCGGAAGACGGCGAGGACGAGAACGTCGGCGAGAACGAGAAACGCGAGAACGGACAGTCGACGGATGAAGAGCCTCTTCCCCCGATGCCCTGGCTCGACGAAAAGCAACGCGCGTTCGTGCGTGAGGCGGTCTTGGAGTCGAGGCGGCGATACAACCAGCGCGGGGGGCTCGAGCCGATCGAAACCCACATGACCATCTAGCTACCCGTAAACCGCGGCGACGCCTCCGCGTCACGCGTATTTACGAAAGTACAAAAATGTTAAAAATTGTTGTTCAAACAAACAATCAGCCGTCAGCTCGTCTGGAAGATGTTCTGGCTGGTGGAGGCGCCCGCTTTTTTGGCGGCTTCGTCCAGCGCCGCCACCTCGCCCTCGGTCAGGCGCCACCCCAACGCGCCGAGGTTCTCGTCCAGCTGCGCTAATGTCTTCGCGCCGGGAATGGGCGTCGTGTCCTTGCACAGACACCAGTTGAGCGCGATCTGCGCCGGCGTTTTTGGGGCGCCCGTTCTCTCGTCTCTTCGCGCGTCGCCGATGGCCGCCATCGTTCCTAACAACGAGGGTAACGCCGGGAGCACGTCTTTGTACGCGAACCCCCGTAGGCCCGGGGGGGGGTTCTCCACTGAGTACTTGCCGGTCAACAAACCCAAACCGAGCGGTGAGTACGCGATCAAACGGATCCCGAGCTCGTCGCACGTCTCGCGCGTCCCGTTGGTTTCCGGGAAGCGCGACAGCAGGTGGTACTGCACCTGCAGCGTTGCGATGGGGACGCCGCGTTGAGACATGTACTTCGCCACGCGTCGCAGCTGTTTCGGGCCGTAGTTGGATAAACCCACAGCCTTAATGACACCAGCGTCGTACGCGTCCGCGATTCCCGCCCACAACGCGCGTTCCTGAACGGGCTGGTAGTTACCCGTGGACCAGTGGAGTTGGCCTAATTCGATTTGCGATTTTCCCAACCGACCGCAGCTCTCTCGCGCCGCCTTCACGACCGACCCGCGCGTGACCCGCCACGGGTACGGCGCGAACTTGGACGCGATGTTCACGCGAGATTGACGCGCGACAGCGTCGTCGTTCGTTCGTTTGTTCGTATCGCCGCGCGCGCTTCGCTCCGGGTACCTCTTAAGAAACTCGCCGAGCAACACCTCGCTTCGGCCGTCCAACCCGTTGCCGGTGCCGTAGCTGTCGGCGGTGTCGAAGAGATTGATCCCGGCGTCCACGGCGCGGTCGAACACGGACTCCAGAACCGGGTCGTTCGATTCGTCGTACCCCCACACGAACTGGTTTCCCCAGGACCACGTCCCGACGCCCATCGGGCTTAACGATAACGCGCCGTCGCCGACCGAGGTGTTCCGTTCCGAACCGGACCACGGCGCGTACCGAGATTTCGATTCCGACACCGCCGAGTCGGGAACGATCGACGCGCTCCCCTCGACGCCGCCGCGTCCTCGGTCGAGCGCCGCGAGGGTCACGCGGCTGGACGCCGGCGAGGCACTCGCGCCGCCGGGGAGGATCAGGCCGGGGGCGGTCGCGACCGCTAGGCCGCCCGCGCCGAGCAGGAGACCGCGGCGGGACGTCGGGGCGTCCAGATCGTCGCGGAACGTCGTCGTCGCGTCGTCGTCCGCATCGGACCGAACTTCGTCTCCGGCTCGGACGGGGACCGCGCGACGCGCGGCACTGGCGCGGGCACCGCGCCTCGTGCGGCCGAGCGCGGCGGGCGCGAAAGCGGACGTGAACGCGAGCGCGACCATGGTGACACGGAGACTGCGCGCGTGGTGGTGAGGAAGGCTCCACGAGAGAGCTTTTCCCTTCCTCGTGCCAACTGGCACGAGTCATCCCCCATCGGGTTTTCGACGACACGCGGGCGCGCTTTTTCCGGTAATCTCGTGTATAGCGTCTTCTTACGACAACCTCCTGTGATATACGCCTACTTGACCAGCTCGACAATGGCCTCCGCCTCCACCGGGATTCCCAGCGGCAGCCCCGAGCAACCCACCGCTGACCTGCTCGCTTTGCCCGCTGGTCCGAACACCTCGATGAGCAGGTTCGCCAGGCCGTTGACCACGGCGGGCTGTTTCGTGAAGTCCGGCTCGCAGTTCACGAACCCGTTCACCTTGACGACTTGCTTGATCATATCGAGGCTCCCGAACTGCGCCTTCATGGTCGCGAGCATGGTGATTCCCACCACCCTCGCCGCCTCCACCGCCTGCTCCTCGGTCATCTCCGCGCTCCCGCACTTCCCCACGATCAAAGACCCGTCCGTGAGGCGTGGAACCTGCCCCGAGACGTACGCGAGGTCGCCCACGACCACCGCCGGGCGAAACACGCCCGCGGGGTTGGTGGCGACGCGGCCGTCCAGCTCCAAGCCGAGCTGCTTGACGCGCACCTCGGGCGAGCCCTCTTCGTGCCACGGGGGGCACACGCGCAGCGCCTCGATCTCGGCGGAGGCGAACGGCGTGACCGCCGCGCCGCGGCGGGGCGTGGCGCGACTCTGCCTGCGCGCGCGCGCGCGCCTGGCGTACGCGGGGTCCCGGCGCTCGCGAATCGCGCGAAGGGTGTGTCCGCTCGCGGCGGTGAACGCCACGCTGGAGAGGGCGACCAGGACGTGCGTGGTGGGCATGCCGGCGTTTAAGCACGCGCGAGTGCGGTGTGCGGGAGACGCCCGTGGGTGAGCGCGCCTTGACGCGTGCGGCGAGCGCGGTGTCGATTGATGATGACCTAGCCAGCCAGCCGCGAAAAGTGCGTTTCCGGATCGCGAGCGAAAGGCACGACACCGGGATGTCCTGACGCAATCGCGCCGACCGAAAGTCAGCGGCCGCGGCATCGATTTTCACACAACGGACGGATTTGGGTCTGCGCCACCACACCGGCGAGCGCGGCGCTCGAGCGGGCCGCGAGCGCGCGGACCCGGTGTGGAGACGTGCGCGCGGCGTCGGCGCGTGCGTGCACAACGAAGCCGCGCGTTCGGGGGTCTCGCGCGGTACCACCGGTCGTACCGACGGCGCGCGCCCCGGCGCGCATCCTCGTCGTAGAAAGGCGCCTCGTCGTGGAGGGTTCATCCATCCATCGTCCCACTTTCCGTGAAGAAGCCGCGCGTCACCATGCCGACCCCAGTCCCCACGGACATCCTGGTCCGCCCCCGCGTGCCCGAGGCGCCCTCGCGCCCCCTGCCTCCCGGCGCGCTGCTCGCCGCGTCGGCCGCGTTGCTCGCGTCGTTCGAGCCCGACAAGATGAGCCTGGACGCGCACGCCGATCGGTTCTTCGCCCCGAGCGAGGAGGGCGCGTTCGGGCTCGAGCTGAAGCGGTTCGACGCGCGCAAGGCTGACCGTTTAAACGGGCGGGGCTCATGGGGCGCCAAGACGCGCGACCCGGAGGACCAGGTGTTCTGCAGACAAGTTCTGTACGGCGTGACGCGGTACGAAAAGATGCTGGACGCCTTCGTCGACGCGCTGTACGCG
>Ga0206682_10004978_pt1 | contig 10615 bp, 10 predicted proteins | sample M240m12015metaG_FD_155444 | JGI IMG/M metagenome (GOLD analysis project Ga0206682, IMG submission 155444) | Ammonia-oxidizing marine archaeal communities from Monterey Bay, California, United States - M2 40m 12015 | ecosystem: Environmental > Aquatic > Marine > Intertidal zone | place: USA... | reverse complement strand
TTCTTGAAAAACGTTCATAGACTATTATTGCAGTTACATAATATAAATTTCAATACATGGCTAAACTTCATTATTTTTATTCAACAATGAATGCTGGTAAATCCACTTCACTTCTTCAATCAAATCACAACTACCTAGAAAATAACTTAAATACTCTTTTATTTGTGCCTAAAGAAAATGAGGATTTTAATAAAGGAAAAATTGTTTCTAGAATTGGGCTTGAAGCTGAAGCCATAATAGTTAATTCAAAATATAACTTTTATGAAAATATTAGAAAACTTAATAATGAAGTTATTCATTGTATTTTAATAGATGAGGCTCAGTTCTTGTCTACAAAACAAATTCATGAGCTAAGCGAGGTTGCTGATTCATTAAACATACCGGTTATGTGCTATGGAATAAGAACAGATTTCAGAGGAGAATTGTTTGAAGGCAGCTCGGCTCTGCTTGCTCTAGCTGATAATCTTATTGAGCTTAAAACTGTTTGTTCAGAGTGTCCTAGAAAAGCAACTATGGTAGTAAGGCTTAATGAGCAAGGTCAGATTGTCACTGAGGGTTCACAGGTCCAGCTTGGCGGGAATGACGTTTATAAAGTAGTCTGCAGGAGTCACTTTAGAAAATTAACTAACTTAATATAAAAAAGGAAGGATAATGAATTATCAAAACAAACAGTGGCTTTTAGATAAAAGACCAAATGGGATGCCTGAAGATCATTGCTGGAAGCTTAATAATCAATCAATTACAAGTATTGGTAGGAATGAGATTTTAATAAAAGTAGATTTTTTATCTATTGATCCTTACATGAGGGGAAGAATGAATGACTCTAAGTCATATGCAGATCCTGCAAAACTTGGAGAACCTATGACAGGTGAAACAGTTGGAACTGTGGTCGAAAGCAATTCTTCAAAATATCTTGTAGGTGATAGAGTTTGTGCTCATCAAGGCTGGCAAACGTATGTAAAAGTAAGTGATAAAGACCCATCATTATTTAAGGTAGAAAATAATAATATCCCTCTTCAATCCTATCTTGGAACAGTTGGGATGCCAGGTCGAACAGCTTATTTTGGATTGAATTATGTCGGCAAGCCAAAAAAAGGTGAAACTTTGGTTGTGTCAGCAGCCTCAGGGGCTGTTGGAACAGTTGTTGGTCAGCTAGGAAAGGAATACGGCCTTAAGGTTATTGGTATTGCAGGCGGTGATGTTAAATGTAGCTACGTAAGAGAGGTATTAGGATTTGATGCCTGTGTGGACTACAAGTCTAATAGCTTTGTAGCAGATCTTCAAAATGCATGCTCTGATGGTGTTGATATATATTTTGAAAATGTTGGTGGAGATGTAACTAAGGCGATAGCACCTCTTCTTAATCATGGTGCAAGAGTGCCTATTTGTGGATACATATCTCAGTATAATTCAACAGATATCATGAAAGCAGAAACACCATTTCATGAGATGGCTAAACTAAACCCAGTCCCAAAACATAGATTTTTTGTAAATACTGAATGGTTTAATGAATGGGCTGATGTAACAGCTGAATTATCCGCTTTAGTTGAAGAAGGGAAACTGAAGTATAGGGAAACCATAACCGAAGGTTTCGAAAATGCGCCACAAGGGTTAAGAGATGTTTTGACAGGCCAAAACTTTGGTAAGCAGATAATTAAAATATAGCGTTTAAAGGTATATGCTGCCTTGCATATATTTTACTGCTTTGCCTCCGATAATAACCCTGTTATTTTTTTCTTCGCAATAAAGAACCCCTCCTCTTTCTGATAATTGTTTTGCATGGAGCTTCTTTTTACCAAGCTTTTCAGACCAGTATGGGACTAGGGTTGTATGAGCAGAGCCTGTAACGGGGTCTTCATCAACCCCAGTAGACGGGAAAAAGCACCTTGATACAAAATCGCAATCACTACCTTGAGCAGAAATAATAAGCCCTCTTTTATTAATCTTATTCAATATAGCAAAATCTGGTTTCAACTTATTAACTAACCTTTCGTTATCTAGAATAGCCAGTATATCGTCCCTCCCCTCATACAATTCAATCGGACTAACTCCTAAGACTTCAAGTATTTCTTTTTGTTTAGGACTGCTCACAAGAATGTCTTTAGGGAAATCCAACAACAAGAGGTCGCCACTTAAATTGACCTTAAGTTGCCCATTAACTTTTGAATTTACTATAAACTCATCTGCAGATTTATTGATGAAATTGAAATATACGAAAGCAGAAGCCAAGGTGGCATGTCCACATAAATCAATCTCACATGATGGTGCAAACCATCTAATATAATACTTTCCTGATTCTTTTTTTATAAATGCTGTTTCTGAAAGATTATTTTCTTGCGCAATTTTTTGCATTAAATTACTGTCATCAATATCAGAAAATATTACGGCTGCAGGATTTCCTGAAAACAGCTTATCTGAAAAAGCATCAATATAATAAATTGGAATTTTCATTTTTTTATTATATTTAAAAACTATAGAGTTAGTCTAATTGGAAAGCGCTTCCTTAACTGCCGGATGAACAATTTCGCCTTGACTGATATTTAATCCATTAGCAAGATGTTTATTATCCTCCAAGGCTTTATCAATACCTTTATTGGCTAACTCTTCAACATATTTGAGAGTTGATTTATTTAGCGCTTGGGTTGCCGTTAAAGGAACTGCCCCGGGCATGTTTGTAACACAATAATGTATAACGCCATCAATGACATAGGTTGGATTGTCGTGCGTTGTAGGTTTGCTTGATTCAAAACAACCACCTTGATCTATAGAAATATCAACAAGCACAGCACCTGCCTTCATGCTTTTAAGCATTTTAGTTTTAATAATTTTAGGGGCCTTTTTACCAACAACATATACTGCTCCAATAACTAAATCAGAATCTTTAAGCGCCTCTGTAACAGCATGTTCTGATGAAACTATATACTCAATATTGTCATTACCGTAGATCGCTTGAAGCTCAGATAACCTAGTTTTAGATAGATCAATTATCCTAACATAAGCTTTGCTTGCTATGGCTTGATCTAAAGCCTCTGTGCCAGCAACTCCAGCACCAATAACAGTAACAATTCTTGGTTCAACATCCTTAAAAGCCCCTATAAGTGTTCCTACACCGCCATTAGGTTTAAGAAGGTGGTATGAACCAACTACTATGCTCAACTGACCAGCAATAGCGCTCATGGGTGCAAGTAGAGGCAATGACCCATCTTCTGACGTCACCGTTTCATATGCAATTCCTGTAACACCAGTAGCAATAAGTTCTGCAGCTTGACTTGGATCCCCGGCCAAATGAAGGTAAGTAAAAAGTGTATGGTTTTTATTAAGATAAATAAATTCTGATGGCATTGGCTCTTTAACCTTTACAATCAAATTGGCTGATTTATAAACTTCCTCAGCAGAATCTAAAACTTTGGCTCCCGCTTCAATATATTGATTGTCATCAAAGCCAATAGAAGCTCCTGCCCCACTTTGAACAAAAACATCATGTAAATTATTTGTGAGAGATTTTACTGAATCTGGTGTTAATGAAACACGGAACTCATTATTTTTAATTTCTTTTGGGATACCAATTTTCATGTTTGTACTATATCAAATATATGTAAATAATATACATTTCAAATTTCATACTTAAATTAAATTAATTCAACAGGGATAAAGTCATAATGAGAGTTCCAAGAAAACTTTACATAATATAAATAATCTATATAATACATTATAATTATTATGAATTCTTATATAAAAAATACCACTACACAATTATCAGATGCTTTTGCGTATTCAATGACAAAGTTCTTTAGATTAATAGCTGATAGTTTTTTTTTAAAAAGGTATGGCCACAGAGCAGTTGTTTTAGAAACAGTGGCTGGAGTGCCCGGGATGGTTGCTGGGGTTTGGATGCATTTTAAAAGTTTAAGAAAAATGAAAGCTGGGTATGGTGAGCAAATAAGAGAAATGCTAGCTGAAGCTGAAAATGAACGAATGCATCTAATGTTTTTTATTGAAATTGCAAAACCAAATATTATTGAGCGACTAATTGTTCTATTTGCTCAGTTTTTATTTGGTATATTTTATTTATTTATGTATATTTTTTTTACTAGGACTGCGCACAGGATGATTGGGTATTTTGAAGATGAGGCTGTAAATAGTTATTCAGAATATCTAAAGATGGTCGAATCGGGCGAAGTCAATGATACTCCCGCCCCTCATTTGGCAATCAATTATTATAATTTAGGTTCCGATGCAAAATTATCTGATGTAATTAAATGTGTACGTGCTGACGAGCAGCACCACAGCCAAACAAATCATAATTACGCAAACAATTTTTAAAGCTTATTGGTGGAGCTAGGCGGGATCGAACCGCCGACCTCTTGCGTGCCACGCAAGCGCTCTCCCAGCTGAGCTATAGCCCCAATTATCAGTATGTTACCTAACAATAATTTTTAAGTAAATTAATACTTATTCTAAATTTATTACATCACCAGGAACTAGGGAGGTAAAGTCTAAGTTATCTAGTTTCATGGTTGCATTCTCAAGCCTTATCTTTGGTTCAATCGTATTCTCATCAGTGAGAGTAAATGTTGCCCAATGCATTCCGAACCCTTTTTCAGCTTCAAGATCCAGCATTATTTGAACAGCTTCTTCTGGATTAACATGGCTGTCTGACATAAACCACTCTGGGTCATATGCGCCAATGGGGATAAAAGCATATTTAGGAGCGCCAAGACGCAATCTAGTTTGTACAAAATCATTTGAGTATCCAGTATCACCGGCATGAAAGATTGAATAATCATCATGTTTTATATGCCAGCCACCCCACAAGCTTCTGTTTCTATCAAACAATCCTCTCTTAGACCAGTGTTGAACCGGAGTAAATGTAAATTCAAAATTTTTCACTTTAAAAGAATTCCACCAATCAAATTCATGAACATTTTTAATATTGTTCTTATTAAGCAGCCGTTTATCACCATGGGGTACAAAAAAAAGAGCCTCAGGAAAAAGTTTAGATAATTTTCTTAAGCTAGAAATATCAAGGTGGTCATAATGATTATGACTTACCGTGATGACGTCAATCCTGGGAAGTGCACTAATATTGATCGCTGGAGGGATTAATCGTTTGGGTCCAATAAATCCAAAAGGGGATGCTCTATCTGAAAAAATAGGATCGGTAAGAATTGTCAGTCCTTCTTTTTTAATTAAAAAAGTTGAGTGCCCTATCCAGATCGCATAGTTATCATTATTGGATAAATCAATACTCTTCCATTCACTAGATATTTCGATCTTAGTGATAATTGGTTCTTGGTCTGAACGCATCCAGCGAACCATGTCATTGATTGATTTCTCTAAAGCTACACCGTTGGAATTTTTATATTCAGCTGTAAGATGGAATGAGGTAAAAATTAAAATAATTAGAAACTTTAACACTGTAGGTTAATTTATTTTTTTGCTTTTGATTTGATATAAAGATTAAGAAAAAAAATTGCTAATTTTGATTTATAAGCAATTAGGTATTTTTGCATTTTTTAATCCGATCTAGTTCCAGGAAGTCTTGATTGGTTTTTTCTAAGCATATCCTTGTCATTAGCCTCTCTTTGCTTTAATTCAGCTGATGTATAACATTTTCTCTCAGCAATATTTGACCCTAGAGGTTTTTCATTTCTACATATAATTCTTTTCTCTTCAGATACCCGAGCATTATATTGAGAGATTTGTTCTTTAGAAAGGTTTTCAGCTTTTTGTGCTTTAGGCTTATCTGAGGTTGCACAGCTAGCTAGGATAATTGTAAGGATAAAGAGTAATGGTGTTTTTTTCATAGGTTAATTATAGGTAAAAAAAAGCCGGAGACAAGCTCCGGCTTTAAAAAGATTAACTAATAATTAGAAATTATAGCTAAATCTGTAGAACATAACTGGACCTAGAAGATCATAGTTCTCAACATCAGTATTAGCACTGAAAGCTGAAGGAACAAATGGAACTTCTGTATCTAGTAAGTTGTTTACACCGAATGTATGCGTGCCATATTCATCAGTTGTTAGAGTAGCTCTAACATCAGTATAAATAACAGCATCAATTTCTGTATAAACAGGTTCTAGTACCCAGAAATCATCAACTTTATCAGTGTAGCCATGAATATATCTATTCAATACCTGAACTGATAGGTTATCTTTATTCCAGTTTAATGATGACATCGCTCTCCATCTTGTGTACATACCATAGTCATAACTATTAGTACCAGCAAGATTTTCAATAACATTACCATAACCTGTAATTACTTGAGTTTCTTCATTGTATGTAGCTTGAACATCTAATGAAAGATCTCCTCCATAGACAGAAGGAAGGTCAGCAATAACAGCTAAATCTACACCAGAATAAGTTTCAGTACCAACGTTATCGTTAGTATCTATAACCTTAATGATTTGTCCTTGTAATACACCTGTTCCTGCACCATATCTTTCTGTTTTATCACAGAAAAGACCTTGTGTTACACAGAAGTCAATTAGATCAGTTGTACCAACTGTTCCAATAGCGTTATCAATTTCAATATTCCAGTAGTCAACAGTAACAGTAACTGAATCGTTAGGATTTAATACAGCACCAAGTGTGTAGGACTCTGATGATTCAGGTTGAACGTTAGCGTTTCCACCATAAAGTGTTGGAACCTGAACAACTGAAGAAACAAAACCAAATGCTGGCACACCTTGTGCTTGACAAGCAGCAGGAGCTTCCGCAGTAGCAGGCTGATCAGCAGCAGCATCTCCGTTAGCATCCAATACTGTTAAGTCATCACAGGCATCATCAGCAGTTGGGTAACTTAAGAATGTTCCACCATATAGATCTGGAACTGAAGGTGCTCTGAATGACTCAGAGAAAGTACCTCTTAAAGTAACCATATCATTTAAAGTGTATTGTGCACCAAACTCACTATTAGTAGTGTCACCAAATGTTGAGTAATCTGAGTATCTTGTAGCTAATGATAATTCTAAATTACCAGTAACATATAAGAATTCTGCATATAGATCATCAACTTCATATGAACCAGCAGTATTCTGCGAAGTTCCTGCAGTTGTAATACCTTGAAGTATTAAAGCATCGTTAAGTGTTGAGCCTGAGTCTTCTCTGTACTCGTAACCAGCAGCAAAAGCTAAACCTTCAACAGCAGCGATATCTCCAGAGATATTAGCACCATAGTTTTTCTGTTTGTTAGCACCCATAGTGTATGAGTTCCAGTCACCGGAAATGTATTTTAACATTTCAGGAGTTACTGAATTTTCTCCAAACACATTTAAAGGTACACAGTCAGATGAAATAGAAGTATCTGCGTCAACACCACATTTCAGCACGCCATTTGCGTCTGTGTATGTAGGCCCAACTGCATCAGCAACTTTATCTAGGTTGTAGTAACCCGCTGCAATACTTTCAGCATCATTTTTTCCATAGTTGTAAAAAACAGACCAGTTATATCCATTCTCTAATGTACCCTCAAGGCCCATTACAAATCTGTATACATCTGTATCTCTGTCATCTCTTCTTCCACCGCCTTCAACCATTCTTCTTCTCCAATCAACAATGTCAGAAGTGATTAGGCCATTAGCGTCAAGTACCAATGATGATGTTGGATTTCCATCAGCATCTAATACAGGATTTCCATCAGCATCTAATGTTGGTGTGTCTGTATATCTTGGTCCAAAAGTCCTATTGTAGTAGTTATCTGCTGAGTACGTTGCATCAGGATAACCAAAAAAAGCAGATGGAGCTAATGGCTCAAATGCTATTAATCTTTGACTTTCTGTTTTTGAATAAAGCATTTCACTAAAGAATGTAATGCCATCCATAATTTCATATGTGTTATTCATAGTGAAACTATATTTTTCTTGAGGAGTTCTCAAGTAGTTTACTGGGTTATAGTTATAAGCAGCAAAGTTACCATAAGCTTTATAGCCTGAGTAATCAGGACCTAAAGTAACGCCGTCATATCTTCCCCATGGCGGAGCTGAACTACCACCAGGGTAACAAGCTAGTGCACAGTTTGATCCGTCAACTCTATCTTCATCAGCAGCAAAGTATGCTGGAGCCCAGACTTCAAAGTTAGCCCATGGTTGTTCTGCCATAAATGCAGCAGTTTGATCTGTTGTTGAGAAGCCAAATACTGTACTTCCTTTAGCACCATCTACACCAACTACTAAATCTACTTGCTCAACGGCAGCATTAGTATCTTGTGAGTTGCTTGAATAATATTCTAATGTAACACCATCATTTGATTTTTTAGTGATAATGTTTACAACACCAGCCATAGCATCTGAACCATAGATAGCTGAAGCACCATCTTTAAGAATCTCGATTCTTTCAACCATTGCTGTTGGTATATGTGATAAATCTGGAGCTGCGGCAGCACCATTTCCACTTGGCACTACTCTTCTTCCGTTAAGTAATACTAAAGTTCTAGCAGTTCCAATACCTCTTAGAGAGTATTTTACACCACCACTTCCACCATTATTGGTAGATAATGTCGCAGTTGATCCTTGAGTAGCACTAATCCTTCTCAAAACTTCACCTAGGTCAGTAAGACCAGAAGCTTTAATAGCAGCTGCATCCACAACTGTAACAGGAGCTGAAGTAGCCGTCTCAGGTCTAGCAATTCTTGAACCAGTAGTAACTACCTCTTCCACGTCAGATGAAGCATCTTGCGCAAAAGATTGATTAGTAAAGGCTAAGCTAGATACTGCAACTAATGAAAGTAAATATCTAATTTTCATAATTTTCCTCGTTTTATTAATAATAGACAGTACTTGTCCCCAAAACTGCCGGTTACAGGGTCACTTTGCTCTAAAAATCAACGTTTGTCAAAGAAAAAAAAGATTATTTTATGCTTTAAATAAAACGCTATTTAATTAATTTTTTACATATACATATTCAATTTATATATAATCAAATCTTTCATCCACAATTAAAAATAAAATGATGCTGAAAAATAAAAAAATTTTAATCACTGGTATAGCAAATAAATACTCTATTGCATTTGGCATAGCTAGAGCTATGAAGAGAGAAGGCGCAGAAATAGCAATTGCATACCAAAATGAAAGGTTACTTAAAAACATAACACCTATTGCAGAAGAACTTGGAGTAAGTCTTTTAGTTGAATGTGATGTATCTTCTGATGAATCTATAACTAAGTCAGCACAATATATTCAAAACAATTGGGCTACCTTTGATGGATTTGTGCATTCAATTGGCTTTGCTCCAGCAGATCAACTTGAAGGAAACTTTGTAGATGTTACAACAAGAGAAGGCTTTGCTATAGCTCATGATATTAGTTCTTACAGCTTTACTGCGCTGGCCAAAGCATATCAAGACATCCTAAATCCTGGCTCAGCTTTATTAACCCTTAGCTACCTAGGCGCAGTTCAAACAATGCCTAACTACAATGTTATGGGCCTAGCCAAGGCAAGTTTAGAAGCAAATACTAGATTTTTAGCATCCTCTCTAGGCAATAGGAATATTAGAGTTAATGCTATATCAGCTGGACCTATTAAAACTTTGGCAGCATCTGGAGTGAAGAATTTTAGAAAGATGCTATCTCAACACTCTTCTCGAGCACCCCTTGGACGAACTGTTAGCCAGGAAGAGGTTGGAAATGTTGCTGCTTTTTTATGTTCTGACCTTTCCAGTGGAATAACAGGGGAAATAACCTATGTTGATGCTGGTTTCAATATAGCTGCGATGCCTCTTTTGCAAGCCGAAGATTGATATCCAATTTTTATGATCGAAATATACTACCAAGGTTATGTAATTGCTGTTGCAGCATTGGGCCGATAGAAAAACAAAGAAAGAAAATAGTCCCAAGTGCTAAAGGGGTTGTTCTTGAAATTGGTATAGGTACAGGGCTCAACCTACCCTTTTATAATAAAAATAATGTTACAAAAATCATAGGTCTAGATCCATCAGAGCACTTAACGGATGTTGCAAAGGTTGTTGCAGAAGAGGTTGATGTAAATTTAGAGCTGATTCATTCAGGTGCTGAAAAAATAAACCTAGGGGATAATTCGGTAGATACAGTTTTAATTACTTACACTTTATGCACTATCCCAGATATTAAGAGCTCTATTTCTGAAATAAAAAGAGTTTTAAAAAATAATGGTGATTTTATTTTTTGTGAACATGGTAAAAGTCCTGATAGGTGTATTGCTAATATACAGAGTTTTATTAATCCTATATGGGGCATTATTTTTGGTGGATGCAATATTAATAGGGACATCCCAAAAATTATTCATGATGCAGATTTTAAAATAGACTCAATAGAGCAAATGTATCTTCCAGGTACTCCTAAATTTGTTGGTTACAATTATTGGGGCGTGGCTAAAAAATGAACACACCTGTTGTAATTGGCATCAGCTCTATTCAACAAAAAGGTTCTTACGAGGAGCTTGATGAGGCTTTAACTCTTATGGAAAAAGCAACTCAAAAAGCCATATCTGATTCAGGTAATCCTAGTATTGTAGATTATATAGACCAGATACAGATACCAAAAGGATTTTGGAAATACAGAGATCCTGGCAAGTGGATTGCAAAAAGAAATGGTATAAAGTCTGCAAAAACTACTGTAACTAAAATTGGTGTGCTGCAG
>Ga0206682_10004976_pt1 | contig 10616 bp, 11 predicted proteins | sample M240m12015metaG_FD_155444 | JGI IMG/M metagenome (GOLD analysis project Ga0206682, IMG submission 155444) | Ammonia-oxidizing marine archaeal communities from Monterey Bay, California, United States - M2 40m 12015 | ecosystem: Environmental > Aquatic > Marine > Intertidal zone | place: USA... | reverse complement strand
CTAAACCCCCGTATATATATCTGACTAGAAATAACATCAATGGATGATTCGGTTATCATCGCACACTTGCAGAAAAAGATTGGCGGCAACCCTCACATTTGTACGAAACAGTGTCGAGCCAGACAAATAAACGTTCATGTACATGAAAGAAACGGGTTGCACATCCGCTGGAGCGGAAACAATCAACCGTGGATGAACAAGGGTAACTTCCGGCGGGCTCTACAATACGTTTACATCTGTGAAGAAACCGGGACTGTCCACCACTGCACAGAAAACTGCCCGCTCGAGCCTATCCCGAATGATGACCATACACTCGTCTGTCCATTATCTGGAGTGCAGTGGAATAACGAAAGCGAGGTAGTGCGATCATGGAAACTCACTAGTAAGTGCGTACCTACGATTACAGCCGACAAGCGAGACCCTAATATGTATTCGCGCGCCGCAGACGGAACTGTGAGGGCCGGTACTCTGAATATAAAAAACGAAGAGTGCAAGCGTGAAGTAAGAAAGTTTTTAGGGCTTTTTGTGACTTCCCACGCTCGGAAAACGCAAGAACTCGAAAAGTACAAACAAAATTACAGTTCTGCAATTAAGTTAGGCAACAAGTTTATCAAGCACTCGAAAAAGAATGGCCTGTTAAACATTTGCACGCTACAGAACATTATAACGACGGAAACATTCTCCAAACCCATTTTCCTTCGCGTCATGCGTTTCTACGCTGACAAACTTGATACTTTAGCGGAAGAAATTAGTCCCATCATTCTGAACATATGGAATTTAGTCATTGTACCGAGGCAGATCTCGTTTGACATATTTGTGCCTGCCATGCTGTTTCTACTCCAACGAGGTATAGCAGTCGATAGCGTCGTCTTGGTAAAACGAAACGATTTGCTAGATAGAATTTTACCAGACGCTAACACACTGAATGACTTTGGAGTTGGAAAATCAAACTTTACTCAAACCAAGAATACAATTAGGATGGCAATACGCTCTCTTTTGAAAAAACACAGTTTAGAAGAAATTTGTGATATGATTAATTAAGACAAGAATCTGCATAATTTTTTTATTGTTTTGTAGTGTTTAAATTTTTCCGCTAGCTTTTCGATCTCACCAACTCCAATCAGGTACCAAAACGCGGAGAAAGCGTGGTTTTCGTCGTATTTCTCCAGCAGATACTCCGCTTGGAGCCCCTGCTCCAACTCGTACTGAATTCGAGCCGCCACAGCTCTGTTTTTCACTCTCCCCCCGTGCCAAGCTCTTCCCCAGTCAAACTTGTAGTCGAAAGCAATCTCTACGCTGTGTAGCTCTTGTGGGGTTAGCCACGAAACGAGGAGGTCGTCGCCCAGCGCTGAAAGTACTCTACAACAGAGGGAGTCATTAGCAACGCATCCGTTGTTTCTGCGCTTTCTCTTGGAGTCAAATTTTTCTTCTTCAGTTGCGCGACGAGTGATTGAAGCCGATTTATCTCCATAAAAAGATCCTGCCGAGAGGCTTGGGCCATTTTCGTGCTTACATGCGCTTGGGAGCGAAGGCTCTGTAACGTCCGCTGGGTTTTTACGTGGGTAACGCGCTTCCAAGATGCGTATCTTGTATGCTCTTCGAGAAGGCCCTCTCTTAAACAGGCTTCGCTCCAAGCTGTTAGAGACGGGTAGATTCTCGTCATTAGCGTGTTTACCACTACGCCATCCGCTCTCGTTATCACAGTGTTTATCACATGTCCCCCATAACCCACTTGTCCAATCATTTTGTGCTTTTTGAAATGAAACTGAATCTCGTCGTTCACCTCGACGAGACCTATACGTATCAGTTCCTCCATGCTGCATCTTACCACATCTAGTGTCATTTAAGTACACCGTAAACAAAAATTATATCACCTGCATCTCCAAAAACTTCCACGTGTTTGTTCTTAACGTTCAAATCATACGTGTAGGCAACCCATATACCATTTTCTACGGATTCAAACAAACTCGCGTCTGCACGCTCAACCACAATGTGGCCGTTTACGCGGATTGTGAACCAGGTGTGCTTTCTTGTGGAAACCCATGTGAAAGGCACATCCACATGAAACTCATACGAGTCAACAAACGCCTTTATCGTGCAGTCGCCATCTATATTCTTCACAGTTAATTCTTTGGCTGGCGCTTTGAAAATGTTTCCGCGTTTTGAAACGGAGAAAGGCAAGCCGCCGATTTCGTAGACTGATTTTGAGCACTTAGGTGGGATCTCAACTATAAAAGTACCCGTATAAACAGCAGAATTGCAAGTTAAAACCCTATTTTTCTTTGTGCAGGGCAATTTGTAAATGGTGTGCATTGCGTCTTCGCTCAACCAAAACTGCAATAACCTGATCACCAAGACCATTACAAACCCAATAAAAATTATACGAAAAGTGATCTTCTTCGAGGCAAACGGAACATGTGTCGGCGAAGCAGGTTTTTTTTGTAATGGTTTAGAAGGTTTTTGTACAGGTTTTTTCTGAGATTCAACATCCAGACTAAAGGTGAACTGCGGTTTCGCCTTTTTTACAGGCAAACGCAGGGGGTTTTGCCTGAAGCTCAACTTCGGTACCTGAGACATGCGGGGGTTATGTATAAAGCACAATACTGTATTTATAATGTGCCACGAAATTTGTAAGCAGATAACGTTCGTTCTGCTCGCAATACTTGTCGCTCATCTCGTACCTAAGGAATCCCACTACCGCTACACTGGCCGAGCTGCACCGAACAGCACAGTAAAATGGACTCCCGAGATGAAAAAACATGGGATGACTCATTTACATTTCGTGGGAACAGGAGAACTCTTGTGGAAAGGAAACTCTATGTGGATTGAGAACCACACGTTTTTTCACATGTTCGGTACTCTCCCGGAAATGACTTTCCTCTCGAACGAGACTTTGAAGGCGGAAGCGCACATTTTCGTATAAAACATCTCAATATAAGCCTTAACGTATACATTCAAATGTTTCCACTTCCAAACCCCAAAAAAAAATCAATCTCGAAATGGCAAGGCACGCACATTATAAAAAAGGGCTCGCTAGAGGGTTACGTAGTAGTTTACCCGGCCGAAAGTTCTACTGAAAAGGTTACAAAGGCGCTGATGAAACCTAAGCACACTTTCATTTTAAAACATGGCGATACATACAAATATGCATACAACGACGGATTTTTTAAGGAAATCCCGGAGAAGTGGTACGGAAAGTCTTTTCTTCGTATAGAAGATGTGCCAAACGAGAATTTAGTTACTATTCAACTTAACGGCAAATTCATAGAGGTGCCGTTTCTTCCAACCGTGCTTTACTTGCGAAAAACCAGTACAAAAAGGAGAAAAAAAACACATAAGATTATAAATAACGTTTACCCTACATGGAGAAACGCTAGCGGAAAAACCATACATTTTAAAGTTGCTGAACATTTCAAAGATATTTTCGAAAAAGCAGACGCTCAAGAACTGACACTGCAAGACCCGTTTGCGGGATACTCAAGTCTAGAAGAAATAAACGCGAGTCAAACTGGACGGCTCGCATTTAAAACAGTTGCTGGATTTGTATACTACCACTGCAGAAACAATCTAGGTTACCCTGTTACGCGTTGATACGAAGTAGATTTTCTTCCCTCACAACTTTACTCATCTTAACTTTGCAAAACACACAAGTATCTGGCATGAAACATTCTTCGTGAGTAACTTTTGTGCCACAGACACACCTGCAAATTTTTACGACGTGTTTTTTCTTTGTTGAATCAAACGGCAGACCGCACGAGTGACAAAACATCTCGACCACATACGGGTCTGCTAAAACTGGGTCGGGTTTCTTCGGAACACATTGCTCCACCATTTTCATAAACTTTTTAGGGCCACCGTGTTCCGAAAACCATCTCGCCCCGGCTTTTGATTCGAATGCATAGTAAGTTGTAGGATCTTGCCACCATTTGTGCAACTGCATAATAGAACCGTGACCGCATTCGCGCATGAGCTGCTCGCCATGCTGCAAATTATCAAATGTACTTTTGTCGGGACAAAACCCGATCATTTTGTCTACATTTATTCATCCTCGTTTAGTACACCGTTTTGGGCAATAGTATCCATAAGAGTTTCAACACGTGCCAAGTAAGTTTTATCTAATTCATATGTTTTTTTTAATGACTCAAGTCCCTTCATCGAGTTTTGCAACTGATCACGCATACCAGGATACTCAATATTTTCAAGTGCGCAAAGATACACGTCGCGGATTCGGCCGAAATCACTTATTCTACTAGAACCATCAAGCCAACGTACGAAAAATTCAGGTAAATATCTATTCTCGTACACACGAAAGTGGCGCTGCCGGGTGTGTAAGCGCTGGTAAGGTTCTAAAACCGAAATAACTCGCAGGTTAACGAGAAGATCCTCCATTTCGGAAACGGTGTACCAGCCTTATACTAATTTTATCGACAGGGTATAAAGGCGGCACCTGCCTCGAAAAGATGAATATCGCTGCTTTTAAACGCCACACGGCTTCAAGAAAGGCGGTGTGTAGGCCCCTACGCACAGGACAACTCGAAGTGACGTTTCCTAAAGACATCGGAGAATGCAAGAAAGGAGTTTTAGCGATGATAGCCGGAGAAGTTATCTTTGCAGACTTTGACTCAAAGAACCAATATGTTCGCTTGCGCACGGATGCCACTCCAGAACTTATCAATCAATGGAGCGGTTACTTACCAAAAGACAACGACATACGTCTTTCGCGTTTTAAAACAGACTACAGTGGGATGCCCGCGCTTGAAATACGCATATGGGAGGAGAAGGATGGAAAATACGTGCGTTATCCTTACGAACTAAGAAACGGAGATAAAGTTAAATGTGCAGCAATACCAGTGAAAAGCAAGGGCAAGATTTACACAAACCTCGGAAGAGACATTTTGGTTGTACAAAAGAGTAGAAAGAAGAAAAGAAAGGTTACCTATTTTAGTGATTGCGAAGATAATTAAATGAAAAATATCTTGTTTTTATTTCTACTAGTACGTTCTACCAAAGGGTGCTGGCTTTATGACAAACAAGCAACAGTTGACAAAATTCAAAAAAATCTAGCAATGCAGCATCGAAAATCTGTGGACAGGCAATATTTTGCAGACGAAATGCAAAAAATGCCCCGAATTTTCAGCTGGGCAGTTTCTCAAATTGGTGTAGAAAACGCGTTTCACAGCTGTGACGCTAATCAGGATGGAACAATAACGCTAGAAGAGATGAGAGAAACATCGACTTGTCTTGATAGTTGCTTCAAGTTGTCAGTTATTAATTTAGCAATTTAAAATTATGGTGTACTTAAATCCCCCTACTTCTGCAAACGATGACTGAACAACAGTTAATTTGGTTAAAATGCGCTGTAAGTTTCCCGTGCTTTTTTTTTACTTCTGCTTTCACAGGCCTCTAACAAACTGTTTCCTCCCCCACAGCTACTCGTCTTGGAGGAGTTTTTCTGCATCAACGGAAATGATTGACTTTAGAAAATCTCTACAAACGTCTTTATCGGCTTCTACACGCACGCCCAATACTTGTCTTTTGTCCTCGCTGCGAAGCCACTCAATAGGATATTCGCGAAGAAACGCAGCAGTTTTTGAATCTACAATAATATCGTTGAAATGATGCATCTCAAACTCTTTGGGTGGATTAGGCTCTACGGAAAAGAACTGAAACTCTTCAGCATCATTAAAAATAATCTTGCGGGTGCTGCAAGCGTTTAGAAGTATCATTTAATAAAAAAATCTGTTCTTTTATAGGGTTATCCTTTAATAGTTTGTAGTAACTTTACATCGTCCACATGAAGCGTCTCACGACCACCAGCAATGGCAATCAAATTTGCATGGTTGAACATTTCCGTTATGAACGATTCGCTATCCGCCTGTAGCGCATCCAGTGCATCGCGGCGAAACCGAATATCTCTTGCGCCTTGCTGAGAAGCAATGTCTTTTACCAAACGGTGAAACGGAGCCGTGGGAATCAAATTACGAGTACTGTTCTGTTCCGACCGAATCTCACGTAGAGCTTTCGACCGAAGGCGAATAGTAGGCTTTTTTGCGATCGGCTGAGCGGCTGGGATCATTTTTGTAAGTTTTAGGACATGTAAATACCCCCCCGATTTTATTTTGAAAATAAATTTTCCGCGACCTACCGTAGAGGAGGATGATTGTACGAAATGCCCTCACCAAGACGCGTGCGTGCATTTTCCTGTTGACAAACTCGTGTATCAAGGCCTTCTATGTACTCCTTCACCCGAACAGCCTCACCATCTGGGTTCCAATTATTAAAGTCATTTACAGCCTTGTGTGTTTCTCGAACAAACTCGTTGTCAGGGACAGCCAAAGTAAACGCTTCACCCTCCTCATCAGGAACAATAAAGTCACGCATTTCAGGATGAATTCCAACACAATCGTCCTCCTCTATATCAAACGCAGGATCACCAACCGGAGTTACTCCAGTCTCGTCCAAACGTGCGAAAGTACTATCCGACAAAGGCCTAAACCCAAGAGAACGAAACGCACCGACTACATTTGAGTGAGAAGCCGTCACAATGTGACGCTGCACGCAACCTTTTGAAATCTCAAACACATGATCAGAATAAGACCAGACGTTACCATCACCCCTTTCGATGTAATAGACATCTATGGTGTTCTCCGATACCGAAACAACCTCTGCATACCAAATCTTATCTTCTTCGGCGTATACAGTAACATAATCACCCGGAACCATTTTTGTAACAAAAAAATTACTTAAATACTCTCAGTTTTTTATTTTAATACACTAATTAGACCGCGACTGCTTTAAAAGTTTCTTTAGGATGTTCTTCAGTGGCGAATCTCTAAGAGTAGCCATAACCTTGTAAAATACTGTGTCACTGTCCTTAACAGTATAGTGAATTTCATCTTTAAGAGGTTTCCCACACAAAGCACAATAGTCGTTATTCTCTAGATCATAAACCTCTTCGTGTTTCTCCAGATGTTGAAGAGCTAACTTTGTAAGACACTGGGTTATGATGATATTCAGCATTTCATTAACGTTGTTGCCTTCAAACACATCGGCTGTTATATTAAATTTGACGCGTATTTCATCTAGCACTTCCTTTTTCATTTCTTGCAACCGGGCAGAAGCACTATAAGCCGATGGATTTTGCATGACTTGGAGCACCAACGGCCTATTGCCACCACGCATTCTCCACTTCCTGCCGTAATTCTCATCAACATAGCTGTTATACTTCAAATTATACATAATATTTCGAACCAATTTTTTCGGTGCCAACTTTTGAGGAACTGCATCGCCATTCTCAAATCTTGAATATAATCTTACATACATAGGTCCACGAGGCCCACTCGGAGTAGATGTTTTTGTTTCAATTGCCATGGTTTCACGCTTCGATTCCGTTTCACGTGCAATTGGTGTAGCCCCCAGCTGTTGATAAGGTAGAGTATATTGTAAGCGAAAGTCTATCCTTTGTGTGTAAGACAACCCGCGTATGTGCCGAAGAAGTCTTTCAGTATCAACGTAGGATAGCAAAGGCCCTTCCTTCACATTCATAATCGCTGATATACACCGTTCCCAAAATGATTCTCCCGGCAACCTGTCTAAATTACGTTTCCACTGATCCCACTTAACTTTATTTACGTGCTCTATGAAAACCAAAATTTCATCTGTATAATGGACAACTTGGTTAACCATGTTCATAAAATCCCGGAGAGAACTGCTGAAATCATCCATCTCACCATTAAAATGCTTCCAAGTGCCAAGGATGAGATTTTTTAATTGTTGTAGCACCTCCCACGAGTACGCTCCAGCCTCTATTTGCAAATCTTCTATACCAAGTTTAATAGATACACATGCTTCAAATCGTTTCCGGTTTTTTTCCTCTTCTATAGTTTCCCAACGCGTGTGTCTATCCTGCACCGTTTTTTTCTCCTGCCCCGTTTTACGCCGTTTGGCCGGGCTTGCACTTGACAACTCTGGAGCCGGAACATCCGGGACAACCGGTTCCTGCACCGTTTCTTTCTTCTGCCTAGTTTTACGACGTTTGGCCGGACTTGCACTTGACTGCGCCGTTTTACGCCGCTTGGCCGGGCTTGCACTTGACAACTCTGGAGCCGGAACATCCCGGACAACCGGTACATCCAGTTCCTGCACCGTTTCTTTCTCCTGCGCCGTTTTACGACGTTTGGCCGGACTTGCACTTGACAACTCTGGAGCCGGAACATCCGCGACAGCCGGTACATCCAGTTCCGGGGCCGAGCTCTGGTCCGAGCTTTCACTATCTATAATTTCTTCAAATTCCTTACGTTTTTCTTCCATTCCTTCTTCCATTTCTTCCATTCTTGCCAATTCGTTTTTGATAGTGCGGTCAGATATTTTTTCGTCTTTCGTCTTATTTTGACCCACTCTCTTAAACAATGTTTCCATTTTTTCCATTAAACGAAACAATTTGAACCACTGATCAACCCACTTGAGTCCTGTTTCGCTGTTATCTTCACCTTGATTTTTTAGTGTTAATCCCTTCATGTGCAAATTCTTAACTTTTTCAGTCTGTTTCTCAATTTGTGGCCTTAATTTAGAAATTTTTTTCCGGAGCTTGATTAATGCGCGGTCTCTACTTGCTTTCTTCTTATCTTTTTCTTTCTTTATACGTGCAGCTTCTTCCGCTCGTTCTTTCTCGACGCGTGCGGCTTGTTCTTCCTCCTCTTTAGCTGCTAACTGTATATCTAAAAGCTCTTTAACTATTTTTCTAAAATCATTTTCTGTTAAATATTTCGACATATTGACCTTAACAACGTCATACGCAGAATAACTATCAATGTCACCACCTCTAACAAAACGTATTCGTATACCAAACCTTTCTTTTATTTTATTCTGCATTTTTGAAAGGGCTATATCACTCAGTCTAGTCGCAGTTGTATCAGACTCCGGGTTCTTCAGCGCCTGCCAAACTTCTGTATTTGAGTAAGTCAGACCAATGGGAACTGCTTGCATGTAATTGAACATGTTTTGAAGTTCATTCTCAATTGCTGGTTCAAACTTTTCCACGTCACTGGATTCATCAGCCGCACTAGAAGAACTAGACTCATCTTCGTCCATTTCCACGTCATCAGAAGCCGGAGCAGCCGGAGCAGCCGCACTCGATGAGCCCGCATCAGCACCTTCTCCACCCATGTCCTCGTCATCCATATCATAAGGCCAGGGCGTAACCTCCTTTTCACGTTCTGCCTTACGTTCCGCAGCCTCACGTTCCGCGCTTGCTGCTTCGGCTTCAAGGGCTGCATATGGACCAAGCTCGTCATCACTTGAAGATCCGCTAGCATCTCCAGAGCCACCAGCATCTGCTGCGATTTGATGCTGAAGAGTACTAGTGAACAATTCAAAATTCCGTAACACCTTAGTGATATATTTTTTATTTTCATTATGCCGAAAAGTGTTATTTACCCAATCGATAAAATCCAATATTCGGGTGTTGTAGTCACCCGGTTGTTTCAACTTTGCTACTGCAGCGCCAAATTCAGCGTCACCTGTATCTGTGGAAGAACCCTGACCCTCAGGGTCACTATATATAAGACCACCTGCATTTTCTACAGCCTCAATGAAATTTTCAACTTCAGACGGAACTGAACTTCCAGAACTAGAAGAGCTAGAAGAACTAGAAGAGCTGGAAGAACTAGAGCTTGAAGAACTTGAAGAGCTCGAACCATCATCGTCACCTAGTAACAAATCGTCCATTGCAGTCCCGTCAGGTTCAGACCCAGATTCATCAGATTCGTCAGGCCCAAGTTGACGTTCATACTGATCCATAGCGTACAAACGTTTCAAAGCAACGATACTTTGAATAATCCGATCACAACCCTGTATCAATTCTTCAGCTTCTGGCTTGCCCCACTTTTTTTTGTCCTCATCTTTCATAGCATATTCTGTCTGTACGCCGTAGACATCTTCGTCTTCAGAACTTAATTGAATATTCGAACCTGACAACATTTTCCGTTTTCGGTTAAGTGCACGTTCACGCTGTTTTTGTTTTATTTTGTCCTTATAATTTTCTATAGCCTCTTTCGTTGTGTTCAAAGTATCAAGTTCTTTTTCACCATTGTCGCGGCCCCACAGCCAAGTTTTTAATAATGTCTTAACAGCTGTTTTCATATCACGAGGAACCTTTCTGCTTCTAAAAATTTCTAACAACAATTCAAGACGGTTTTTGACATCTTCTTCCGTGTCGTATATCGGAACATCATTAATTGCCGTAAAACTTGTGTTTACAAGCATCCCCTGCAAAAAAGTATTTAGAACTTCGAGTTTCTCCACAACAGGCTCTTTTAGTTCACTGATCTTCTTCATCCACTCTTGCTTTAATGCATCCACAATCTGCGATGCACTTTCAATATCCTGGGCTTGTTGTATTTTCAACATATACCGGTTAGCTATTTTTGTGGCGTGTCTTTCCTTTAACGCCAAAACTTTTACTCTTGCTTCGACTATAGCTGTTTGAAACTGCCTAATTTGTTCTCTCAACGTGTCTATATCATCAATATCAAACCTAATTATTGCTTCCCTATAGTTCTCAACAGTTTTTGAAACCATTCCACTTTCTGTTGTGATATTCATGTTACGTCCGGTGC
>Ga0206682_10004973_pt1 | contig 10620 bp, 12 predicted proteins | sample M240m12015metaG_FD_155444 | JGI IMG/M metagenome (GOLD analysis project Ga0206682, IMG submission 155444) | Ammonia-oxidizing marine archaeal communities from Monterey Bay, California, United States - M2 40m 12015 | ecosystem: Environmental > Aquatic > Marine > Intertidal zone | place: USA... | reverse complement strand
GGTTGGCATCGCTATGCATATGCTCCTCGTTCGACCCACTGCAACAAGTGAATGAGGCGGAACGACGATTAAATGCAGCCAAATGGAAAACTTCCCATCGGCATAGTTTCCAAAACTGTCGTCTCAAATGCAGAATGGGTGGAAGCACGGGTTACAAAGTAGCAGACAATGATTTCGTGGACGAATAGAGAAAGAAAAATTAAGTTTTAACCACCAAAAACTCTCGAAGAATTCCTCAAATTAAGTTAAATGCCCTTAGGCTCTGGGTTTATTGTGACCGATAAAATTACGGTATTAATTCATTCAATTCGCGATTCTATGACGAATCTGGCAGATTCTATGGAGCATTTCAAACCAGATTACATTTATCTGTTAACGCCAAGATTCTATGCGGATGGAAAGGCAGCATTAGCAAAGATGGAAATTGAAGAACGAAACAAGCAAACTTTTGGACCCAATGTTAACCATGTTAAGTATGTAGATCTAAGGATAATCGAGGATGCTTGGAGTCAAACTACAATGTTGGAAATGCATCAGAAAATCGATGAGATCAAGAAAGATGCTCAACGAAGAGCAGGTAAAAGCCGATGTGAATTCTATGCTGGTTTGAGCGACGGCCCTGGCCTCATGTCCCCAAGTATCGCCTTTTCTGCGGTATTGCATAACATGAAAACATACTTCACACGTGGAAGAAGGCCGTATTATAACAAACAATATGTCTTAGAAATTGATAATTTAAATAACATTACGAAGGTCAAGAACTGGCTTGATAGCAAGATTATGAACCAACGGAATCTCCGGTATCTCAAACACATCATAGATTTCGAAGATGAAGGTGTTTCTGAAATTAGCACAAAAAATCTCAAGGGAGTAATGACTGAAACCACGAAAGCAATCGATAATGCTCTTAAGAAGTTGGAAGAGTATGAACTCATTACGATTCAGGGGAAAAGAAATCGTAAGATTTCGTCAACAGAACTTGGAAGATTAACTATTAATCTCGGATTGGGCGCCGTAGAATAAAGTAGTGCTTCTATTCTCTAATCCGGTTAAAGTAGTGTTTTTTTCAAAAAGTTCGTGATTTCGCTTCTTTAAAACAATTGGAGAACAGTTGCTTTAATGTCATCCAACGCAATGCACGGATTATGGACAAACCAAACCATCCAGAACTAGACAGGAATAAAATAGAAAAAATTGGCCTCCCCCCTGCCGTAAACTGGCACTTTTGGCCATGGTGTAACTACGGGTGCAAATTTTGCTTTGCGCAATTCGAAGATATACCTCGTGCAGATCGCCTTGAAAGGCACATTGCTCTAATGGTTCCTGAGATGCTCGCTCAATCTGGTGCTAAAAAAATTACTTTTGTTGGAGGAGAACCGACACTTTGCCCATATCTTGGAGACCTACTAACTGTTTCCAAAGAAGTTGGACTAACAACCTGTATAGTTTCAAATGCCACGGGATTGACTGAACAATTTCTTGATGAATGGGGGCATGTGATCGATTGGGTTGGACTGTCCATCGATGCCTCGAACGATGAAATGCATACTGAAATTGGCCGAGGATTAAGAAGTGATCTTTCGCGGGGGACAAGTAACCATCTTGCTTTAGCCAAGGAAACATGGAATCTCTGCCAATCTCGGGGCATAAGGATGAAGCTGAACACTGTTGTTTGTAGACATAACCTCGATGATGATATGACCGAACTCGTGCTTGATTTGATGCCTGAGCGATGGAAGATATTCCAGGTACTGGAAGTAGAAGGCCAAAACGACGGGGAAATTGAAAATTTGCTTGTATCAAAGGATGAGTTCCAGAATTGGATCGAAAGACATCGTCCGGTAGGCAATGCAGGCATCCAGTTTATTCCGGAATCTAATGATTTGATGCGTGGCTCATATGCAATGCTTGATGCTCTTGGCCGATTTTATACGAATGTAAACGGCGGACACCAATACGGACCCTCGATAATTTCTGTAGGCGTGAATGCAGCCTGGAAGGAGAATGTATTTCTTGAAGAAAAATTCACTCTTCGAGGAGGGATATATGAGTGGTCCGATCGGCCTATTGAAGGGAAAGTGAATTCTCGAGGTGAAGATGTATGACTTCTGGAATTATTGCTCTATCAGGGCCTCGGGCCTGTGGAAAAAGTACCATTGCTGAGCACCTCTGTTCAACATATGGATACACGCGCATTGCGTTTGCTGACGCAGTGAGAAATGTTGCACGATGTGCGAATCCTGATTTACAAGATGATCGAATGTTTTTGGCTGATTTAGGTCAAGTATTACGCAACTGTGTCCCAGGATTCACAATTCTTGCCGTGGAACACTCACTCAAAGAAATGAATGGCCCAGTAGTGATCGAGGATATCCGATTTCCCACTGAAATGGAATTCTGCAGAACGATTGGAGCAATTAATATTCGTTTAGAGATTGATCAGGAGTCTCAAATCAGACGTATGATCGATAGAGGCGATGAAATTGGAAAAGTGGAATCATTGCTCAACTCTAAAGACGAATCAAGATTGAAGAATACGATTTGGGACTTTACCATTTCTGCAACAGGAGATTTCAAACATATCGCAACAAAAATCCATGAAATAAACCGAGGTGTTGAAAGTGTGTAAACCGATTCTTTACCTTGACATGGATGGCGTAATTGTCGATTTCCCAGAAACTGTTGAAAGTATTCCAATTGAATGGAGAGAACGGTGTAATGCGTGGTGTATTGAAACTGGTAAGCACCACTCAGACTTTCCAGGCATTTTTGCGATTCTAAAGCCAATGCCCAATGCTATCAATTCAGTTAAAATACTCAGCGAGATGTTTGAAATTTATCTCCTTTCATCACCACCTTGGAACAACTCAAGTGCATGGTCTGATAAGCGTAATTGGGTTGACATGCATTTACCTTTCTTGGGTAGGAAACGCCTCATCCTAAGTCATCGGAAGGATCTGAATCATGGCTTAATTTTGGTCGACGATCGGCCCCGCCATGGTGCTTATGAATTTGGACAAATTAATGGTCAAGCTTGGTTACAGTTTGATGAAAGTGCGAAATGGCCAGATTTTATTGATTGTATTCTTTCGAAAAAGGAGGAATTAGTTTGAATGAATATGACCAAGACGGGGAGGAATCAGAGTATGTGGGGCTTAGTGTGTTTTGGATTTACACCGCCTTCGGCCCCCACAGAGGGATATTACTTGAAGATGGAAGAGCATTCTATTTCACCACCAAGCCTGCGGGAGGACGTACATCGAGGGATTGCGTAATCGTTGAAGAGTACGAAGACGGTTTTGATCGAATTTCTCATTTGAACTTGTTTGAACCATTATTTGTTGAAGAGTACCAAACAGGGTTCCCCCGGGCGGTTTGCGGAATTTTATCTAAGCATTCATCTCGAGGAATCGTGTCGAAAATTCGACACTATTACGGTGAAGTTTGTTTTGTCTAAACGATACCGCGATGGCGAACACCTGACTTTTCAAGTAAATCGAGTACTTTCTTCACAACATCCTCAGCAGAATTATCCGTGTAGTCAAACAATTTGTCCTCAGGACGGCGACCATCAAGTGTCTCTCCCGCTAACTTTGATGACCATCCTTCTGAGCCGACAGCGATTACTGAACGATTGAGTTGCCAAGCAAACGCAAGCTCGGAAAGTGTCCCAGCTCCACCATCTATGGAAATGACTACATCGCTGTTCGCAACAATTACGTTTCTGTATAAGTCGAGTCCTGTTGGAATTATAACATCTGCATGGCCTAAAGCAGGTGCAGGGTCAAAACCTGGAAGAATGGCAATCGTGTCACAATCTGAAGATGCTGGGCTTAACTTGGCACCTTTATGCGCATTTTTTTGTAACGAACCCATGCCACCTGTAACGATACGGCAACCAGCCTCTACAAGATAATAGGACAGATCTTCAACGAGATTCAATGATTCCGTAGATAGATTTCTTGAACCGATAATAGAAATTTGAGGTTTGTACATCTTCTCAGCCACCCTTGGAATAAAACTCTTTCATCTGAAATGTATAATTCTTGAGGAAGTTGTCCATCTCTATCGAAACAGACTGAGGCCAGTCCGTGTCTACCAATTCACTCAATAGTGTATTAACAGCGATTGACTCTTTTCCTTTAATTTTCATTAAACTCATGAGTGCTTTTGAACGATACAAATTTGAGATTAATCTGGCTTCTCTTAATTGAGACAAATGTAAAACTTCCACTCCACTCTGTTTCTTTGAGAAGAGAAGACGAGACAGAATACTTCCGAGAATATCACCTCTTATACCATCGAGAGTACCAAAATCGAAACTTTTCAATCGGTTTTGGACTAAAGAAACTGGAATATTCGTTATCGTAGATGGATGAAATTCAAGAATTTGTTTTGTCCAAAGGGTATCTCCACGGCGAAGTGTTATCCCCCCGCAGGATGGAGTCATATTCGAAAACTCAAGAAGCGGGCGTTTTCCAATAACCACAGTATTTCCACCTCTCGTAAGAATCTCTGACTTACTTTTCCATTGCGAATGGACTTTCCGTGTCAGGCTTTTACCACTAAAGACCCCAAGGTCAACTGCACCGATGCTATGGGCGAAATTGACTCCAATCGGAAACTCAAGATGTGAGGTATTCGACATAGCCAAGTCATGATGCATATCATGAAAGTGTAATTCAGGTGAAATGGAATCAAGAGTGGAAAGTGGTTGTTGAAGTGAACTTGCATAAAAAAAATCGACCAATTGGGTACGAATCATGTAAGGTGGCGGGATTGGTCCGTCTCCGACTATAACCCCAATGCCGACGGTCGCCTTCACAACTTTCATTGATTGAATAGAGGAATAAATTACAGACAAGGCATTCTTAGTAAACATCACATCATCATCAAGAATCCACATTACTGGTGTCGGAGAGAATTCAGCAAGAGCTCTGTGCAATACACAACGCCCCCAGGAAACGCCTGAACATGAGTTTTTCTCCACGTACCATGGGCCGAGTACACCATCTGCAGCTTTCTCAAATCCCCAATCTTCCGAAAGCACTTTCACTGATTGAAAGGGTATTTGTGATGAGGATATAAGGGCTTTAACTACTGACTCACCGAGTTGAAAGCAGCATACTACAAGATGCAAAACATCTGAATCGCTGATACTCTTTGAGAGAGAGTCTAAGAATTGCTGAGCTAAATCAATATTTCCAAAAGTGACACCCAAAGTAATCTCTTGACGCGAGACATTTCCGATTTCAAAATGCTCTGAGTTGTTGGTCGTCTCTCCACTCTTTACTGTATTAGATATTTTCAGATCCCCGTTACGTAAACCTAGCTTTTTGGATAAATATCGCCCCTGAATGTTTGAATTTAGTACTGCCAATTGATAGGTATAGCCTGCATGATTACCGGTAGCTTCATGCCACCGCAATTTGAACTCTTCAATCCATTTCTCAAGTCGAAGAACCTCGTCAAAACCTCCCGCCAACAAAAATTCCTCAAGAGAAATTTCAATACATATTTGTGGGAATACAAGTATCAATGATTTAATTTTCAATTCAAAACGGTGAATGAGGAGAACGTCTACACCGTGGTTCAAGCAGGATGGCAGTGTATCAGAGCGAAGGTTTACCTGCGAAGTGATGAGATTATTCGTATCTAAATCTTTGAGTTGGACTTGTCGATATCCAGGTAGCGCCAAGACCTCAATCCGCATGTATTATTCCATCCTTGACTTATGAGACTCGGCACTGCCTCGTTGCTTTAGGTGATGTAAAAGAGATTCTGGATCTGGGTCAATGGATGCGAGCGACGCGGTATCCTTGGGAACACACTTCCCTCCGTATCCACCAAGATTTGGAGTAAGGTGAGAGGGGTTATTAATTCGCCTGTCACGCCACACTGTTTCCATAACAAGTTCTGGATTTGCCCCAAAATGTTTAGAAATTCTCTCGATTTCACAAGTAAAGGTGACTTTTGTTGCGATGAAAGCATTGTGAGCCAATTTACCAAGTTCAGCATCTATGTTCGACATTGGAATTCTCGGTACATTGCTCTGAACCCAATTGAAACATTTTAGCAATAATTCTTCATCTTCAGGCCGGCAACTGTAGGTGATTCTATCTGGGTTTTGAAACCATTCGAGAGCATCTTTTTCTCGCAAGAATTCAGGTACATATGAAACCCTTAGAGAAGGGTATTCAATTTGAATACAATCCATAGTTCCCGGTTGTAAAGTACTTTTAATCACCACTAGGCCTTTAAATTCCGCCTCATCTAAAGATGAGACTACATTGAAAATGTTGGACATATCGAGTTGACCTTCCTGCGTTCCATTCGTTGGCACACATACGAACACAGCATCTGTTGAAAGTATATCATTCCAATTCCCTCGACCATCGATATCGAACCCTATGACGTTGAAATGGTCACAAAGGGTTTCTCTGGCTGCGGAACCAACAGAACCCAAACCGATGACCCCTAGGTTTGGATTGAAGTAGTTGTGCCATTGAGAACCTGCAACCTCCCACCAGTTTGAATAAGCGCTGTTATAGACATTCCTTGCACGATGTTTCTCATATGCCAGAAAACTGATCCGTAAACGCTCAAGTGCCTCAGTTACAATTTGTTCAGAGGTTGAGAATTCAAGTTTGATAGTTTCTTGAACAATCACCTCGATATTGTTTTTATCTCCTAAAATGACAGGCAGATTCTCTTCCACTCCAGTGATTAATCTCATTTGGTTTGCAACAATTTTACTTGCATCGTACATCGATATAGCGTTGTGTCGAATTGTCCCGGTATGAATATCTTCGTCCGGACTCGATAGGGGCTCTATTTTTCCAAAGAAGGGAAACATTGCTCCTTCCATCCGAGCTAGAGGTTCAGTTTCTACATGCTCATTCACTGGATGCCAATCAACTAAATCAGGACGCCATTTGGAATCAGCATGGACCCATAAACCGATGTGAACTGGCCGATCATGGGAGCCGGTATTCGGGGATGATCGATGCCATGTTAAACTGTGAATAAGAATTGTATCACCCTTTGATACTGGGAGGAAAACTTGAACTGCATCTTCTGGAAATTCATCTTTTTCTTTAGCCATGAAATCAACTGGTGAATCACAACCGCCAAGATGGCTCATATCGATCACTTGAAGACAACCATCATCGAGCCCAACATCTAAGAAAGGAGTCCAGGAAGAAACACCTGGCGAATCAACTGGCCAAAACATCGAATCTTGATGCCAAGGAATTTTGTCGTTATGTCCTTTATGGGGTTTGCATATTATATGATCATGGAGCAAACGAGTGCCTTGCCAACCCATGCTTTTCCAACAACTTTCATGTAAAACTGGAGAAAAAATAAGTTCATGGAAAACGCCGACTTCACTGTCCCAGAGGTTCCTCCATTGACTGACTTCATTTTCGTATTCCATTAATGATAGTTCCATTTCGGACGCATATTTCTGCTTGAGTGAGCGCCATTGCTCCAATCCATTCTCGACGAGAGATGTACTGAGATTGTCTTGCAGAACTACCCACCCATGAGTATTATAAAATTCGATATAAGAAGGATCATTCTTACTAAACTTAACCTGATTTATGCTTTGCTTCATTTTTTACTCTCCATTTTTACACTCTGCCAAGACTCAAAGGCAGTATTGACATCGACATTTTCAAAAAAACGAGATGAAAACCATGTTTTCAACCAATCCATAATCCGTTTTGGGCTGTTCAGAAATTCTTCACCATGTGGTGATGTTGCTCGCATGTCCCGTAAAATGGCTCCTCCATCACTCCAGAAACGATTCACTCTCAGTCCTGTAAGGAATGGCCCCCAACCTGGAACCGTGTAATGAAGGTCGTGCATCCGATCGAAACGAGAAAAATCTACTCCCTCGTCCGTAAAGAAGTGGTTCAGTGTCCAATCAGAAGTGGAACCATGCTGAACCTCCCATCGATTGGATTTGTTGACAACTCGATATGAAAAAAACCAATTTGAATGAATTTTCTCATCTCCAAGTTTCACAGGTTCGAAATAAGGATATCCATTTCCGACATCAGCCCACCAATCTTCATTGCCGATTTTAACAATTAAGGAAATGTGGCAATCTGGTTCGCCCATCGTTGAAGAAACAAATCTAGGCTCAAAGCCTAAATGGCGGAGTAATTCATGAAGAAATGGGTTTCGCGCAGTGCAAAGACCACCCAAACCATTCAGCATTTCAAATTTGATTGTTTCGACCGAAGGGCGGCGGCGTGGTGCTGTAAGCATAGTTAGATTTTGGAAAGGGACATGTTCTACTATACCATTGATTATTTGTTTGAGGAATTTAACCGAAGGTTCTGTTTTAAGAACACGAATTTGTTGAAGAAAGGATTCGATTTCCGAATCATCGAGTGGAATCTCGAATTCAACCACTTGCGAGCACCTCTAATGCTTTCAAAAGATGTTGAGCAGACGGTCGAAGCTTTGTAGGGTCAATCGATTCATCAATTCCGTGAATCGTCGAATAGTCATCATTTGGTCCAAGTGCGATGTAAGGCACGTTCTTTAGCAAATGTACCAAACATGGGCAGCCTTGATTGCCAAAAGCTTTGTTCATTGGCCGAACACGTACTTTCGTTTCCATGCCTAATGAAGTATTCAACTTTACAATTTCATCAATTACAGACTCAAGTTGTTGATTCACGTTAACTGCCATAATTCTGTGATTCCCATTTTTGTAAAAATAACCGGTTTCCTCTACCCACATGTCAATCGGTGGTAGATCCAGTGAAGGGTACATTTTCATTGCAAAGGGACTCCCAATTTCCTCTTCACCTTGAAGGATAAACACCAAGTTGCAAAATTTCGACATCTCATCCAATAACAAAACCCTTTGAGCTAGTGGAACTAAGTTATCTGCAACTCCTCGACCATACCATCGACCATTTAATTCGATTAAAGACCATGGATCTGTACTCCATTCAAGAGGTTGAGCATCTTCAACATCATAATGAGAAAAGAAACCAACTGTTGGTCGGTCTGGGTTAATGGACGAGGTTGCAATCAAAATCGGCCGATAGGGAGCGTCGGGATTCGGAACACGCTCTACAGAGAAACCCCGTTCTTGAAACAAAGAAGTCACAAATTCTGAATTTGATTTCAAACCCGCAGGATTGCCTTCATGTGCTTTGTTTTGAACGAAACTTTCAACCATTTCTTTGCATTGTTGAGTCTTTACATCATTCCATGCCATTGTATCACCTTCATCTTAAGCACTACGTAATCATGCAAGCAATCTGATATTCTCTCCAAGTGCTATCTCAATCCATTTCCCATCTTGCAATATGTGCAAATTCTTGCCAATAAAGCAAAGATGACTTTTTCCGAATTCGTCTTCATATTTACACGGTATGAGGGCAGAGGAATTTGATCGCGTTATTGAGGAAAGAAGACCCTCTATATGCGAACTTAGGCTATCTATTTTGGAGGTTAGATTTTCTGTTCGGGCACCGAGAGATTGCAAGTTCGAACTAATCCTGTCATGATTTTTTGTTTTTCGTAATACTTCTTGGTCAACATTTAGTTTGGATTTTTGTTTCTTAAGAAGTTTCTTTTTGGAGGGAGAGTTGAGATTGTTATTTAACAAAGTAAATCGGCCATTGTGTATTTGATATTTTTTCCGCTCCTCCTTCTCCTTTTGCCAGTCAGCAGCCGTTAGTTCATCAACTGATTCATCACTATTAATCCACCCAGGAAAAGCGTCATTTGTTATAATGATAGAATTAGGATTTTCTCTTTTAAGTTGTATTATTTCTGAATCGTTGGAAATTTTATGAGCGTTAAACAATTTAATGCATTTATTGAATTGATTTTTAGAAGGTTTGTAGTAGGTTGGTGCTTTCTTAGTCGTAGAAATATCAACACAAACCAGCACATTGTGACCCTCTCCTCGCAAGGTTTGCACTGCGAGTTTCAAACGATCTACGTCAATGAGAGCGACTTCTTTTCCATCAATAGTTTTCGGATGATCATTATCATGAAGAATGTTTGATCCGTCAAGAATATAAGTATAGGCTTCTTTACCAATCATGTCTTCACCTTCATTTCTTTGCATCTTTCAACAGTTCGAGTAGAGCCACAATTCCAATTCCCGCGGCAGCTCCAGCGAGCCCTCCGACCAGTACAGCATTGAATACTTCATCAGTACCTTTTTTCTTGGATTGTTCCTTGAGTTTTCTTAATTGATAACCGATGACCTGCTGAGAAGTGTTCAACCTCTCAGCAATCTCAGATTGACTCCATCCAAGGGCACGTAATTTGAGTAACTCGGCTATCTGGTTTGGGGTCAGGGCCATGTCTGACCGTAGACTATTAGGCATATAAGTTTGTATTATACAAAAAGTTGGAGTTTAATACAAAATATATTTGTTAAATATTGTACTGCGTTTTTTCATCCCCTGGCTATGCTCAAAAACAGTCACGAGATTGATAGAACGAAATCAGCACGGCCTGGACTATGGTCAAAACTGGTCCCCGCTCCCAGACTTGAACTGGGGACACCCTGATGTCTGCTGAGACGTTTGTTTTTACACAACTACAGTCAGGTGCTCTACCAACTGAGCTAAGCGA
>Ga0206682_10004969_pt1 | contig 10625 bp, 6 predicted proteins | sample M240m12015metaG_FD_155444 | JGI IMG/M metagenome (GOLD analysis project Ga0206682, IMG submission 155444) | Ammonia-oxidizing marine archaeal communities from Monterey Bay, California, United States - M2 40m 12015 | ecosystem: Environmental > Aquatic > Marine > Intertidal zone | place: USA... | reverse complement strand
GAACCTCACTAGACGATGGCCCCGTGTATGTGAATACACCAGTAGCACTATCATAAGACAGTGAACCATCACCACCCGTATCGTTGACAAGGAGAGATGCCTTCGCATCAGAGTCAGCACGAGCAGTTGTGTAATAGAGGTTTGTGCCTTCCGCAACATCAGAAGTTGTTTTGGTTGCAAGTCTTACATCAAAGTCACTATCCGCTCTTGTGGTCGTATAGTAAAGATTTGTTCCCTCTACAAGATTACTCGTTGTATATGGGTCGAGTGTAATCGTTGTGAGGAATGTTGCACCATCAGCAGTGCCGATGGAGAGATTGCCGTTTGCAGAGTCGAATGAGAATGAGGATACACCCGCAACCGCGACTGAACCCGCACTGTCAAGTTGACCCTGTGCGTTTACTGTGAAGACAGGAATCTGAGATGCAGAACCATATGTCGCTGCGGTAACACCCGTGTTCGTTATAGAAATCGTATCTGTCGAACTATCGTAGGTGATACCCGTGCCACCGTCAAGGGCTGCACCTAAGTCACTGTCGAAATTAGATTTGGTATAGACTTGTTCTACATCAAAGGAGAACACACCTGTTGAACTATCATAGGACAAGTCACCAGCAGAGGAGAAGTATCCACGAATACTTCCGATAGATGTTGTATCACCCAACGCACTATCAAAACGACCACGAGTATAATACAGGTTAGTCCCTTCAGTGATATCACTTGTCGTGTTGGTCAGTGTGGTGAACTTCAGTGTTCCAATATTGGCACTATCAAAGGTTGCCTGTGAACCAGTGAGTTGAGTGTTTGCCAGATTGGTGATAGTTGCAGAATCAATTCTTGCTTGATTTGAGTATAGTTTGTATACTTGTTGTTCACCTGTAGATGAGGAGTCAACCAGTCTGTGCCATGAACCACCATGTGCAAAGTATCCCCGACCCGTTGCGTGAACGTGTGCAAACATACCATGATAGGTAGACGCACTTGGAAGGTCACCCTCTGTGCTGTATACGTTTCCAAAGAGAATCTTACCAGTTGTCTGGAATGTCTCTGAACCAATTGTCCAGTAGTCATTTGACTCGTCCCACAGAAGTGACTTGTTTGTATCATCACCACGTTCAATCTCGATACCCGCATCTTCACTGGCTGAACCAGTTGCGTTAGAGTTCAGAACAATGGTGTTGTCTGCAAGTTGGATTGTCTCTGTGTTGACAATCGTCTGTGTTCCTGATACAGTTAGGTTACCACCAATCGTAAGATTAGAACCAATCGTAGTAGACCCGCCAACGGTGAGACCATTTGTGATTGTGGAACTATCTGCGGATGTTCCCCCAGTGAAAGTCTGCGTTCCAGATACAGTCAGATTACCAGCGACATTCAGGTCACTGTGGAATGTTTCCGCAATATCTGTTCTCGCGACATCGGAGTCGTTGAAACTTAATATGCCTTCTGAACTATCGAATGATAGAATGTCACTGTTTGTCGTAGACACTTTGATACTAACAGCAGTCTTACCACCATCACTATCGAGAATTACAAAGTTGCCATTACTATCTTTAAGGTCGAGTGTCCCCAGAGTGATTGTATTTCCTGAAAGGAACAGGTCTCTCCACTTATTGGTAGAACTGCCGAGGTCATATGCCTCGTTACTATCTGGTATCAGAGAACCAGTAAATGTTGTGTTGGTAAAAGCAAAGGTATATTGAGAAGATGAACTATCATAAGTTACAGTAACGTTATCGTCACCTCTGAGATTAGTTACTTCGTAGTTACCAGTCGAGCTCTTGTATGCAATAATTGAACCGTCTGATTCGTTTGCGGTTACATCCACGCCACCCAAATTGGTAATAGCAAAAGAACCAGATGTAACTCTCTTGACAGGAGTTCCTACTTTTAGTTTTTTAATTCTTATTTTATCAGTCATGCTTTTTACTTTGTTACAGATGGTGAAACTTCGATTTGACCTTCAAGTATTCTCTCAATAATAGTGTTTGAATCACTATCATTAAAAGAGAGTTCGACATCATAAACATACCGACCTCTTGTTTTGAGTGTATCGGTTTGAGTGTTCGTTAGAGATAAGGTTACAATACCATCGCCAGGTGGTGTTGCAATAACAGAGGTGAACTCTAAGGTGTTTGGGTCATTCGCCGAGTCAGCATATCTTCTTTTCATTTTTGCCGTGACTGACCTATTTGTCAAATCAAACGCGCTACCACTGTCATGAACCAGTTCAATTTCGATGGCGACATCTGTTCCCTGATTAATGACAATATCTTCGTAGTTAGTTGACATGTTATATACCCATATAAAAACAAATTCTGTTGTTATTTATAAGGATTTATTCGTCAACGAGACTAGAAATCTGACATTATTTCTTCGATAACTTCCTGTTGCATACCCATACCAGTCTCATCCATGTTCAATATGAACGATACGGTGAGTCGCCAACAGTTGGTCTTTGCAGAATGATAACATAGTTTATTCCAAGAATCTCTGTAATGACCAAAATATCCAGCTTTACAGTTCCAACCCTGTTTGTCTTGCATCACTACTTCTTTTCCAGTTTCGCCATCAATATACGAAAAACTACCATCTCCTGTCTCCGACCAAGAAAAGATGAAGTTGTATCCAGGCGCATTCGCATTATTGTGCCATGAAATATAACCGCCTGGCGGATATAGATTAGTCAATGCATTATTTTTTACACATATTGATGAAGCTAAATTCGAATTGAGTTTGCTATACTTTTCTATGAAAAGAGCTCTGTTTTTCTGACTTGCTTTATTAAGGAATGATATTCTATCACGTTTTAGAGAATATGAGTGTAAGTCTTCAGGATACCCATCATGACGTTCTGCCATTTTTACAATCTTATCTCTGTATGTTTCTTCGGTAAAACGATTCTGGTCTGCATTGTTACCATGAAGTCTGACATTTTCTCGAACCAAATCCTTGTTTTCATAATACCACAAAAAATCATCAAGTGATTCTAGAATATATGAGTTGTTGATGGGAACATCAATTATCTGTGTCATAGAGGAGTATCTTTTTTCAATGTTGCAGAAAAGTGTCTAAGGATTGGCGGTTTACCTGATTTAGATTTTATCTCACCTTTATCTGAATAAGAATATTGTGAGAAATAGTTCCAACGAATATCGTCCTCAAAAATACCAATCTTCAGGTCTTTATATTTGTCTACCTTGTTGACCAACCACCAGAGTGTTGTCTGGTCAAAATGTTTAAGGTCTTTTCTCCATTGTTCATCATCAAACCCCTCAGGCTGCCATGTGTTATCAAACTGTTTTCTATACAGGTCATTCCAATCATGCATAAACTCTTTGATTAATGGATTATAACTTCTGTATAGACATACACCGCCACACAAGCTATATTCTTCTCTCTGACCTTCATAATTAAAATTTCTGATTGCATAGAACTTCTCACGTTCTTTGGTCAGTTCATGGAATACCATGTCATAGTCTTTGAGTTCGTCCCAGACTGTCATGATATCTTCATGTTCACAATCCATGTCTGCATCGACATACATTGTTATATCATATGGAGTTTCTGCCATACCCCAAAGTTTTTCACGATAGTGACTACCACAGAGTTTGACATTATCGAAGACATCTAACCTATCGTCAATAAAACGTTCTTCGGTAAATAGTGTTATGTTTGCATCAGGATAGAAATCGCAAATAGACTCAGCTAAGTTTACTGCATAACTATAAAAGTTTGGATTCTTTGATGCGACAATAACAAATCCTTTAGTCGGATTCTGCATCGAGGGATTCCTTCACAATCATGATAGCATAAAGATTGACTTCAGGAATTGATTTTGACCTACGCAATTTTGATTTCAAGACACGATTCTTGGAGTTTTTAATTTCGTCAATCTCAAACGTTTCTAATTTATACTTGAATAATTCTTCGAGTTTCTTTGCACGAGATTGTTCTGCCTTTTTTTGTTTCTCGACTTCAGCCTCATCAGCCTTTCTTTTCAACCTACGTTCCGTAGATGCGTCAATTGCTTCTACTCCAAGAAAGTCTACGATTTCAAGAAAGAGTTCATTTTCAGAACCATCAGAATTAAATTTATCAACTTTGTGAACTTGAGACTTTTTCTTTCCGTCTTCAAGTGTTTCTTCTAAAATTGCGTTCAGAATATGTTTTCGGGGAGTTTCCCAAAATGCATTATCTAACCATCGTCTAGTCATTTTCATTCTCCATAAATGATATCAGTAATTATATATAAAAATTTTATGCACACCTCAAATAGAGAGTATATGTCTCAACTGTTTCGGAAGAACCAGCCTCTAATACTGCGCCTTCGTAATTACCCACATAATCTGTTGTGAAGTTACCTTCGTAATTACCTTGATAGTCGCCTGTATAGTCTGTGCCTACAAAGTCTCCTGTGTAGTCCGTGCCTAAAAAGTCTCCTGTGTAGTCCGTGCCCAAATAGTTACCAGTATAGTTACCCACATAGTTGCCCTCGTAAGTAGGTATGTAATTACCTAAGTAGTTACCATCAAAATTACCAATAAAATTGCCAGTATATACTGTGCCATCATAGTCTGCTGTGTAGTTACCTACAAAGTCACCTGTGTAAGATGGACTAAAAGTGCCGACATAATCTTGAGGTCGAGTGCCATCGTAGTTACCCAAAAAAGCAACTTGATAGTCTCCTACATAATCAGCCGAAATAGAAGTTCTTGTTGAGTCTGTGACTCGTGTTGCAGCATAGTTACCAATAAAGTTACCAGCATAAACATCTTCATTAACGAAGTTGCCTATAAAATCACCTGCAAAATTACCCATAAAGTCACCAGTAAAGTTATAAGGGGATGTGGTGGATACGCGCGTCGAGTTTAGCGTTGACTGTCTGATTGAATTTCTTGTAAAATCTCCAGAACTAGTCCGTGTTGAGGTTCTTGTGAAGTTACTACCAGTTTCATAGTTACCGACAAAGTTACCTAAAAATTCTGTAGCTGTATAGTTACCCAGATAATTTGGTGTCACATAATTTTGACTAAAGTTTCCTGCTATCACTCCTTCATAAGCACCATCATATGCATTTGGAGAAGTAAAACTTTGGTCACGTTCTCTTGTGAAGGTGCTAAGTCTAAAACCAATATAATTATTTTGGAAGTCACTTGTCGAGTTTCTCGTTGAGGTTCTAGTCGAAGCAGTGCCGTCAGAATTTCTCGTTGAAGTTCTCTGTGAGGTTCTGGTAAAATCAGTATTGGAGGTTCTGGTAAAATTAGTATTCGAAGTTCTAGTAAAATTAGTATTCGAAGTTCTTGTAGAGTTTCTAGTCGAGTTTGCAGTTCGTGTTCCCTGTGATGTTCTTGTAGAGACTATAGGCGCGGTAACTGTCCGTCTTGTATCGGTTGCAGTTCCCATTGCTTTCCAAGTTCCTGTATCAGTCGGTGCGCCTTGAGTCGCACTACGCAACTGATATGCGCCAATACCATTTGTTGTTGCCATCACATTGGACATGATTGCACGACCAAATGTCTCCCCGACATCAGAGTCATTCATTTCTTGAATGCCTTGAAACGTGCCTGTCAAACCAGAGGCACGTTTCAATGATACTGGACGCGATTGTGTAGGAATAGATGCACTATCACCTGATGTTACATAATTCTTCACATAGTAGTAATATGGCATCGCGCCAAACTGCTTGGTATCAGAGAATGCGGCATCAGCGATACTATACTCTGCGCTCGGTGCAGAACTACCAAGTTTGACAACACCAGCCCAGTGATTATCAGAGTCAAAGAGATATCCTTTGAGTCTACCCGCAATGGCGTCAACTTCGGACGAATCCATTTCAGTCAGTTGATTAGGTGTTCCCGAAACAAATTCTACAGGATAACGTCTGTCACTTGATAGTGCGACCTTACCAGTCTTCTGATAGACATTTGTATTGGTTGTTGTGAGAGAACCAGGCGCTGCACTATCAGCAGCAGCATAACTTGTATCGGTGAAAGTGCCGATATTATTTGCACTAGCAGAAAAGCGGGTGACAGCATATGGAGCTAAACTCAGGTTTTCGCCATAATCGTTAGTCAGATAATCTGCGATACGAAGACCAGCTTGATATGAAATCCACTCCTCATCAGCCGAATCCATTTGATGAAGATTGCCGTCAATCGCACTTGCACTGTCGAGTCTTAATATAGTCGTTCCCATGACAGTATTTAGTCCGTTCTTACATAGAGTGTGAATGTCTCATAGGCATCAGCAGATTTGTCTGTGCCGATTGTTGTGCCAGTGAAGTCACCAGTAAAGTTACCTACATAGTTACCTTCGAAGTTACCTTCGTAGTTACCTACATAGTTACCTTCGTATTGAGCAGAATAGACGCTACTATATGCGTCACCAGATTGGAAGTTCGCGTCTCTTTCTCTCGTATAAGTGCCTTCATATGATGAAGTTCTTGTTCTATCATAAGTTCCCGTAAATGATGAAGTTCTAGTTGAATCTCTGGTGGAAGTTCTGGTTCTTGTTGAATCTCTGGTGGAAGTTCTAGAACCATAGTTACCAACAAAGTTGGCCGCATAACTCGCAACTTTTGATACTGAATAATCCGAAGAAAAACTGCCGCCGGTGATGTATGACCCTTTGGTATATGTGTCATAACTGCCAGAGGGTGGAGGAGAAGTGTCGGGCCCAAAAATGGAGCTGACATACACTGTAGTTGTGCCGAAGCCGTTCATGCCGAAATTTAACACCACATAGGAGCCATCCCATTGAATGCTAATTTGGCCAAATTGGTCAACTATCCATCGATATTCGCCAGGCGACCCCAACGGGTTGTTTCCATAGGCACTGCCTAAATTTACAGTTGAATATCTTGAGTAGAGGCCGGTATAACCGCCAACATAATTGCCCGTATAGTTCCCAGTAAAGTTACCTTCGTAGTTGCCTGCATAGTCAGTATTATAAGCACCTTCGTAGTTGCCTTCATAGTCAGTAGAGTATTCACCATCATAGTTACCTATGAAGTCGCCTGTATAATCAGCCGTAGTTGTTCTCTCAAACTGACCTTCATAGTTACCTAAGAAGTCGCCTGTATAATTACCTTCATAATCGGTAGAATAGTTACCATCATAGTTACCATCATAATCTCTAGAGAAATCAGAGGATTTTGTTTGGGATGGAGAACTAACTCGTCCAGTAGAAGAATTAATGGTCGCGGCGTTATTTGACCAACCAGTTCCAGCAGTTTGTGAACTAATTGAGTATATAGTAGACCCACTAAGATTAATAGTTATACTACCACCTGACCAAGTAGTAGGCGTAGTAGTAACGTTACTATAGGTATTATATTGCAAAGGGCCATATTGAACGCCACTGAAAGTTACATAAAATGTAGCGTTAAGAGCATTAGATGAAATATTTGTTCCTTGCCCTAATACAAATTGTCTACCGTTTCGAATAACATAAGCTTCCGCTGTTTGCACAACAGCAAGGCCGCCAGTATTCGTAGTAGTATAAGAAATACTAAAGCTATCGCCATTATTAACAGTTGTGCTTGCAGGAGGAATAATTGTTTCGTCAACAACAATTGTCCTCGCGGTCTCAGTGCTGCCAAGGCCTATATAACCAGTGCCTCCATCGCCAGTATAATTACCCGCTGGAACTCCACCTGTTTGTATAATAGTTCTTGGGTATGAACCAGAACCAACGCTTGAAATTCCACTTGCGCCGAATGTGCCAGTATAATTACCCGTATAGTTGCCAATATACTGACCTACATATGATGAAGTTCTGGTTCTATCAAAATTTTCGTCACGTTCTCTGGTATAATTCCCCAGATAATTGCCAAGAAAACCATCCGTGAAGTTACTAGTTCTTTGACCACCATAGTTACCCAAATAAGGTATATTCCCTAAATAGTCGGTAATATAGTTGCCGATATAACCATTGTAAGCACCTTCATAGTTACCATCGTAATATTGATGAGGGCTAGTGAAAGAAGAACTTCTCACTGTTTCAGAAAGGGTAGTGCTTGTGCGAGTATAGTTCACATCAATGATTTGATTTCTAAAATCGGTTGCAACACCTTTAGGTTCCCATGTTCCTAAGATACCAGATTGGGATGGTGTCCCATCACCCGATGACCTTAACATGTATGTCCCAATAGGTGGATTAACTACACTTGTAGTATCTGCAAGATAGTTACGCACACGTTTATTCAGTGTCTCGTCTAGTTGGTCGGAGTCAGCAATTTGAAAACCCTGAAAGTCATTATTCAGAACGAGATTGATTTCGTCTGCGGAGTCAAGTCCAATACCTTGGTAATTTGAGTTTGTCGGAATTGAGCTCAACAGACTCGCAAAATAACCATTTGTCCTTGTATGGCTGATTAGTTGATTTGTTGAACTATCAGGAATAATAGAACCTCTGTTCCCAGGGCCTGGGAACTGAAAATAACTCCAGCCGGGTCTCATTACTGCGACATCGGAATAATCTTTGAAACCACGCAGATTATTGTTCGTTAGATTGTTAACACCTTCAGAGTCGTAAATATAAGTGACACCATCTGTGAGGCCTTCAGGCCCGCCCTCGCCATCGACGAAGATGCCATCGTAAATTTTTTGTATTCTAAATGTTGCATTGCTATCAAAGTTAAAAAGGAATGACCACTTACCATCACTCTCAACAAGGCTCTGCATTGTTGCATCAGTAGCAGCAAAAGTCGCAGCAGAATCGCCAAATCTATCAGAGTCAACCAAATTAACTCGACCTTTTACACCTAACCAAACTTGTGGTCTTGAACCAAGTCTGTGTGAGGCTGTATCTCCTGCACTATCTTTATAAACATAGTTAATGGTGGCGTTGTCATGAATTTTGTCTCCATAATTCGAACCGCCAAAGCTTTGGTTTGAAACCGTTGAGAATTGTGTTTGTTGAAAGTTTTTTAAGAGAAAGTCTTTCGGCCCTCGGCCAGCAGGGCCATTAGCTCGTTGCCAAACACCATAAATTTTATCATTCCACTCTTTGTCAAGAGCTAGGTATAGTGATGAATTACTATCAAACTCTTGAGTTGTCGAGTTCAAACTAGTAAAAGTCAATGCGGCACGATTAAAACTAGCTAGAGAGCGAACACCTGGCGATGATGGATAATATCTACTCTTTGAATATATAAAATCACTATCTCTACCGATATCCTTAAACGCACCAGCGACATTTACTTCCGCACTATCCGTTCTATATTTCATGGTGAATGGTTTTGCACTGTCAGAAGGAACACTATCGGTGAGGTATTGTTTCTGCCAGATGTGATAGTTTACTGCATCACCACTTGTGCGAGTATCACTATAGAAGTTTGAAATAAGTTTTGACCAAGAACCGTTTGCGGAGTCAAAGTCACTGTCACCCAGATAGATTACGCCTGGATAATCATTATCGACCATACGACTGACAATTTCATTATTGAAATTAGTCCAGTCATCGTCAGTAAAGGCTTGAAGAATTTGTTGACTACCACTATCAGTCTGATACACAAAGTTTCTATAATTTGAATCTGTGTATTCTAATGTCCCAGTTCCCTGATACAGGTTTGACGTAATACTAGTGGTTGAAAAAAGAGCGTCAGGGCCATGAGTTCCTGTTGCAGAGTCATAGAAGGTGTTTATAATATCACCAATGTCTCTTTTATCTGTATTGGCATCTCGAATACCATAACCAGCGACAGCGTTACTATCCAGACCTACAAGTTGTAGTCCAGCTCGGTATGCTAGAAAATCGTAGTTAACAGTATTGATGGACTGAAGTCCGGCACTGTCCTTTAGTTTTAGTGGAACGCTAACGCCCATTTTCACTGTCCTTAATTTAGTTGTGTGCCAGATTCATTGTAAATTTTTGGTGTATCTGCCCTTAGTGCGTTAAGTGCGTTAACTACTTTAAGTCTTTCATCACCAACAAACCCATCAGAATCCAACAATCTTAGACTACCGATTGTGTTGCTATTTAGACTTGAACTTGAGTCCAACGAAGCAAGGTCTTGTGATAATGAGTTGATTGCAGTTGTGAGGTTTGTTTTATCATCAACATCTGCATTAAATGAAAGGCTACCCAGTGCGCTATCTAATTTTTCGAATGACCCAAAGATATTATCTGCGACTAGATGATTGTTGTTGCCGTTAGAATCAATTGCGATGTCTGCGAACAATTCGTTAACTGCACCCGCGATAGTCTGTGCGGTTGTGTTAAGTGATGCGCTACCGATTTCAGCGTCAAGTTCATTGATTGCACCACGAAGAGTAGTCGCAGAAGTAGTGAGTGTTGCCGCACCAATCTCTGTGTCATGCTCGTTGATAGCGCCAGCAAGTGTCTGTGCTGTAGTTGTAAGTGTTGCGTCACCAATTTCTGCATCAAGTTCATTGATTGCTTCTTTGATTTGTGTTGCTGTTGTTGTAAGACCAGCATCACCTATCGAATCGTGAAGTTCAGCAATAGCACCTGTGACTGTAGATGCTTTTGTGCCCATTGCTGAGTCGCCTTGAAGTGCATCAATCTCGTTGATAGCACCGATAGCATTTGAAGTGACAGTTGTTGTCAGAGTAGAATGGTCACCGAGTTCTGTTCTTAGTTCATGAACAGCAGCAGAG
>Ga0206682_10004965_pt1 | contig 10629 bp, 9 predicted proteins | sample M240m12015metaG_FD_155444 | JGI IMG/M metagenome (GOLD analysis project Ga0206682, IMG submission 155444) | Ammonia-oxidizing marine archaeal communities from Monterey Bay, California, United States - M2 40m 12015 | ecosystem: Environmental > Aquatic > Marine > Intertidal zone | place: USA... | reverse complement strand
TTATCGAAACTTCATCGTGTAGGTTTTGTAAGAAAATTGTAGGTATATAATACTAAGTATAAACACTAGGTATATTGTACTAGGTATAAAATGCTATACATTTGCTATACGCAATGCTATACGCCCCCGAGGGGCGATCATTACCCGTTAAGGTAATTCCGCAGTTTGAACTCAGGATCGTGTAGATCATCAATGTCGAACGAGGAGTCTTCCTCGATGGCGATCTGTCCGTCCAAGAACTCAAGGAGTTGAGGTGTACGTTTGAAGTCTGTTGATGATACGATCAGATAGATGTCGTTCAGTAGTGATAGGTTGTTGTCAGTAGGATTCATATAGTCTCTGTTAGTTACATTTATATTATCGTCAGTCACTCGTGTTAGGTCTGTAGGTTAGATCCGTTCCATCCTGTAGTCGACCCAGTCAATCCCCATCTCGTATTCGATCTGTTCCATCTGTTCGTCTGTCAGGTTCGCGAAGTTAGTCTTGTACTTGATGAATGAGTGGTGGTTCGCGTTTTCGTTGAAGAACTGTTTGAATGTTATCATGTGTATTACTCTTTTGGTTACATATATATTATCGATACCATGTCGTGCCGGTTTTGTAAGAATGCTATACGCACAAACACCTAAGTGTATACACCTATATGCTATACGCAGCTCGCTGCCGCTCGCATACATACACCAAGACCAGACCAGTCCGCACAACCAGACCCTGGGAAAAGGCCAAACCCTGCACAGAAACACAACAGACACAGTCACACAGCACACCAGACCACACCAGGAACCCGAAAACCTGGAACGCAAAACAGAAACAGACACGGGGGCTGGCCAAAAGAAATCAGTTTCCCATTGTGGCTATGTCAATATATTTAAGTATGCAACCCATTACCTCTATATATCTAACAAAAATTTTTCAAGAGGGGGGTATAAAATAAAAAAAATTCCTTCGGAATGTAGTTAACTACGGGAGTGTGACGATAGGGTATATAATAATAAACATAAGTACCTATTGTCGCTGTTTAGTAAGGGGTTATATCGTGTGATCATACATAGTATGACCTTAGTACATTGATATGGCACAGAAACTATCGCCTCAGGCGCGTCGAGATAAAGCGGCACGTGATAAGGCTTATGCGATGACCCCTGATAGGAGAAGAAAGAAGGCGGATTCACAGCGTAAGAGACGTGCGGCGGGTAGTGCAGCTGATGGCAAGGATTACGACCATAAGGACCAGCGTTGGGAGTCACCCGCACAGAATAGAGGCAACGATGGTGAAGGCACGAAGAAAGAAGGCGGTAAAAACTACAAAATATAACATGACAGATGGCTAGAATTAGTACATACCCATTAGATCAGGACATTGTAGGTGAAGATAAGGTAATAGGTTCCAATTCAGTTGGTGATATAACGAAAAACTACACTTTAAATGGCATATCGGGCTGGATGAATGCATCGGGTAGCGTTGCTATCGTCGGTCAGAACAATTACGGCTTCGAAATCCCCGGAGCAACTGAGGGTGCCATCTCTGGTGTAGCCCCAAACACTGCTTTTTCAGCAATTTCAAACCTTACATTTACTAAAACAGCATCTACGGGCTCCAGTGTGATCAATTACTTACTTACTTTAGTAGGTAGGAACGTACTTTTAGCGCGTTTGGACAATACGGACAACTTTGGGGTGTACCGATTGGAATCTTTAACTGTAGATTCAGGTAATGCCAACCTATATAATGCGGTATTCGCGCATATTGTATCAAACGGTAATATAACCGCTAATAAATACTACGGTTTTGCTGTATACCCGGAAATTTCAGCGGATAAGCACTTTACATTTACACAATCAGAAGCTTCTGCTACTTGGAGCATCACGCACAACCTCGGTAAATTCCCTTCGGTGTCCGTTGTGGACTCTGGGAATACTATAGTATACGGTGATATCGATTATACAAGCGAAAACGCACTAACAATAACTTTTTCTGCTGCATTTGGCGGCAAAGCCTATTTAAACTAACAAAGCAAACACATGGACTTTTTAAACAACATTAACTTAGCCAAGAACGAGCTGCAGAATGCTGCGATTCAGAACTTAGCTACAGCGCCTTCCTCGCCGTCAACTGGACAGGTGTACTATGACACCTCAGCCACGCCTAAAGTATTAAAGATATACAACGGATCCGAGTGGGTAAGTGTGGCTGGTGATGTAACATCGGTAACATCGGCGACCACAGCACAACTAACAGTAGCTAATAGCACTGGCCCTGATCCTGCACTTAGTATAGTCACCGGCTCTATTGCCGATGGTGGCACTAACCTTGTTACCTCTGACGTTATATTTGATTATGTTGCAGGTATTGCTGGGGGCTTGGTTGATTCTGTAACTACGGGTAATGCCAATACAATAGTTATCGGCGGTACCGATGCTAATCCTACGGTATCTGCAGTTACTGCTGCGGTTGCAGATTCAGGTACTAAGCTGGCTACGGGTGATCAGATTCACACGTTTGTGACGGACTTCGGGTACACTACTAATGTAGGTACGGTAACTAGTGTTGCTGCCGGCGCTGGGTTGAGAGTATCAGGTGTTGCAACGGTTACTCCTACGGTATCTCCTGATTATACTACATCTGCTAACATTATATTGTCTTCAACGGGAACAGCAACTGCTGATTCTGGTGACAGCATACTTTTAAGTGACAGTTCACAGCAAGTAGTAAGAACAACACTATCAGCGATTCCGGTTGCTTCGCTTGACCTGGTTAAGACATACATTGATAACTCCACTGCTGGAGCGCTAAACTTCCAAGGAGGTTACAATGCGGCTACCAACTCACCGGACCTAGAGGCACCTGCATCAGGAGCGGTTAAGAAAGGTATGATGTGGTCGGTTACCGCAGACGGTTTGTTCTTTACAGAGCAAGTACGTATTGGAGACTCCATTATAGCAAACATTGACAACCCAAGCACATTAGCACATTGGACAACTATACAGAGTAACATTGACTTAGCAACGACAAGTTCTGTAGGTCTTGCGTCATTCAGCTCGGATAACTTTGCGGTTAGTTCAGCTGGTGCAGTTACTATAAAAGATAACGGTGTTATACTAGGCACTGAGACTACCGGAAACTACGTTGCTGCTATTACTACTACTGGCGATGGTCTTACAGGCGGTCAAGCCTCTGAGGGAGCCACAGCGGCACTTTCTCTTACACTGGGTAGTATTGCAACAGGTTCAGGTGACGACTTCGTTATGGCTGACTCTGGCACTGCTGGGTCTCAATATTTAACACCTGTAGCCACAGCAGCGGGATTGATCAACGCGGCAAGCACGCATGCTTCTACCATAACAGCTAACGCAACGGTAACCCACAACTTAGGTACTAAGGATGTAATTGTGCAACTTTACGACGTTACAACGTTCGACACTGTATTTGCAGATGTTGATCGCGCGACAGTGAACACCGTAGGTATCTCCTTCGGTTCAACACCAACAAACAGCATTAGAGTACTGATTCAGAAAGTAGGATAATAAAATACAATATATGAAGTTTTTAAATAGCTTAGATATTCTCGGAAGCGGCGGTACGCTATTGGACGTACAAGGCTCGCAGGGACAATTGTTCTCCGTGACGGATTCCCTGTCAGGTAGTATATTTGCTGTCTCTGATATATCCGGTGTACCTATACTGGATGTTAATTCCAGTGGAACTTCTTATTTTAGCGGCAACGTTGGGATCGGGACTGCAGCTCCCGGCGCTCCACTACACGTAAATGCAAATAGCCATGCAGGTAGATTCACATCAGCGGTAAATTCAGTTCCCGTTTCTTTTTATCATACAGGGGGTTCTGTATCAACAGTTGGGTTTAAAGGCTCTACATCTACAAGTGATTATCACGTAAGGGTTGGTGCTAATGGTGATAATTTTGTTGCATACACAAATAATAACGAAAAGCTAAGAATAACCTCAGCAGGCAACGTTGGTATTGGTACCACAAATCCAACGGTTGGGTTACAGCTAGGTAACTCCACATCTGGACAAACCAAAACTGCAATATTTAATAGCGAAGGTGGTTCTGAAGTAGGTCTGACCATACAATCAAGAACAAACAGAGCTAAATTAAGGGTAGCTGATAATGATTCAAATGCTTATGTAGTTGCAGAAGATGGTAAAGCATTTTTCGGAACAAGTTCAAATGGAGATTCATCAAACATTACTGTGCTAACTTCTGGCAACGTGGGTATCGGGACTACAAGTCCAACACACCCATTACACGTTGAAGGATTTATTACAACTAATAATTCTTCTAATGCTTCTGGTGTACTAATACGAAAAGCAGGTTCAACAATAGGATTTTTAGGTCAGTCAGGCGGATGGGTAGGAGATACCAGCGATGATTTAGGTATTTCTGGAGAAACTGGAAAAAACATTAGATTCTATACTAATGGCAGTGCTACCGAAAGAATGCGCATCACCTCAAGCGGCAACGTCGGGATCGGGCTTGCAGACCCAGATTCAAAATTAGATATAAATGCAGGTGTTACAAACAACATTCCAGGGCCTGCTGTTAGAATAAGCAAAGGAGCTTCTCCTATAGGGCTTATTCGTTACGACACAGTAGTAATTGAAGCAAATGACGTAGCTACAATTAGAATTGGAGAATCTGATGGTACAGTATCTTCTATTGTGTCTGGTGATAATAATTTAAGGATTAACTCAACTGATCCCATAAAGTTCTATACAGCAGGTACAACCACAGGGGAAGCCCATGGTGGTCAAGGTGGAACTTTTGCTATGATTATAAACAATTCTCAAAATGTAGGGATTGGGACGACTAGTCCTGGAGCTAAGTTAGAGATAGTAGACACAAGTAATCCAGGTGCGACCTCTGGTTCTGTAATAATTGAAGGACGCAGAGATGGTTCGCCAAATGTTTTAACGTTAAGGGCTAAAGATGCTTCAGCTCCCGCTGGCGCTTTGCCAAATAATCAAGGGCCTGTTGTAAGATTTCAAGGTTTTGACGGAACTGATTTTGAAAATATGGGTTATATCCATGTTGCTGCTAATGGTCAAGCGGTAGCTAATGGTGATGCTCCAAGTTTTATGGCATTTGGAACAAGCGCTGATGGCTCAAGTAGTCCTACAGAAAAAATGCGCATCACCGCAGGTGGCAACGTTGGTATTGGAACTAATAATCCAGTAAGCAAGCTACAGGTAGAGGGAGACATTGCTTTATCGAATAACGGTGTCATAGGTCAAGGAAGCGCATATGGAAACTCAGGAAACTCTGCTTCCTCGACACTAAAGCTTTACGATTCAGCAACAGGAGCTACAATTCTAAACAACCAATCATACGATATACAGCTTAACACTGGCGGTGGAAACAAATTTATTGTAAAGAACGGCGGCAACGTCGGAATAGGGACGACTAGTCCAACAGAGAAATTACATGTTGAAGGTAACATAGAACTTATAAACGGTGGCTGGATTGGCAGCCTTGACGGCACTTACTGGCAAAGAATAAGATTTGAAGATGCAACCCCCGCCACGACTAATGCCTTCAATTTTGAAACTAGAAACGGCTCAGGAGCATTTGTAAACCACATGACCATTTTAAATAACGGCAACGTTGGTATCGGGGCTACTGATCCGGGGGCTAATCTTCAAGTTTATTCCACCTCAAACAGGGACGTTTTTATTAGTGGTTATGGAACTCAAGCACAGAATACTTGGCAAGCGCAACATGCGTTTTTTACAAGCGCTGGTCAAGGTGTTATAGTGGGGAAGGCTAATGCAGGAAATGATGCAAACAGATTACATATACTATATAACACTAGTAATGGAGACGCTCAGTATCTAGGATACGATACAAGCAATAATAATAAAGTTAAATTAAACACTAACGGAAACTCTCATCTAAACGGGGGCAACGTCGGGATTGGGACCACCAATCCTACAGCTAAGTTAGATGTACAACAAAGTACTGCTGGAAATATAATCTCAGCGGAGTTTGATAATCTAGACCACACTTCTGGTAATCGTAATGCTATAAAAGTTAGGCAGCAAATTAGCGCTGGCGGTAGTTATTCAGCGTTTTTAGGTTCACATAAAGAAACAGGTAATCTTTTCTTATCTAATGATTCTATTACTGCTGACCATTTAGTTATTGATACCAGCGGCAACGTTGGGATTGCGACTACTAGTCCTAGCAGTGAGTCTAACTTATCTTTAGGGGCAAAATCGACTTCGGAAGGTGGTCATTTAACACTTTTTAAAGGTACGTCCAACACTCACGCAACTCACATAGATAACTACGCGGATTCTTTTAGAATCATGAAAGGCACAGATACTAGCAGTAGTACTGTGCAGTTTAGTTTGGATCACGCTACAGGCAACGCAGCTTTTGCAGGGGATGTAAGTTTAGTTGATAGCAAGAAATTAATACTCGGCGCAGGATCAGATCTTCAAATATACCACAACGCTACAGATTCTGTTATTGAAAATAGTACTGGTGATTTATATATCACTAATAAAGCAGATGATAAAGATATAGTATTTAGAACAGATGATGGTTCTGGTGGGTATGCTACATATTTTTATTTAGACGGCAGCACCCTCGAGAATGTCTTCTATAAAAATGTTGCATTAAGAGATAGCGTAAAAGCAACCTTTGGTAATTCCAATGATTTACAGATTTACCACAATGGTTCTAACAGTTATATTGATGATACCGGCACTGGGGACCTTTATATAAGAGCAAACAATTTACGCTTATCTAATGCAGATGGTAGCGGTCAAACCATTAATGCAAATAACGGCGGTAATGTAGAATTATTTCATAACAACTCTAAAAAGTTTGAAACCACAAGCACAGGTGTTGAGGTAACAGGTAAAATAACAAACCTCACGGCAGGTACTGGAAATCTTGATGCGGTAAACGTACAACAACTGAACAATGCTACAACAGGTACTTTAGTATATAAAGGAACTTGGAGTGCTGCACCAACAACAACTTCGGTACTAGACGGGGCGGTAAGTGGTGGTACAATCGTTATAGACGCGGCTAACCCAGGCATATCCGTAGGTGCTACAATAACTGGTACTGGTATTTCAGGTACAGTTACAGTATCCAATATAGCTGCCGATGGAATTACAATAGCCATATCAAGTTCTCAGACTATAGCAGACGGGGTTACGCTAACGTTTACTACAGTTGGTGGTACACCAGACTTATCGCAGGCTTCAAGAAAAGTAACTGGGCACTATTACATATGTGAAACTGCTGGAGCGGCTACACCTAATGGTGCTAGCACGACACCTAATGAATGGGCTGTAGGTGACTGGGCAACATTCTCTGATCTAACCACGGATGCATGGCAAAAGATAGACAACAGTTCTGTACTTAGTGGTGCGGGTACTGGCGGCACAATCCCTGTATGGTCCGGATCTGGTACTTCGGTTACTTTAGCTGACGCGCCAATAACAGTTTCTGGTAACAACGTGAATTTTGCGGGAAGTATTTATGCTAATACTATTTATTCAGCTACAAACAGCGCTTATTATATAGATGTTAATTCTACAGGAGTAGGTTTAAATACAGCAGGCGGTGCAACTTTTGCAGGGAATGTAACCTTATCAAGTACAGCACCTATACTATATCTGGCTAATACAACGTCATCAACGGGTAAAACGTGGAGACTTAGCTCCGCTGCAAATGGTAATGCTTATATTACTCAGGACGGTGTTATAGATGCAATTACACTTAGTCATACTTCTGGTAACGCAACTTTTGCAGGTGATGTTACTGTTACTGGTGGCGATTTAACTTTAGGTACTGATTCAATAGCTTCAAATATTAACGCAGTTGGAGATGTTTTAGGGATTAATGTAGATAGTAATACAGGTGGAGGTGCGGGTGCAAATATTCAATTAAAAACAGCAGGAACTACTCAACTTACTATAAATAATTCTTCAGCAACTTTTGCAGGAACAGTAACAGCCGCTGATTTACTTACAGTAAACGGTGATGGTCATTTATTTTTAGGAGCAACAGGTGAAACTCCTAAAATAGATATGTTGTATACTACTAATGCTTCAGGGCGTGGTTGGGATACAAGAATATTTATAGGTAGAACAGATGATCTGCCAAATGCTCAAGCTTTCCCAACTTCAACTATAGCGGGTGGTTTTGGTACACAATACCAAGCAAACTCTGACGGAGCATTTTTTGGTATTATACCTTATACTCCAGGTCATTATAGACCAGTAATAAACTGGGGAGATGATGCGGCTGACAGTCCTTTTTCTTTTCAATTTAATGGGACAAATGTAGTAAACATTAGTACAGGAGGAGGTGTTGGTGCAAACAGTTTTACTGGAGATCATATAGGCACAATAAACACAGCAACTACAGGTGTAACTCAAACAGCTGGTAATAACAGCACACTAATAGCCACGACTGCTTATGCAGACGCAGCAGCTGCAGCAGGCGGGGGTAATTTCTTACCACTAGCTGGTGGAACGATGACTGGTAATGTTATTTTTAACGATAGCAAAGAACTAAGGCTTGGCACAAGTTCTGATTTTAAAGGTTTCCATAACGGAACAAATACGCATTTAAGTAATTATACAGGTCAGCTTGTAATTGAAAACTACTCGGATGACAAAGATATTTTATTTGCTTCCGATGATGGGTCTGGCGGAGTCACTACTTACATGTACTTAGATGGCAGTATTACCGAAACAAGGTTTAAAAAGCCAAGTAGACATGATGATAGTGTAATAGCTAAATTTGGTGATGGAAATGATTTAAATATATTCCACAATGGTAGTAATAGTTATATAGAAACAACAAATTCTTCTACTGGTGATTTTTATGTTACAGCGAGAGGGACTAATCATGATTTATATCTTGAGGCGGCGGATGATATATACATAAGACCTCAAGGGAATGAAAACGGGATTAAAGTACTTGGTAATGATTCTGTAGAGCTGTATTTTAATAACGTTAGAAAAATTAGAACTACAACAGAAGGCGTTATAGTAGAGGGCGATATAAAAGTAGACTCAGTTTTACTTTCTAACCAAGAAAACACAGATGTAGACACAGGCACTGAAACAGTGGCTAGTGTGCCTATAGCAACATACACAGCAGCGTTCTTTGACTTTGTAATTAAAAACGGAACTAACTTAAGAGCAGGTACGGTATTCGCATGTCACGACGGAACAAATGTGGTATACACAGAAACATCAACAGCAGACTTAGGCGACACGTCAGATGTAACATTAAGTGTAGCTATAGATGCAACTAACATGATGTTTAAAGCTACTACAACTTCAAACGATTGGAGTGTTAAATCATTAATAAGAGCAATATAATATGGGATTTTATAGAGGACCAAATATAATAACAGACGGATTAATTTTTGCTATAGACGCTGGAAGTGAAAGAAGTTATCCAGGCAGCGGAACAAGTGTTACTGATTTAGCGGGTTCAAGTACTGGTGCTTTGGTTAACGGAGTTAGTTATAACTCAAACCAAGGTGGTAAGTGGGGGTTTGATGGAGTTGATGATCAAATATATTTAAACTCTGGAACCGCAATTGTAGTAAATGATTTTACAATAACTCAATGGATACAATTCTCTTCGTCATCAACAAGAATGTCTATTGGCGGAGGTCAGCATACCACAGCACCAACATCAGAACATAGAGGATACATTTGGTTTAGGAGCAATGTTAGTCCTCAAGAAATTAGAGTAGTAGCAAATAATGAAGCAGGTGTAATTTTCCAAGTTGCAGGTAGTGTTTATTTAAACAAATGGTCTCAAATTACAGCAACCAGAAGCGGTGGCACTTATAAGTTATATGTAGATGGCGTACAGGTAGATATTACAAGAACTGGTTCAACTAATGCTTTTTCTATAAGAACTATTGGTTGGAGTTATAGTAATAGTTATGCGTTTTCAGGAAACATATCAAACACTTTAATTTACAATACAGCTTTAACAGCAGCCCAGGTAACACAAAATTATAACGCACAAAAATCAAGATTCATATGATAACATACATTACAATAAATATGTCTGAAATAGCATTGGTTGATTTCAATCAAGTTATGGAAACATCAGAAGAAACAGTTAGACTATCAGTTGATGGTTTACAAACAGTATTAAAGTGGGAAGGTGCAGAACCTTCATTTGTATCAACATTAAGTTCATACGAAGGACCTTATACCCACGAAGAGATTTTAGTAATAATGAATACTCCAGAATGGAGTGAAGATACACCGCCAAACTAAAATAATATGGGAGCATTTGGAGGACCAGGTATAATAACGGATGGATTAGTTCTTTCTGTAGATGCAGGAAGTGAAAGAAGCTATCCTACAAATAATTTAGATGTTTCTTGGGTTGACTATAATAGCGGATTGGCAAACGGAAGGTACTCAATACTTAATTCAACTCAGCCATACGATATTCTAATAAACACTACTTATACTTCTTGGGTAGGTTCTTTTAGTCATGACGTATTATCTGCTGAAGATTATACTATAATGTTTGATTATGTAGCCGATGCTTCTTCATCTTTAGTGTTAGATAACGATGGTGTTAATGACAACAATTGGAATGCCAC
>Ga0206682_10004964_pt1 | contig 10629 bp, 14 predicted proteins | sample M240m12015metaG_FD_155444 | JGI IMG/M metagenome (GOLD analysis project Ga0206682, IMG submission 155444) | Ammonia-oxidizing marine archaeal communities from Monterey Bay, California, United States - M2 40m 12015 | ecosystem: Environmental > Aquatic > Marine > Intertidal zone | place: USA... | reverse complement strand
TCAATACGACCCAGAGAAACAGCTTGCATTTGTACTGTCTTCTCTAGTGTATTAATACGAGTTTCTTGGCGAACTAAATCACGAGCATTATTTTTGACGGAAGAGTCCAGTGAAGACACATACCATACAAGTGATATAGTTTGTAGTACTATAGCTACGATTAACGTAACTGGTACTGACTTAGAAAGATGCCAACTCTCTGTCATCATTCAGCATCCGCAATAGTCAGAGTACCAGCTTCGACTTGCTTGAGTATCTCTGCGTAGTGACGATTGGCTGGGTCTAGTGGGACAAACATTTCTTGTCCGTCTATTGTTGCTTTGATGCTTGAGTTGTTGCCTGATGCTATGTCAGCAACATATTGTGCTGTTGTGATGTTCATATTATCTTCCATGATTATAACTCCGCATCCAATGCTATCCAACCTGTGCCTTGCCCTCGTAACCACCCTGCACCACCTTGTGGTGTTATGGAGCTACTGACATGACTTGTTAATTCCCTACTGTTCAAACTCGTACTAGCACCAAAACTAAGTGAGGTTAGTGTTCTAGTTTGTGAGTTTTGGTATAAAGTAAAATTACTTAAAGCACTATAAGAACCTGTAGGGTTGGCTCTCATTGTTACTGGCATATAGTAAGGACCAAAGAAATGTGTTGTATTCCAGTTAGACTGTGTGGAAAGAGCATGATCGTTAGACCCAATATTGTCTCTGTAATAATACCTCTGACACTTCGCCAGTTCATCTCCGTATGACCTATGCTCGAATGGAGTTGCAGTGTCGCCGACCTCTAGTTGGACTCCTGTGATGTATAGTGTAGCATTGTTCGTTGCAACTAGGTTTACCGAGCCACTAGAAGCCGTAACATTCCCAGTTGACCAAGCCCCTGCATTTTGTAACCACGTTCCTGCCGCACCAAAACTAAATCGTAGTGTAATACCTTTCCCATTTGTAGTAAGCCATGTTCCTGTAGTATCCCCTGCAAAAGAAACTGTCTTATATTCCCATGTATTAGCAGTGTTAATAGTATACTCAAAAACTCTTGATCTATTTCTTGCGCTGTTAATAACAGAACCTGCAAAAGTTCCTGTTAAGCTAGAACGCACCCAAAACGATATAGATATGTCCTTTGCATCAGAAGAACCTAAAGCTAAAGGAATAGCATTGTAACCTTCTACCTCTTGTTCAATGAAAAAATGATCGTTAGAACTTGGAGTATAAGCAGTTAAGGATGTAACTTTCATAGAAGTAGTAAATCCTGCAGGGCTTTCACTATCTTGATCTAAACTAAACTTACTGGTTTGTGCTAACCCAGCCTTCCACCTATCTAAAGTTAATGTTCCATTGCCGGGAGTAATGCTTGACCCTCCGTTTCTTTGATCGATAGCCATTGAACCATTGATTATAAGATTTCTGTTCGACAAAGCCCCTGCATCATAAGCATCATTGATCTCATCTAAGCTAGTCTTGTTGCCTAAGTCGGCTAAGTCTCTTGCTTTAGTCATAAGTTACTCTCCTAATAGGGTAGCCAAGTCCAATGCAATTAGTTGCTCTGGTGTAGTACATGCATCAATACGTGAATCATCTGTGATATTACGCAGTGTAGCTTTCTGTGTAGCAATAGCATCTGCACCTGTTCCAGCTTCTAATGCCTTCATGTAGTCCACGTCTAATGCTTCAAGACGAGGCTTACGTTCAGCACGTAGGTTATCTTTATGGATAGCTTTAGCGGCTGTCATATCGACTTCCACTACTGCTTCGTTGAATGTCCATGCACCACGGAATGTTCTGTCTGATGGTACTGTTAGGCTTGCTGAATCTTTAGTTACTCCAGCTATATTTATATATGTAGTCATGCTGCGATCTCCTGTTCAGCTTGGTTTATTTTCCACGCATTGCGGAAGCTACGATCCGATGGGATCAGTTCAACAGGTACAATCTTCATGATCGTTCTGTTGCCATTATAGTCTCGCCAGATCGACGGGCTAATATCTTTCATTACCAGATACTCTATTGCTTCTTCTTCTGTCATAGCTCCGACAGGTTCAGCATATGGATGCTCTTTAGGCTGTCCATCAGGTACACTCTGGTCACGAATGTATGTATCAATAGGAGGTAGCACATCACCAGCTAATGCCGCCGCCATGAAGTTAGGGTCTGGTACTAGAACTGCTGCTGGTGCTTCTGGATCAGCAGGGTTCTCAAACAGTACACGATACTTAGATTGCACTGGGTCTAACCTTGCTTTAGCATCTGCTAGTCTATCCCATAGGTGTGCTATCATGCTAGGTCTCCAAAATTTTGAACAAATACTAGATTGCTGTCTACAAAACCGCCATTATCGTACCTCACCGTAAGCACTAAAACGTAGCCTGTGCCTAATTCTATTGCATGTTGAGTTATTGGGTAGTTTGTTGAGACTTCTCTATTAGATGTAACAGATGTGGAATAGTTTGAATTATTAAAACTATTAGTCGAGGATACTGTATAGTAGCCAACATCATTATCAGTTAAACTAGAAACATTCAGGCTATCACGAATAGCAATAGTCCCAGTGCCATTAAAGTTTACCCAAGCCTTTGCAGACCCATTGACTACATACCCTGTTGGTACTGTATCTGTACCGTCTGTTATGTTTGCTACGTTTAATGTACTCATGCTAAGTCTCCGTGGGTTGATACACAGACAAATGTTACATCTCGTCCACCAACACCATAGTCTAACAGACCTACTGAAAAACTTGTTGTCGTAGGCGCAAAATCACCACCTGTTAGATTGTTTGTGTACATGTTGATAAATCCCGGAGGATTACCTATTGTGGGGGCTCTACTGTTTGATAAGTCAGAAGCGTAATTTGAGTTAGCCATATCGTTACTCATATTAAATGTATAATAACCAACATTAAGGTCTGTTACTGATGACATATTCGTGCTGTCTCTAATCGCAACTGTCCCTGTTCCGTTCAAGTTACACCAAGCCGCCGCAACACCTGTAGCTGAACGACTAGCTGTTTCACCTGTAGCTTTTATATTTGTTACTGTGATTGTACTCATGCTAAATCTCCGTGTATCAAACCCCAGAATTTTGGTGTATCAATATATGTATTTGACTCAGAACGTCTTCTACTATTGTAAGATAATCCTGACAAACTGTCAGACCAACCGGTGCCATAGTTGTTATCGTGTGTTTGTACCGCATAAGTGGAGGTGGACATAGAACTGGACAAAGTAAGCGTGTATTGTCCTACGGAGGTATCAACAACACTGCTATGGTTAAGGCTCTCTGTAATAGAAACAGTACCACTGCCAACCATTCTTACATAAGCCTTCGCCGCACTCTGCTTTGTTAGTGTCACTGGGTCAGTGCCGTTTACCCCACTGATTGTACCTGCTCTTATATTAGACAATGGACAAGTTCCCCCCTGTTGTGACAGTCAGAGTTACACCTGATGCTACAGCCAATGGGCCAGTTGCACTTGCGTTCTCGTCTGCGTCTATGGTTGTGTTAGTATTGAGTGTTTGCTCATTGATGCGGAAGATGTCACCTGCTCGTGAGCCGACTGTTCCGTTGTCACCTTTGAACATGCCACCACCAGAAACATTGGCTACTTCAAATGTGCTGTAAGCTACGACATCAAGTATATCACCTACTGCCGCACCTGATGCTAGTACAACATCTGATCCATTAGCGGCTGTATAGTCTGCGCCATTACTTAGGAAGATTCCATTAAGGTACACGTCAAGAAATTGTGGAGTATACCCACCAGTAGCAAAGGATGTTTGCCCTGCTGTTGCCGTAAAGCTATCCCTTGTCTGCGTAGCTTGGGGGGTTGGCTGTGTGCCGATGTAGCCTGACATGTGTTAGTCTCCTATTCTATTGCTTCTGCCGCATCACGTTCTGTTCGTGTCTGATAGTCATCACGAGCAGTAACCAGTGCTACAAAGTCAGCTTGATTTGATGGAATGCTGTCTGTGAAACTTTCGTCATTCATCAGCTTGGTAGTCCATTCTTGTTGCATACGCTTCCAAGCATTAGCTTTTTTGCCTGTCATTGCACCCTGTAGCCAATCGTCGATGCTCAATAAATCGTTTAACAAGATAGCTTGCTCTGTATCTGTTACATCTACTGTTAATGTTATTGTTGCCATTGTTTGTCTCCTTTAAGACAGGGTTATTTCGCCCTTGGTTATGCTACGAGGTAGCCACTGAAAAATGAATCACCATGTATATCCATTTGTGCCGATCCGAATGCTTGGAAGGCTGTAATATAGGCAGTATCACCAGCATCCATGTCAGCTAATGCACTTAATCCAATATCCCAATAATCTGGGTTTTGATCAAAACATCTAGGATCAATTATATTTGCATAAACCCTGTTACTAGTGCGTAGATGAAAATGATAATACGATGACGCTGAATTTACTTGTTCTAATCTTAATCCATAACTAAGTTGATACTTACCAGTGACAGGGGCGGTAAAAGTATTGGATGAAAAATCAGAGTTTTGGTCAAATACCTCTGCACCAAAAAGTACAGTCGTTGTAGTTAGGTTTGGTATGTTAACCTGAGTGCCTACAGGTCTAACCAAAAACGCTGGCTGTGCTGGCATTGTGACTGCGCCTGACGAGTCTATGCGCATACGTTCTGAGTTAGAAATATTAAAAGAGTGACTTGTAGATGAAACAGTATACATTGTGTCTTGACTGCTATCCAACAAAGATAAAGCATTGCCCGAACCAGTTTGAATGTAAATATTATTATCAGTGTTTCTTAACGCAATACTTGGATTACCCGATGATGGCAAAGCAACTGGCGTTAGCTTAATGTCATCAAATGTAGAAGAACCATCAACAGTCAGCCCATCAGCAGTCACTGTGCCAGTTACGTCTAGGTTTCCTGACATTGTATCGCCAGTTTTGGTTACAAACTCAGCATCAGCTTCGGCTGAAGTGTAATGCTCTGAGAGTTGAAACGATGCCTGTGATATAACAACTACATTGTCACCACTTTGTGCGGCTACAGTAAGAGTAATTGTAGTACCATTCGTAGCTGTATAGTCTGTGCCATCTACTAAGCGTACACCATTCTGGAATACGTGAACCTTACCTACTGTGTAGTTCAGACCAGTAAGGCTTGTTGTTGCACCAGTAATGGTAAAAGTCTTCTTACGTTCAGCACCACTACTTACGACAGATGCCTTTGACCCTATGTAACCTGCCATGTGTTAAGCCTCCAATGCTGTTAGTCTTGCCTCAATAGAAGCAAATCGTTGTTCGTTATATGCGGCTACAAAAGATAGTAACTCAGGGTAACGTATACCTAGTCTAGTTTTACTTGTTGCGCCTTCTGGTGCTTCAGCTTCTGTGTCGTATGTGTCAGTACGAGTGTAAGCATCTACTGCTTCAACAGCTTCTGTAGTTACATTGCCATCTTCATCAGTTACTTCAGCTACAGCTTCAACTGCTGGTACTTCTGTTTGTGTTTCCCACCATGTGCTTGAGATAAACAATGCGTAGTCACCAGCATCTAAACCTTCTGCTGTGAAAGCCGCCTGTACGTCTTGGGCTATGACACCTGTGTGAGTACGAGCATTGTCACCCTTCTCAGCTACACTGTCTTTCCATCTGAATGTCTTAAACAATGCTGATATACGTTTACCTACTAGCATTTCTGTAGCTGTAAGTGATGCTATATCTTGCTTCTCATTGAAGTCAGATGTTTGGATTGTGCCGTTGGTTGCATAGATGTTGTCCCACCTTGCCCAGCTTATACCTATATCAATTTGGTTATCTCTAGCACCCCCATATCTTGAAGGAAAAATATAGTTATTAGAAAGAGCAAACCCATCACCATTAGAATGTGCATAATATGTAACACCACTTGATGTCCCAATACTACCTACATCCGAGTTACCCTTACGCATCCTTATAATCATACCATCATCTGTCTGTCTGTTGAGCAACAATACAGGTTGGTTTAAAGAAGTAGCTGTAAAAGCATAATCATCTGTAGCACCAGTTCTAAGTTCTACTCCATTAGCAGTCATACCTGATGCAGTTTTACCCACCAACACTTTGCCTGACGAGTCTATTACTAATCTAGTATTTGCCGAAGTAATACTATCTATGTCAGCATTTGCTATAGCAAACTTACCTCCACCAAAAACACCATCAGAGCTATTTGTTGTGAACATGGAATAAGTTGTACCGCCTGTGTGTGTGTTTTGTAACTCGTACCCATGTCTGTAACCATCTGCCGCAGTACCTTTTACCTTAATGGTAGTAGTTGTTGTTGCACTTACAACTTCTAAGTCTTTACTAGGACTAGCTGTACCAATACCAACATTAGAGCCACTAACTGTTATAGCATCGGGTATGTTAATTAAGTCTGTTTGCTTGCTCATTAGGTTTGCTCCAGTACACTCACAATTACGTCACAACTTGATGCTGTGTCACTTGTTACGATTACAGTGTCAGTAGTCTCTAAGATGATCTTACCGTCTAAGACTGAGAGAGCTGCACCTGCTGGTAGTGGTACACCTTTAACGATGTAAACACCTGCCGCTTGTACATCTACTTTGATCTGAGATGCTGTTCTGTTAGCTAAGTTACAACCGATCATCACTGATGTAGTTGCACTTGGTACTGTATATGTAGTTGTTGCACCTGTACCTACCGATGCACTTGTATAATTTTTGAATGTATTTGCCATTGTTTACTATCCTAGAGCTATTGATAATGCAAGAGCATTAGACTCTGCTGTAGCTAGGAGAGTAGCTTTACTATCTCCATCTAATGTTGCAGCGTCTACGTTTAAACTATTTACAAAGGTTTGGGTTACTCTTGCATCGATTGCTGTATTAGCCCTTGCGTCAGTATAATACAGATTAGTGTTTTCTGTCAAGTCAGAAGTTGTTTTATTTCCAAATGCAGTATTAAATCTAGCATCAGTATAATAAAGGTTAGTACCCTCAGATAAGTTAGTGGTACTTTTAGTTGCAAGCCTTGTGTCAAAGTCTGTATTTGAACGAGCACTTGTATAGTACAGATTTGTACCTTCAGCTAAGTCTGCAGTATCGTGGTTGCTTAGAGATGAGACAGTACCTGTAACATCACCAGTTATATCACCTACAAAGTTAGTTGATGCTGTAACTGTAGTACCTGTAATAGCCGCAGGTGTTGATCCACCTATGACTGCATTGTTTATTGTACCACCTACTACTGTTGCAGTATTTACTGCTGGAGATGTAAGTGTTTTATTTGTTAGTGTTTGTGTACCTGTAAGTGTAGCTACAGTTGAGTCTATGTTTACTGTAACATCACCTATTGTGCCACCACCAGTAAGGCCTGTACCTGCAACTACCGATGTAATGTCACCGATGGGTACAGTAGCTATCTGTGTATCTACATAAGCTTTAACCGACTGCTGTGTAGGTACGAGTGTAGCTGAGTTAGATGTCATATCATCTTCATCAGCAAAAGCTGTTACACTTATAGTACCATCAGATAATGTACCAAAGTCTAATGTATTTACAGTGACAGCATTGATTGTGCCACCTTCAACTTTATCACCTGAGATTTGGTTATCTGCTAGTGTTAGTGTACCTGCAGATACGTTAAGTGTTTTACCTGAGCCTACTGTAATGTCTGATGTAGCAATGGAAGCACCATCTATAGTACCACCATTGATGTCTGCTGTGTCAGCTACTAAGCTGTCTATGTTAGCTGTACCATCAAGGTAGAGGTTACGCCACTCTTTAGTTGCAGTACCTAAGTCATATGTACCATCTATGTTTGGTATAACATGAGAGTTTACTTCAGCACCTAATGTAATACTATCTGTGTCTGCATCACCTAATGTAATGTCCCCACCTAATGTAATATCACCGTCTACAGTCAAGTTACCTGCAAAGTAACCATTCTTAAACTTGATAGAGTTAGTACCTAGGTCAATGTCATTATTAGTTACAGGAACTATTACGCCATCTTGGAAGCGTAACTGTTCAACTGAACTAGAGCCTACATCAACAAAGACACCAACACGATTGTTAATATCACTTACTGCGACTTTGTTTAATGGAGTAGCAACACCCGGATCTCCAATCAATCCAATAACAGGGCCTTCTGCCGCTGTACCATCATGCTTGTGACCAGTAGTATTTCTAAAAGCAGCTAATAACTGATTGTACTCGTCATTAGAGTCTGCCGCATTGATAATATCACCATCGGTGTATGTGGACTGTCTTGTATAACCTGCCATTTAATCTTCCTTCTATCGACGTGCCGAAGCGTCAAATTCTAGCTGAAACCCTTTTAGTGAGTAAGGTTCTGAAACTCCATTATCAACAACTCTTAATGCTACAGCAAACCCACTACCCTCTACTGCTTGCCTTACAAGCGGTTGTGATTGACCACCATATGTAGCTGTGCCATAAGCAGATGCACCGTATATAGCAACGACCTTAGTACTATCAAACGGGTACGCTGCAGGTCTTGGTATGTTAGGGTCTTCATAGTCATAACGTAAAAACAAGTCTGCGTTTACTGTACCTTTAGGCGCATAGTTAATTATCACACGTTGGAAGTTCTTCCTTATACCAGCATCACCCATAGTTAAGTCAGGCGATCTGTAACGACCTATGATAGTCTCTCCATCAAAAGTACTGCCTTGCTCTTGTCTATACACATAACCATCAAAGCCGCCATGTAGTACAAAGATAGAACCCTGTTCACTTAAAGAGTCGGTGCAAGATGGTTGTATACCTAGTAGTTCGCTGTACGTATAACCTTCTGCATCTCTTGCAGCTATAACACCTTTAGTTGCAGCTCTTGATCTAGCATTATTATTTACAAAAAATATTCTGTACTGTGTTTTATCTGGCACTACTACTGCTTCAAACTCATCTACATCTGTATATACTGAGAATAACTCATGTACAGGAGTAGATATAGTACCTAGTTCAACGTCACCAATCTTTTCTGTACCAGCAACAGTACGTAACCCATCACGACTTAAAAAGATTATATCACCAGCAAACTCTTTTATTGTTGAGCCGTTAATACAACCAACATTACGAGATACAGGTTGTAACTGAAAGTCAGCTGTAGTGTTACCAACAAGTCTAAAGATACGTTCTTCACAGAAGATAATTAATGTATCACGGAAAGGAAAGATACCAGTTATAGTATCATCTACTCTTATAGAACCTGAACCATTTGCTGAACTAAAATCATTATCTGTGTAGGGTGCAGTAAACACCACCTCTTGTGGTGTAGCTGACATACCTGCAAAAAACATAGTATTCTTAAATGATGTAACATACTTAGGGTTAGCAGGTGCTCCTGTACCACTAATATCTGTTACTGTAGTACCATCATACTTTGTTGCGTTATTAGCACCATCTGCCCATATAATATGAGGAGTATTATTAAAGTTATACCTAAAAAAAGTATATTTGTTTGCGTTAGTTCTACCAGTGTCTATCTCTGTCCAAGCACCACTACCACTTGATGCTTCGTATATTTTCTCACCTCTTGCAGCTATAACTTTATCGTTACCTGCAAAGTAAGCTGACATGAGCACTGGCTCAATAGAAGATGCCGTTTGTGGAACTATATTACTATTCCACTTGTTATAACCGTTAATACGCCTATAACCACCAGTAAGATCGGCTTCAAAGTTTTGTAACTCTAAGGCCATTCCAGCTTCCATATTAAAAGTAGAACGGTTTAAAACTAAGCCACCCTTACAAGGGAACACAAATGGATTAAGTCCTGATTCATCTGCCATTGTTTAACCTAGCTTAATACTGTTGAATAAATATAGTCTGTTCTATTACCAAGTAAGCTTCTCATGTTTTTTATACCAGCTTCAAATCGTTGAAAGTTTAACTGATGCTGTTGTGTTTCACCACGATACTGATAACCGTATGCAGTTGCACCATCTACAATAACAGATCTATATTGTTCTGGCACTAAAGGTACATCATCTGCGTTAGCTAGGCTATTACCATATCCATAATACTCATATCGTAAAGAATATGTTTTATCTGGGTAAGGATATAAACCATAGTTATTATCTGGTGTTCTAAATACATAACGAGGTACTGAACCTACGCCACTAGTATCTTCTTGATCTATATACTTACCTAAGTAATCTTTGTAATCTATTAACTGTAGTTTGCCACCAGTTACACCTAAACTATCATCTTTAACTAAGCGAAATGTATCATAGTCTACATGTTTAGAAGTTGTTGGTGGTGCATACCTTGTAGTGCCAGCAACTAGTATATCCGTTTTAGTTGCATGATTATAAGGCCAACTAAATTCACTAGTATTTATGTAGTCGATAGCATCATTAACTGCATTTTTACATTGAATTTGAAAACCTCTAGCTGTGGCAAAACCACCTTCAGATAAAACTACTTCATTGAAGCGAGAGATAACCTCATTTGTTATATCTAAGTACGTATATGACATAGGCTAGTTTCTTTCAAATTAAATGTATATAAAGGGGCTAACACTAAGCCAGCCCCCTTAAAGTATTTTATTATGCTAAGTTATATTTAGCTGTTACCAACGCTTCTGGACGTAAGATTTTGCGTCCATATAGATGCATACCACGGCAGATGTC
>Ga0206682_10004960_pt1 | contig 10637 bp, 12 predicted proteins | sample M240m12015metaG_FD_155444 | JGI IMG/M metagenome (GOLD analysis project Ga0206682, IMG submission 155444) | Ammonia-oxidizing marine archaeal communities from Monterey Bay, California, United States - M2 40m 12015 | ecosystem: Environmental > Aquatic > Marine > Intertidal zone | place: USA... | reverse complement strand
AAAAACAAAAAATTTATAAACAGAAATTAAATCAATTAAAAATAAAACATAAAGATAATCAAGATAAATTCATTGAGAAAAAAACTAAACTAAGAGATGATAATGTAAAAGAAATTATATTTAATGATGCTTTAAGAACAAGTAATAATAATAAATCAGGTCAGAAATCTATAACTAGTTTCTTTGTTGGAAATTAATTTAAAATTATATAATTACATTTAATTAATTTTCATTTATAAATTAATTAAATTATCTCAATTATTTTCGACGACTTATGATTCTTTCAATTTTTTCTTCCCCTTCTTCTTCACTATTTTCTTCTTCTTCTTCTTCTTCTTCTTCTTCTTCTTCTTCACTATTTTCTTCTTCTTCTTCACTATTTTCTTCTTCTTCTTCTTCAAAATTTTCAGGTATATTTATTGTTCCTTCCACATATGTAGAGATATATCTTGCTGCATCACTTTCTCTCTTTTCTTCATTTTCTTCTGCTTCTTTAGTTTCTTCTGCTTCTTTAGTTTCTTCTGCTTCTTTAGTTTCTTCTGCTTCTTTAGTTTCTTCTGCTTCACTCATTATATTTTCTTCCTCTTTTGTTTCTGTATTTAACGGTGTATTAAAAAAACTATTATTTGATAATGCATCATAGTTAGTGGTATTAGACCAAGTAAATGTTGAATTTGAATTTAATGATGGTGTTGAAGGGATAGATGTGGAACTTGTTGATGTTGTATTTCCTGTTTGATTGGGTAAAAATAATGAATATTCTGCATTTAATTGTGCAGGAATATTTCCTGTTCCAAAAAGGCTACTAGTTAGTTCATTTACAAAAGCATTTGATGCTAAATTTACAGCATTATTTATATCAGTTGTTAATGAATCTTCAGAAGGAGTTCTAGTAGAAGGAGTTCTAGTAGAAGGAGTTCTAGTAGTAGAAGGAGTTCTAGTAGTAGATGGAGTTCTAGTAGTAGATGGAGTTCTAGTAGTAGATGGAGTTCTAGTAGTTGAAGGAATAGCAATAGTCGAAAGGGGTGTAGTATAAGGAGTTGTAGTATAAGGAGTTGCAGTCGAAGGGGGTGTTGGAAAAGTAGTTGCAGTCGAAGGGGGTGTTGGAAAAGTAGTTGCAGTCGAAGGGGTTGTAGTAGTTGTATTGATATTCTGACGTAAATCTAATCTACAAACTGGACATCTTGTATCATAATTAAGTAAATAATTATTAATAGCACTTGTAGAAAATATATGTCCACATCCATTAATTCTACATATCATATCACCCTCTACAAATGCTATTTGATTTATTGGACAAACTGTTTGATCGGTTGATGATCTAATTTCACTCCACGGCATTGTTGTCAAACTATTATCTATCTGTTCTCGCGTAAGAGTATATTGAGTAAATCCTGTAGTGTGTAATGTATTATTTAAAAAAGTTTGAAAGGTATTTGGCCTGGATATAACGTTGTTGGTTAGATTACTGCGACCTCTTGTCCTATTAGTATTAATGGGTCTTTGACTACTAAGAGGTTGTCGTCGTCTATTTCGCATCCTGGTTGATCTTCTTCGCGTAGTACCTTCAGAAACAATATCTGCCCATGAACGTTCTCTAGGAGCGGTTGCAGTATTGAATGTTGTGGGATATGTCCCCCAATTATATATATTTTCAGTAGGATTTCTCGTTATCTGAGAACTTTGGGACCCGCCATATTCACTCCCCCATCTATAATAATTATCAAATAAAATGTTGACATTACTTAGAATTGAACTAACATTATTATTAAAAGACCTAGTAACTTGTAAATTACAATTTAATACATTCGTCATCAATCCAATATATTCATGAATTAATACTGATTCAGTATTAACAGTTCCACCATCTGTATTAATTACATTTCCCCCTACATTATTCCTTCTTATTCGATTCATTTTATAATATTCATTAAAATGTGTTTAAATGTAAAATATTATAAATACTAAATATGAACAGAGAAGTAGTTGAACTATCAAAAAATGAAATGAAAAATCCAGAATTTAAACAGTTTAAAAATATGGGGCTTACCGGTTTAGCAAATATAGGCAATACTTGTTTTATGAATAGTACATTACAATGTATTTCTCATACATATGAATTAAATTTATTTTTAGATACAGAAGTATATAAAACTAGACTAAATAAAAAACACGATTCACTTATTCTATGTGAATGGGATAATTTAAGAAAATTAATGTGGAGTGAAAATTGTATAATATCTCCTGGAGGATTTGTTAATGCTATGCAAAAAGTAGCAAGAATCAAGGATCGAGTTATTTTTACTGGGTTTGTTCAAAATGATCTTACTGAATTTTTATCTTTTGTTTTTGATTGTTTTCATAACTCTATATGCAGAGAGGTAGATATGGTAATAAGTGGTAAGGCGCAAACAAAAACGGATGAACTTGCTGAAAAATGTTATAATATGATGAAATCAATGTATAAGACAGAATATAGTGAATTTCTGAATATGTTTTACGGTATTTCCGTTTCACAAATAAAATCAAAAGAAAGTGATTATAAAAATATTATTCCTGAACCTTTTTTTAATATTAATGTACCAATTTCTGAAAAAAAAACACTAATAGATTGTTTTGATTTATATACGGAAATTGAGGAATTAGGCGAAGATAATAAAATTTTAAATGATAAAACAAAATTAAAAGAAAATGCTACCAAACAAATTCTTTTTTGGAGTTTACCCAATATTTTAGTCATATCTTTTAAAAGATTTTTAAACAATGGTAGGAAACAACAATCGTTCATTGATTTTCCTATTGATAATTTAAATTTATCAAAATATGTTGTGGGTTATGATAAACATTCTTATGTGTATGATTTATATGGTATTTGTAATCACAGTGGAAATACTGGTGGTGGTCATTATTATGCCTACATAAAAAATGCAAATGGTACATGGTACGAATTTAATGATGCGAGAGTAGAAGAATTTACAAATTTAGATAAATTAAAATCTCCATATGCTTATTGTTTTTTCTATAGAAAACAAAAAAAGTGAATATATTATATATATATAATATATTAATGGACGTAGATGTTTCTTCAAGCGACGGATTTTCACATGTTTATAATTCAATGAATGATTCATTGGCAAAAACAAATCCTATAGTTTTAATTATTTTAACGGTTATTATCATTGTTTATTTTTTTATTTTTTCATATTTAGGATATACTCCAGGAACACCAACTAGTACAGGACCAAAATCATTAGGTTTAACCATTATCGAAGTAATTATGTGGGGACTTATTATATTTTTAGTTTTAATAAATGGATTACAATACTTTTTTCAAATAGATATGAAAACTGCAGTAAAAAATTTATTCTTAGGGACACCTGAAGTAGATATACAAATTAATCCTGAAACGCAATATGAGGGGGGAAAAAAAGAAAAAGATGGACAGAAAAAAAATAATAGTTTAGTAAAAGAATTAGAAAAAGATTTAGGATTGTCTAATTTAGAAGGAAATAGAGATGCTGGTTCTTTAAATAATCAAGTTTTTAATATACCAGGGAATGATTACACGTTTGAAGATGCGAAATCATTATGTAAAGCATATGGCGGGGATCTTGCAACTTATTCTCAAATAGAAAGTGCTTACAAGAGTGGTGCAGAATGGTGCAATTATGGTTGGTCAAAAGACCAAATGGCATATTACCCAACGCAAAAATCAACATGGGATAAGTTGCAGAAAATTAAAGGTCATAAACATGATTGCGGGAGGCCAGGAATAAACGGAGGATATATAAAAAATCCTCGCGTGCGTTTTGGTGTCAATTGTTACGGACCTAAACCCAGTATTTCAGAAGAAGAACAAAATATTATGAATAATGCAGTTCCTTATCCATTAACTCAGGAGGAGAGAAAAATAAAACAAAAAACTGACCAATATAAAAAGAACCTTCGTCAAATTTTGGTTTCTCCATTTAATTATGAAAACTGGAGCAAGATCTAAGGTATTATTAGTAGAAAATATATAAAATAAAATAAAAAATACATGGTAAAATTAGCATTTATAAAATATATAAATAATGATACTAAAATTATAACACTAGAATGGAATGATTTATTTTTAATTAATTCATGACTTTTTTCATTTGTATTAGGTTTATTATTTAAATCTAATAAAAACCAATATTCACCATTATCTTTAAAACTATTATATGATCTGGGTTTATTTGATAGTTTATGGCATATTATACAAGTTCTCTTCATTTTCCACCATTTATTATAACACTTATAATGAACATTATATTGACATTCACACTTTAAATATAATATTGCCGGATGATGCGTATTTTCAAAACAAATCAAACACTGATATTTTTTTTTTGTCATTCGGTTACTAATTAGTATAATCATTTTGTTAAGTTATTTAATAAAATGATTTAAATCTTTCGTGTTTTTCTTCCTTGAGATCTTATATTTAATTTTTTAATTTTTTTTTTATTTGTTTTAATTCCTTTTTTCCTTGTTTTTCTATTGGATTTTTTTTTGTTTCTCAAATCTGCCAAACTAAGTAATTTTGAATATGTATCTTCCTTTAAAACTCCACCATCTAATGATCTTCCGTCTTTTTTTCTATTATGAATATTTTGATAACTTGGTATGTCTATTTGTTTGTTTAATAATGCAAGACCCAATGGTACAGATAATCCATTATTAATATTTAAATGATTTTTTTTACCACCTCCTATCATAGCAGGCAAATTTTGATTTCTAAAAAAGTTATTGAACTGCATGTGTAGACTAAAAATATCTCCATTTTTTTCATATAATGTAAAATCACTGTCTTTAAAGTGCTTACCAAAACTCATTATATATATAAAATTAATAAATTTTTTTCTTTATACGCTTTATGTCAGTAATTTTTTTGCTAAATCAGGACATTTATAAAAAATAGTTAGATCGTCTTTCCCTGACATATTATCATATACTATCTCTGAAAATATATCGCTATTTTTTCTTCCATCAGGATCTTTATTTAAAAATATATCACAATTATAATTTTTTGCATACTTTTCAAAAAGTCTTACTAATATTGGTTTTATATTTAATTCAAAATCAAAATAATTTTCTTCATCCAATACTTTTCGTGTTTCATCACAATTTAAAAAATCCTGCACATCAAGATTTTTTAAATACGCTTCTTTTGTTAAAATTTCACCTTCATAATAATCAGAATTCATATCAACTTTCTTTATATATCATAGATGCAACTGTATCTCTAAGTTGCTTTTGGTTTAGAATTTCTTTACCCTTCTCTTTCACAATAACATTTATATCATGTATCAAATTTTCTAAAACATCAGTTACCGTTAATGATATATTATCATCTCTTTCATCTCCATACAATTTTATATTTTTATTCAACCAATCACGAAAATTCCTATTTTCGTTTTTTTTTCTGATATTATCCAAACTTTTAATTAAATCCTTCGTTTTTTTATCTATTTTATATGTTTTCCATTTTTGATTTGTCAACATTAGTAATTGCCTTGTTTCCATATATGATAAGGATAATAAGTATATATTTATTATTTAACTATCTCTAAGCATCTTTTCTATAAGTTCTCTTAATATCATAATTTGTTCGACTTGTTCTTTTACTTTTAATATATTGAATCAGACTTTCTACCTGTTCACTATCTTGAATGCATTCATTTAAACACTGTTTTAATAATCCAAATGTCAACGGAGATGTAGATTTTACATTTTGAAATTTTAATTTGCCATCACTAATTTGTATGACGGCATTTTCTAAATTATTAGTTTCTGCATACTGGAAAATATTGTCGGTTAACCCGTTTTTTGTTTGTCTTAATTCCTTTACATTTTGCTGTAAATTTTTAATTTTATTATCAATAGACACCCATTCCTTAATATTTTCCTGAAATTCATTGCTCATCGTATTATAAAATAATAATATAAATTTATATTGTTATTTTTAAAATATTTATTTGCGGCGTTTACGGCGTTTGCGGCGAGTTTTTTTACCTTTTCTTCCCTTTCTACGGGAAACCCTTTTCTGCATGCGTTTTTGTCCTTTGTAAAGTAAAAATGGTAACAAAGCGGTTCTTAATGCACCCGTTACGGAACCGCCGCTGCTGCGACGTCTACGGCGACGTGATCGAGATCTTCTACGTGTTCTTCTAGCCATTATATACTATACAAATATTTTATAGTTTTCTATTTAAAAAATTTTTATTACGCAACAATAAAATAAATATTCCTAAAATTAATAAAAAACTTATAAAAACAAAAATAATAGATAAAAAAATATAAGGATATATTTCTTGAATCAACATAGAAATTAGTGGTTTCATTAATTCTTTAAACTCTTGCTTTACCTCTTCTTTGTGCAAAACACTTATACATTCGTTAATTAATGTTTCCTTGATATCCATTAAATTATATTTTATCTACATTTTAATTATTTAAATAAATGCGTATTAATTTAAAGTTAAATTTATGTATTAGATTTAATGAGTTCAGAATTTTTACCTAACGAAAATTTTCCGTTTGATGACATAACTGTTAAAACACCAAAAGCCTTACAAGGGGGAACATACTCTGCTATATTAGAGTTGAACAATAAACCTATTGTTATTCAAACACCAAGATGTAAAACAAAAAAGGGTATTCATAAAACCTCTAAACAAATATATTGTGATTTACTTTTTGCTAAAGATAATACTGAAAATAATATATTTATTAATTGGTTAGACTCTATTCAAGAAAGAGTGCGTAACCTTATTTCTGATAATGGTGATAATTGGTTTCACGAAAAACCCAGTTTAGACGAAATAGAATATAATTGGAATGATAGTGTTAGAACATATAAGGGTACTTATAATTTAATTAGAACGTTTATTTATAAAAATAAGTCATTGAATAAATTAAATATACAAATTTATGATGATAGTGAAAATGAATTACATTTAGAAAACATTGACGAAAATAAAAATGTTATTTGTATTTTGGAACTTAAAGGTCTTAAATTTTCATCACAGAGTTTTCATTTAGAAATATTTTTAAGACAAGTTATGATACTAAATGAAAAACCTATATTTAACAAATGTTTAATTCAAACTAATGTAAAAAAATCTGGAATTGTCCCCAAAATAGACACTATATCAAATGAAGAAAAAATCGTATCAGAAAAACCCTTATCAGAAGAAACCGTTGATGACACTATATTACCATATAATGTACAAAATACATTAAACGACTCTACACAAGACAACACAAAAGACAATACTCTACAAAACACATTTCAATATAATGAACCAGAAGAAAATATTACACAAACTAGCACCGAAGAAGGAGTAAAAAATAAAAATGATCTTGACATTTCCATGCAAAAAGTAGAGAAGTCTAATGATAAAACAGAAAAAAAAGAAGAAATTGTTAAAGAAGAATTAAAAGAAAAAGAACGAGAAAATAAAGAAGTTTTAGAAACAAATCCGGAAACTTTAGACAAAAATAAACAAGAAAGTTTAGAAAATAGTGAGAAAAATGAAAAAAATAAAGATAATAGATTAGGATTAAAATCCGAATTAGAAGAAATTAATATAGATATTTCAGAAGAAGAGTCTATTAAACTTAAAAATGCATCAGATGTTTATTTAGACATTTATAAAAAAGCCAGAGAAAAGGCAAAAAAAGCAAGAATTAATGCTATTAAGGCATATTTAGAAGTTAAGAGAATTAAGGAATTATATATGTTAGATGTTGCTGATAGTAGTGATGAAGAAGAATTTGAAGATTTGTAGAAAAACTTAATTAATTCACCGAAAACAAAAAATATTTTATGTTTAGATTAATATATAATGAATCTTAATAAGATGTTGAAGAAACTTTTGAACAATCAGACATTAATGATTTTAGCAGCAATTGTTGTTGTATGTGCCTTATATTTTTACTCTAAGGGATTTGATATGTCCATGAGTGGTATGGAAAATAGTGGACATGCAACGGCTGCAGCAGATAATGTCTCAATGGCACAAGGAGGGGGAATGGACGATAGTCAAATTCAATGTGCAGCAGGAGGAAATAACTTTGTTCCTTCTAATCCTTTAGGACAAAATACCGCCAATGCATCCGCAGCAGGTGCTTCAACAGATACATATGGATTGCCCCCTAGTTGTGCCAAACAGCAGGTGGTCGATCCTAGCGAACTTCTCCCACGAGATGGCAACAGTGAGTTTAGCAAATTAAACCCTATGGGTGCAGGTGACCTTAAAAATGTTAGTTTATTAAAAGCCGGTCACCACATCGGTATTAATACTGTTGGTCAGAGTTTAAGAAACGCTAACTTACAACTTAGAAGTGAACCAGCCAATCCTCAGTTAAACACTGGACCATGGAACCAAACTACAATTTCACCTGATGCACAGAGAAGACCTTTAGAAATTGGGTGTGGTAAATAAATAAATTAGATAAAATAATATAAAACAAATTAATATTTGAAATTTGTTTTATATCAATATATATTATTATGAAACTAGATATAAATATTTTTGGTTATTTGGTCATCATTTTTGTTATTGGTTTTTGTTTAAAAATTTATTTTGAATCTGAAATGTTCAACCTTAAATGCATTGTCAGCGATGAAGATGGTAATACATATTGTGTAAGAGAAACGCCAAAATTAGAACTTGTTGCTGATTTATTAGCAAAAGTAACAGGGAAACTTAAAAAATTAGTAAAATATTTAGATGAAAAATATCCTACCCGTGAAAATGTCCAACGTCTCACTAAAAGATTTAATCCTAAAAAAATTATGGAAACTCTCCCCACCAGTAAATTTACTGCTTATTCAGAGAATAAAGGAGAGAAATTGGCGTTCTGCACAACAACCACAAAAGAAGGAAGTAAACTTATTGATGAAAATACGTTGACATTTGTCGCCTTACATGAAATTAGTCATATTATGACTAAATCTGTTGGACACAAAAAAGAATTCTGGGAAAATTTTAAATTTATATTAAAGAATGCAGCAACCATGGGTATTTATGTACCCAAAGATTATAAAAAGAAACCTAAAAAATATTGCGGTATGACCATAACAGATAACCCATATTACGATTTATAATTTAAATCTATATTTTATTAAATTTTTAAAATATATATTGACAATGTGATTGAAATATATATATTTAGCATACACTGTATAATATATTATCTTCAAAATATATATATATATATGGAACCGCCTAAAATTATTTATGTTCAGGCTCACGGTGGTGGGAGTGAAAAACTAGATAATAAGTTTATGAGTTTAAATCAATATAGAAAATCAGTTGGAAATAGAAAAGTTGATACTATTACTCCTTATATTATAAGGATTGTTTCTCCTGGTAAATCAGCAAGTTCTAATTTTGAATCAGATAGAGAAAATGTAAATTTTTTATTTCATATGTTGACTAATCCCCAAACTCGTTCACAATTTTTAAATATACCAAACACTCGTTCATTTAGCGGGGCTTATTCTAGTCAAATGGAGGGATCACGTGGATTTGGAGAACTTTTAACAAGTACGTCATTATTTAGCAGCAATGATATGATTTATAATGAGATTGTTGAGGTAGAACTTGAAAAAAAATCAGGAAAAATACATTCCGGAGAAGGTGGTGAGGAGGACCCCGGGGGGTTTGGTATTTTTATTCACAATGGTGAAGATTGGGATTTTAATAGAGAATTATCACAAATATTAGTAGATAACCAACAAAACACCAGAGATATTACTATTTTAGATATCGTTAATTTTATTACCGAAAGAGAAGGTCAAAACATCATTGTAATATTTCCAAATTGTTCTCCTTTTAGTGATGTATCATACACAGATGCTACTAACCGATCTATGTGGACTAGAATAAAAACCGCAAATGGCGAATATAAAAAACAAGTTGACACTCACTCACAATTCAAATTAGCATTAGAAATTATTGCCCGCGTAAAAAACTTTTTTAAAGGGCAAAAACGTTGGAGTGAATTTATTTCTAGAGAAGAAGAAATATTTTCTTTAAATTCTAGTGGAGAAAAAAAAGAATCATCTAAATTAACATCTGTTGACCGTATTGGAATTATAGATGGTGCTGATTTTACATTAATTTTTCAATTATTTCTTTACTTTTTTAAAGACTATTATAATTGGTTACAAATTTCTGATGAATTAATTTTTCCAGAAATTCTTTACATTTTAAGTACAGAAGAAATTCCTAGTAATTTTAATAGTGCAAAATTTATTATGGCATTGCTTTTATTAGTATTTAGATGTCAAGAAAAACATGGAGGTATTATGTATGATAATAAAAAAAAAGGACGAGAATATGTTTGGAATAATATATTAAAACAATCAAAATATGGTCCTAGAGGAAGGCGGAGTAATTATAGAGAAGGGCGAGTGTTAGAAGAATCCACACAAAAACAGCAAGAATTATTTGATTTTATTGAGGAAATTTATAGACGTATAAAACAAAGCGACCCATCCATTCCGCGTTATACTAATTTTGATACTTTGATACAATATGCATTAGAATTTGCTACAACGCCATCTAAAGGAGGGCGGCGAAAAAAACTTTTTACTAAAA
>Ga0206682_10004956_pt1 | contig 10642 bp, 18 predicted proteins | sample M240m12015metaG_FD_155444 | JGI IMG/M metagenome (GOLD analysis project Ga0206682, IMG submission 155444) | Ammonia-oxidizing marine archaeal communities from Monterey Bay, California, United States - M2 40m 12015 | ecosystem: Environmental > Aquatic > Marine > Intertidal zone | place: USA... | reverse complement strand
ATAACACCTGGGATGTTCCTAGTTATACTACAGATACTAATACACAAAACATATACACAAACTCTTGGCAAGCATCTACAAACGATATAATATTAAGAAAAGTTTTAAGCGGTGCTGGAAGTGGAACTCAAGATATAAAAATAGTTAAAGGTGCTAATATAACTTTTACATATACCGATGCAGATAATTTTACTATTGCAGCTACAGATACTCAAGAAAATACAACTTGGTATATAAGAGATTCTGCTGATTCAGATAAAACAGTTAATAATTTAAAGTATTTAAAGTTTGTTACAGCAACAGGAACATTAGGTACGGCACTTACAGGAGCTGGTAGCACTGGTGATCCTTATATAATGACGCTTACGTCGCCTGATACAAACACTCAAAACACATATACAGCAGGCGCAGGTTTAAGTGTGTCTAATTTTGTATTTTCAGCAGATATAGATACAACTGCTGCTAGTTCAGCAACTAATAGTTTATCAACTGATTCTACAAGATATTATGCTGTTCAACTTGATAATAATGCTACTGCTGCTGATAGAAAAATGGTTGTTAACGTACCTTGGTCAAGTGGTGGAACATACAGTTGGAAAGTAAGAGACAATGCGTCTACACCTGTAAATAAAACTTTGCTTACTGGTGAGTTTTTACAATTTAAAACTGCAACTGGAGCTTTAGCTACAGGATTAGCTGGAACAGGTACAACCACTGATCCTTATGTTATGACATTAACGTCACCCAATACAACATATAGTAATTTTACAGCAGCTAGTGCTAGTGCGGCTGGAGTAAGTGGTCTTGTAGTGGCTCCACCAGCTGGTGCACAGGTAAAATTTTTAAGAGGAGACGCTACATGGGCATCAGTACCACAAGGTGATATTACAGCAATAGCAACTACAGCTCCTATAACAGGTGCGGCAACAAGTGGTACCGCAACAATAGGTATAAATACTATGGGTGCAGCAACAGCAAATGCAGCTGGAACAAAAGGAGCTGTTCCTGCTTCAGCAGCTGGTGATCAAGCTAAATTTTTACGTGCAGATGCAACGTGGGTAGTTCCAACAAACACTTTGTATGCTTTAGCTGGCGCGGCAAGTTCTACAGCTGGAGAATATGATTTAGTTTTATCAGCCGATGCAACAGCACAAAATACCATGGTTTTTAAAGAAGGTTCTAATGTTACTTTTACAAGAGCCGCAGATTCTTTAACTATAGCAGCTGCTAATGATAATGATAATACAACTTATAGTATAGATGTTCCAGCTGCTACAACTAATATAAATTTAAAAGGAGCAAATCCTACTAGTAATGATGCTATAGCATTAACACCTAGTACAGGAATTTCTATAACAAGAAATAATGATAGTCAATTAACTTTTGCAAATACTTTACCAGATACTGGTACACCAGCTATATTGTCTAATGGTGCAACTCCAACTTTAAATTCAGGTATAACAGCTGCGGAAGTAAGAACATTGATTGGGGCTGGAACTGGTGATGGTAATGTTACATTAACAGGTACACAAACTTTAACTAATAAAACATTAACTACACCTGTAATTGATCAAATTTCTCCTTCAGCTGGTTTAGTGCAAATTGATGGTGCTGGCACCGTTGATGGTGGTATTAAATTAATGTGCTATGCGGGTACTCACGGTCAAATATTAAAATCACAACCTCATAGCGCTGGTGTAACTAACACAATGTTATTACCAGCTGGTTCAAGTTCAACTTTAGTTTCTAACGTAAGTACAAGTACTTTAACCAACAAATCAGGTAATATATCTATGTGGACCAATGACAGTGGGTATATAACTTCATATAGTGAAACTGACACTTTAGCAACTGTTTGTGGCAGAGGAAGTACAACTGGTACTTCTATAACAATGAATGGTTCTGGTGCATCTGGTTATTTATATGTAGCTGGTAATGCAGCAAGTGCATCACCTACGAACAGTCAAGGTATGGCCTTTGCTTATAATAACTCTGGTGGAAGTAGAGAAAATGAAATTTACTTTAATCCAGGTATTGTTACACCAGCTGAAAATGCAACTTATTATTTTGCCCTTATAAATGAATATTTAAATTCAAGTAGTGGAAATGCCAGGGTAACCGATACATTAGTTAAGCTATATGGTAATGGTCATATGGATTTAACAGGTCCAACTTCAACAGCCACTATAGCTAACACATTTTGGAGAATGCCAACTGTAGCGGCTCCAAACACCGGTTATTATTTATCAAAAGCTTCTGGTAGTAATAATTTAGTGTGGACAGCACCAAATACAAGTAATGGAACTGTCACAAGTGTTGCAACTGGAAATGGTTTATCTGGTGGTACTATTACTACTTCAGGAACATTAACTATGTCTGGTTCTTATACTGGAGATTTTACAGTTACTGGAGATGCTGTTACTGATTCATATAGATTTAGAACTACTCACTCAAATCCTACAACTAGTACAGCAACTTTATATGATCAAGCTAGTGTTGGTGCCACAATATCAGCATACAGGTTTGCGGTAAGAAGTTATGATGGTACTAACATGCTGGCTTCAGCATTATTCACTGATACCTCTTTAACTGTTGTGGGTGATGTGGTAGCATATGGTTCACCATCTGATGTTAGATTAAAAGAAAATATTAAACCTATTAAATCAGCTTTAGATAAAGTAAGTAAACTACAAGGTGTAACATTTGATTGGAAAAAATCTGATAGTATATTAGATATAAAAGAAGATGTAGGTTTTATAGCTCAAGATGTACAAAAAGTCATGCCAGAGCTTGTAAGAGAAAATAAAGACGGTATGCTTTCAATGAGACATCAAGGTATAGCGCCTATATTGCTTGAGGCAATAAAAGAATTAAAAGCTGAGATAGAGGAATTAAAGTCAAATAAGTGTAATTGTAATAAGTAATGGCAGTACCAACTTCAGGAACATTATCAATGCAAAAAATGGCTAGAGAAGCTAAACATGCAGACTATAATGGTACTCAAAACATGGGTACAATATCTATGTATGATATGATGAATGGAGGTCAAGCAAATGGTTCTACAGTTAGTTATCCAACATTAAATACAAACTGTACACCTAACCCTGTTGGAACATTATCAAATCCAACGGAGGTAACTATAATTAGTTGGCCACCTACATCGTCGGGGGTTGCAGGAGGAACGTATCCAAATACTATATTTAAAGCCTACTACACTGGAACAGCTGGAACAGGAACTGTATTTTATGCAAATCCTTGTGGCACACAAACAATAGATGATGTTAATCCACCGGTGGGTAGTAATCCAAACGTTAGATATTGGGTATGTGGCAATGCATCGTGCACCGACGGATTCCCACCTTCAAATACTCAAATGGGTTGTGGTGGTGATTGTGTTGCTTTTAATTTAAATACAAGCAGTGCTGTTAATGGAATATATTGCGGATGCCCTTAAAAATTAAATTATGCCTGTAAATCAACCTTATGTTTTTGGATGCTGGTATGGATATGACCAAGACTGTTCAACTGTAGCAATTTTTAGATCTGGATCAGGGCAACCAAGCCAGAGCTTTATATGTTCTCAAGCTATAAATCAACAATATTATCACGATGGTTCTGGACCATACCCTGCAACAAATGATAAAGTTTATAGCAACAGCGCTGGAACAACACCGTTATCTGCGGGATATTATTCTTATGGCCCATCACCTGGACCTTTAACAGCTGGCTGGTATAGAATAACAGGAACAGCTGGATTAGTACAAACAACAGGACTATGTCCTTAAATAATAAATTAAAACAATAAAAATGGCAATTACTTACAAATGGACAATTAACCAAATGAATGCACATATCCAAGCTGAAGGTGAGGATAATGTGATATATACAGTGCATTGGACTTACTCAGGTTCTGAAGAATCTGGAGGACAACAATATCAAGCAAGTCAAATAGGTGCTCAAAGCTTTACTTATGTAGCCGGAGAACCTTTTACACCTTATGCAGACACTGAAGCTTTTGAAAACGTAGTGATCGGATGGCTTGAAGATGAATTAAATGTAGCTTCAATGGCTAAATCTATTGAAGATAATATTAAGCTTCAAATAACACCTGTAAATGAAGATTTATATTTTACATGGGATATGCCACCAGCACCACCAGTGCCACCAGTGGAAGAATAGTGTAAGTTTTATAAAAAACAAGTGATACTATAATTAAACCTATATTGCTAGCGAGGCAATATTAACCAAAAATAAAGTTTAACCCTTAAAACCAAAACACGATGACTTATTTTTATTCGTTGAGCTCAAGCATGGGCCAACCACAAACACCGCAGATTACCGAAGAAACTATTAAGATCTGGAAACATTTATCCAAAAAGAAACATTGGAGAATAGTACAGTTACCTAATGGTTATTTTCAAACCGAACACCGTGACCTTGTAGAAAAAGACAAATGGTACGATGTAACAAGACGTGAAACTATGGAAGCCGCAGAGACTGCAATTGATGGTAGTGTTGATCACTATACAAAGAAAGTAGATTTCTTAAAAGGACCTAAAGTAGTTAAGACGTTTAAATAATATCAATCAATCAAATCAAATTAAATTAAATTATGTCAAACGCAATCGTTAAGAATCTGAACTTTGGTTCGGATGCTAAAGATCAAGTGTTTGCTGGTATTACAAAACTTACACAAGCCGTTAGCTCCACACTTGGAGCTAGTGGTAAGTGTGTTATGTTAGAAGATGCTAATGGCAAACCTGTGATTACAAAAGATGGTGTAACTGTAGCTGAAGCTATAACACTGTTAGATCCTGTAGAAAATATGGGAGCAACACTTTTAAAAGAAGCTGCTAGAAAAACAGTTAAAGAAGCTGGGGACGGTACAACAACTGCTACAATATTAGCTCATGCTATTTTAGAAGAAGCTATAAAAAAAGATAATATAAATACTAGAGATTTAAAACTAGGTATTAACACAGCTGTTGATGCTGCTGTAGAATATTTAGAAACTGTAGCAATACCTGTTAAGGGTGAAATGATTGATCAAGTAGCTACTATCTCTACAAATAACGATCCAGAGCTAGGTAAAATTATAGCCGATGCATTTAGATCTGTTGGTGAACATGGTGTAGTAATGATGGAAACAACAGAAATGTCAGAGACAAGCTTTGAAGTTATTGATGGTATACAGTACGATAAAGGATTAAAAAATATACATTTTGTAACTAATCAAGATATTAAAACAGCTGAACTAGATAATCCATTAGTTTTATTAGTTGAATCACAGATAGATAATATTAGAAAAATACAAAGTGTACTAGAATATGTTATTAAAAATAACAAGTCTTTATTAATTATAGGTGATGCAGAGCCACAAGTAATGTCTGCATTAGCTATGAATAAAATTAAAGGCAATATAAAAGTTAATATAATTGATGCACCTACATACGGTATTAGTAAAAAAGAAACACTACGTGATCTTGCTTTGCTTACAGGAGCTACAATTATAAATGAAGACTTAGGAGATGATATAGATTTAATACAACCAGAACAGTTAGGTCAATGTTTAAAGTCTGTATCTAGTGAAGCAGAAACAATTATACAAGTAGGTGAAACAACTCAAGAAGTAAAAGATTTAATTAATGAAATTAAAAATACTATTGCTGAAACTAAAATACCTGCTATTATAGTTAAAAATGAAAAAAGATTAGCTAGACTATCTGGTAAAGTTGCTATTGTTCAAGTAGGTGCTAATTCAGAAATTGAATTACAAGAAAAACGAGATAGAATAGAAGACGCTATATGTGCTACTAAAGCAGCAATTAAACAAGGTATTGTACCTGGTGGTGGTGTTGCATTATTAAATGCTTCTAAATTATTTCCACACAGTGAAGGTCAAAAAGTTTTATATGCAGCGATTCAAGCTCCGTTTAAAACAATTCTAAGTAATGCTGGTATCACAGATTACCAAGCACCAAAAGAATTGGGAGATGGAATTAATGTAGTTACAGGAGATATGGTAAATATGGTAGAAAAAGGTATAGTTGATCCTTTGTTAGTAACTAAAAGTGCTTTAAGGAATGCTGCCTCGGTAGCAACAACTATTCTTTCTACTGATTGTGTAATTAATAATTTAAGAATTAATGAAAGCAATAGGTAGAAATTTACTAGTCAATATGACAAGAGTAGGAGTGTCTGAAACAAAAGGAGGATTACTACTAGGAGAAAAACAAAGAGAAGATATAAGATATACTGAAGGAACTGTGTTATCAGTTGGATCAGATGTTGTAGGTATTAATGAAAATGATCTTATATATTTCGATAAAAATAATTCACATCAAATCTTAATAGGACAAGAATTATACAATGTAGTTCGCATGGATCACGTTGTTGTTGTGTTATGAGACTAGAGCCAAAAGATGTTAGATCATCTAATCTATTAAAACATTATCGTATTATTAGAAAGTGGGCTTGCAAAAATTACAATTTAAACGATGCGGATTTAGAATTACTAATATACTTCGATTGCATGGATCTTTTTACAAGAGAAGATTTTAAAATCGGTACATATTCTTATAGTTGGGACAACAGACGCTGGAACAGATTACTTAAAGAAGATTGGATAACGGTTTGGAGAAAACATAACCGCACAACTCAAAAGTACAATATCTATAAAGTTTCCTTCAAGTGTAAACAACTTATAAGTCGGATGTACCGTATTATGCTAGGCGAAGAAGATATACCTACATCATTACATCGTAATAAAATAATGAAAGGTAAAACCTATATGGATAAAGTAATGATAACATCCATAGAACACGTTAATAAAGATAAAAATAGATAATCATGGCAAAAAAAGAAAAGAAAGTAGAAAAAAAAGACTATTCTAAGCTTGACAAAAAAATCGATGCTTTAAAAAGTATTATTAAGAAGTTAGAAGAAAAGAAAAAATGATCAATCCTCCTAATAATAATAAATTCATTGGTCTTCAAGATCAACAGACTTTAGGTCAATTAAATGATCCATTACAAACTGAGCAAGACTTTTTAGCTAAAAGAATGTCTCAGCCAGTTCCTGTACCTAGTGATCAATCACCTATGATGCAAACTAATTACCCTCATGCAAGAGTTAAGCAAAGAGTTATGCAACCACTTAAGCCTGTTGAAAAATTTAACTATGTAAAAGAGGCAGTTGTTCAACCTATGCAACAGGAAGTTCAAAAACCTTATAGAACAGGTTATGAAAGAATAGTTAGAAATAGAATTAAAGAGCCAGAAATGATGCGTGAAGAACCAGCTAGAATTCAAGAGGTTCCACAAGAAATACAATCTCCTTTTAGACAAGATGATCCTGGAACTAAATACAAACCTGTTAATGTTCAAGATTTAGAAGACATGGGTCGTATTAAAAAAGATAAAATAAGTCAATACGTTGTTAATTCTGACGAAATGAAAACGGGAACATCTAGAGATACGTTAAGATTACCTCCTAACGCTAAGCATTATTCAGGTAAAAAATATAAAACAGGTCAAATGATTGATGAATCTGATTTCGAAGACTTTACTAAACAGTATAACAAATAATATTATGGCAAAACAACCAGGACAATACGGACAAAACGTAATATGGGAAGCAGGTCTTAAACCTAGTAATTTAGTACCAGGCAACTCAAGATACGGTAGCAACTGCATGAAAATATCTCAAGCTCCAGTACCTTATAGCTCAGGACCAGTTACTAAAAAGGCTCAAGCTAATAATGGTGGTGGTAGAAGACACGTATCTGCAAAGTAAAAACTCACTAAAATGAGTGATAGAATAAGTGAACACATCTCGCTGAAAGAAGGTATTAAATCTCACACAGCTACTAGGTTAAGTATTGACAATACACCTAGAGAATTAGATTTAATTAACATGAAAACTATTGCTGAAGAAGTGTTTGAACCTCTACGTAAATGGGTAGGCGGTCCAATCGCTATAAATAGTTTCTATCGCTCACCCAAATTGAACTCTGCTATTGGCGGAAGTACAACCTCACAACATTGTATAGGATGTGCACTTGATATAGATGATACGTACGGTTATAAAACTAATGCAGAAATGTATGAGTACATTAAAAATAACTTAGATTATGATCAGATGATTTGGGAATTTGGAACAGATGATAATCCAGACTGGGTACATGTAAGTTATGTATCTGAAGATGTTAACAGAAGAAGATGTTTACAAGCTTACAAAGAAAATAAAAAAACAAAATATAGAATAATATAATTATGGCAACACCGTTACTTAAAAAAATGATGAAAGGGCCTAAATGCTGGAAAGGTTATGTGGCAAAAGGTAAAAAGAAATCTCCTAGTGGAAAGAAAAATCCTGATGGAAGTCCAAAAATGGTTAACAACTGTGTTAAAGTAGGTTCTAAAAAGAAAAAATAATGGCTTTTAATCTACCTAACGGACCCTTAGATATGAGAAAGACTACCAAAGGTAAAGGTAGAACTTTTAGAAAAACAGAAGAAGGTGCTGGTATGACTAAAGCAGGAGTAAAAAAATATAGAGCAGAAAACCCAGGTAGTAAATTAAAAACTGCCGTTACTGGTAAAGTAAAACCAGGTAGCAAGGCTGCTAAAAGAAGAAAATCATTCTGCGCAAGATCAAAAGGTTGGACTGGTGAAAGAGGTAAGGCTGCAAGAAGAAGGTGGAAATGTTAAAATAAAAAAAAAAAAAATAAAACATTATGATTAGAAATTATTACACTGAAGCATATAAAGGGGGTATTGTACCAACTATAAGTGCTACTAACTTAATAGACGGCACGGCAAAAGTTATAGAAACAGTTGCTCAAGCGGGTGTTGTTAATGCAGCTACGTCTAAAACATTTGTTCTAACTAACCTTAATTTAATTATAAAAAGAGGTATGTACATGACAGCTCTTGCTGGATCTGGAGGTGTACCTGCTGTTTCAATTAATGATAACGTTATTGTTGAATCAGTTGTTTATGGAGCTACAACAACAACAGTTACTCTTAATAAACCTGTTCAAACTGCAGCTGCTCAAGCTTTAACTTTTTTTAGTATAGCTCAAAGCTCGTGGAAAGAATATAATTTATATATAGGCACTTCGCCTGCATCTTCCACTATATCAGTTTTAACTTCTTCAAATCAAGAATTAACATTTGTTAACCCTGCTGCTGGATTTGTATTACCAGTATCGGTTGTTCAAGTAACTGCTGTTTCAGGTGGATTAACTAACTTAATAGCATTAGACTAATGGAACCATCAAGAAAAGATATTAGAAAAGCAAATAAAGGTTTACGTCAAGCCAGAAGAGAAAGAGCTAGAGGTGTAAAAGAACAAGGTCAAGAAAACTATAGCTATGATGGCTATGAAAAAGGTAGATATAATAAAAAAGGTGATGATATAGAATATGGTAAAACAAAAAGATATTCTAAAAAAAATCCACCACTACAAAAGAAAGCGCCTTTTTACAAAACAGGATTTATGGGTATTAACCCCGATCATAAAGGTTATTGTACACCAATGACAAAAGCAACGTGCACTCCTCCTAGAAAAGCATTAGCTAAAAGACTAAAACCTGGAGGAGACTTATATAAAGGAAAAAAATAAAAAAAATTATATTATGCCAAACATTAGCAAGAAAACAGCTTACGACGTAAAGGAAGCTAGCAACCAGTCGCTGTCAAAAAGCGCAAGAAAACATTACGCAGAAAATGCACAAGCAGGTTCTAAATCAGATTCAAAAAAAGGTTCTTGGATCTCTAAACACTTTAAACATTAATTATGGGATTTTCAATGAACAGACCTAATATGAGTATATCATATGGAGGTGAATCGAACAAACAACAAAAGAGTAATTTGATGAAAGATAATCCAGTTGCTAAACATGCATCTGCAATGAATATGGGTAAGGCACACAGTAAAAGCCCTAATTATAAATATTCTGATACTCCTATGGAGTTAACAGCTGAGGGTAAGAAAAAAATATTAGCAAGTGACGCTAATCCTGAGTTTAAAAAAGCTATAGCTAAATCTCCAGTTAATAAAAATGATCCTAAAAAAACTGCTAAACTAGCATCAGTAGAGCAAAAACCAAAAGGTAATGTAAAAGGTTTAAAGAAAAAGAAAACTATAAAATCAAAACCTAAAGCTCAACAAAGTATACATAGATATATTGAACAAAAAGAAAATGGTAAAGTTATAAAAACAATTGGAACAAAACCAGGATCACCTGCGACTAAAAAAGGATGCTTCAGCGGAGGTAAAAAATATAAGAAATAATGGGAAAATCAGGAACAACTAAATATCCAAAAATGTTCAACTTAGGATCTCCTTTTAAATTAGATCCTAATAAACGAATGGATAAGCTATCAGCTAAACATAAAGAACTTTATGATCGTTATGAAATGGGTCAAACTAGTGAATCAGAAGAACAAAAGATGTATAAGCTAGAAGATAAAATGGATAAAGTAGGTAAGAAAATAAAAAAGAAAAAGAGTAAAAATAAATAAATACAAACTAACCAATTAACAAACTAAAAATTAAAAACATGGCAAAATTTATTTCTATCAATGTAATTGATAACACAAACAGTGGTGTTGCTGGAGCTTCTCAATTTGGAGAAG
>Ga0206682_10004954_pt1 | contig 10646 bp, 16 predicted proteins | sample M240m12015metaG_FD_155444 | JGI IMG/M metagenome (GOLD analysis project Ga0206682, IMG submission 155444) | Ammonia-oxidizing marine archaeal communities from Monterey Bay, California, United States - M2 40m 12015 | ecosystem: Environmental > Aquatic > Marine > Intertidal zone | place: USA... | reverse complement strand
TTTAAAATAGTATCTTCATCGATTGAATTTTCCTCAACCGTTTTATCTCGCATTATTATTTCTACATTGAGATAACGACCTCTTCTAAAACCATCACCTTCGACATCACCGTTTATTTCTTTTACATAAGCCCAAACAGTCGCCGATACAGTTTCGCTGGCTGTAAAACCACCGAAGCCATCCGCTGTTTTAGTTTGCGTTATAACCTCAACCCTAGTATCTAATTTTCCAGCATCCATTAAATAAAGGCGTTTTTATAAGGCGCTAATATTTGCTTTACGTTTGCTGGTACCTCAACAAAAGATACCCCCTGCATAACAACAAAATCAGCTCTGTTATCGTAGTAAGTTGAAACGAGCTGTAATATAGCTTGTTGCAAAAGTTCGTCGTTTAGGCCGCTTGTATCATAAGTAACCTTTACGTCTTTGGCCGCAAGTTTATCTAAAGCAAATATATTCTTATCAACCCCGTAAGTTTTATAAGTAGCAGCATTCCCTTCTACGGTTGCTGAGGTTATTGTGCTTACTGGCGAAAATGGCAATTCAAACCTATCGTCTGAATATTCTAAATAATAAACTCTAGTTTTTGCTACTATATCTTTACCAATATAGTTTTCACACCAGATACGAGCCTGCTTAATCATAGATGTTAGCAAAGAATCGTCATCAGCCGTATCAATTCTAATATAGTTTTTAGCATCTGTAGCGCTTACTATTTCGGTTCCGGTTGTTGCTGATATTTTTATCTCTGGCATCACTTAGCTTTTTTAGTTGTTCTACGCCTTGGTGTTTTAGCTTCTTTAGTTTCTTTCTCTATTTTTTGCTCTTTGTATTCAACTCCGATGCCTTTATTTAAATAATGCTGATACGTTTTATTATCTAACTCAACTATATCACCTTCACGCCTCCAACCGGCCGAAGAGTAAACATCTTTTTTAATTAAAATTTTCATGTAGTGTAATTTTAAACAAAGATAAAAAAAAAGCACCGAAACTAATCGGCGCCTTCTACAAACAAAACAATTACAAAAACTTAATGAAAGTTATTTAAAAGCAAAGTTATTAAAAAAAACTTTATTCTTACCATTTAAACTCAATCTTATTGTCTGCATATTGCCTTTATTTTTAAAAACAAAAAAACCGTCATAATGATTAACGTAAACAGCAAAAAAATCTACAAATTTTGTACTGTAATCAGATTTACTATTTTGTAAGTGGGCTTGTACACTACCTCTATTTGCCTTTGGGATTCTAGTAGTTGACTTAACTTGAACCCTTATCACTTTTTTCCCGGTGTCAATTATACAATCATATATAGAGGAATCTGATAATGGAAAAGAAACATTATATCCCATCTCTATGCATTTAGTGGCAAACAAATATTCAGCAAAAGTGCCTCTTTGATTATTATTCACAAAGTAAAAGTACAAAAAAAAAGCGCCCAACCTAAACCGAGCGCTTCTACTAAAAACAATTATATGAAAAAAGGTATTGTAATATAGTAATTTTTTTAGAATATTAAAAAAACTAATAAATACATCCAGCCATAAATTGCCGCAACAAATAAAGCTCCTTGCACTACTATCCTTTTTAAAGTTCTTTTTAATTCTGGGTCTGTAGCCCTTTTAACTATTATGTACTCTGGTGTTTCTTGTATCTTTTTCATTTTGTTATATTTTATAAATTGTTATATGCGTTTTCTAAAACGTCTTCTTCTATTTTAGGGTGTATAAACTCGTAGTAAAAATCAAGAGATACACTTTCTGAATTTATGTAAAATTCAGTAACCTCTAACTCACCAGAATCTGGTAATTCTATATCACCTTTTTCATAATAATAAGTATAATCTACGGCTATATTGTAGCTTGACTGGCTCGCCATGTAAGTTCCTCTTATTTTCTTCATTGTTATTTGTTTTTGTTGTTTCTAATTTCTAGCCGCTTTTTAGCTTCATCCCTAAAAGCCCTTAATAGTTTTGTATTCCCTACAATTACTTTTAGTTCTTCTGTACTATAACTTCCCCAGTACATATCTTCAAATTCATTAGTCCCTATTATTTCCATGATTGTTTGTTTTTAAAAGGGGAGTTGCCTCCCCGGTTTTTTTTATTTTTTTATAATTTGTTGAACTGATACTGGAACTTGTAAAGTATCTGCTACCTTTTGAGCATCATCTGCGCTACTAAATATTTTTATACTTGCATTATTTCCAAATTCTGGAATATTAATTACTCCCATATTTCTATTCTTTATAAAAAAGTTATTTTGGCTGTCTTGAATTGCGAACATTTTTGTCATAATTTCTATTTGTTTGTTTGTTTCTACAAATATATAAAGAATATTTTAACTACCAAACTTTTTTTTACTTTTTTTTAGTTGAGCATAAAAAAGGGGAGTGCAATACCCCCCTCTTTAATTCCAAACATTTGAAACTTACTATGCAGTTTCAAGCGCTGTCTTAGCTGTGCTAAATGTACCTTGTACAATCGCTTTAGGCTCGTAGTTAGTTAAAGCTACTCGCTCAGTTGCGCGTACAGTTACAAACCCATCTCTAAAGTTAGTAGAATCTTCCTTAGAAAACTCGACTGCCAAGTTTTGGCGCACCCAGAACTGAGTTGCTGAGTTACTATCCATCATCAAGAATTTACCAGCTGTTACCGCAGTATTAGTTACGATTGGTACTCCAGCGATTGAAGGCTGTAGCCCTTGGTAAATTTGATTTTTCAAGTACTCATTAGCAGTTGATTTCAACAATACGATTTTATGTAAATCCGTTGGGTTTAATAAAATTACGTTCGCCTTGTAGTTAGCTAATTGTAGTTGGTTTAACCCAACCATAAGAGCGTCATACTCGTTAGCTGATTCGATAGCGTTAGCAAATCCACCAGCTGCAAAAGCAGTACCGTCAGTAAATAAACCATCTAAGTTAGGAGTTGAACCATCACCGTTTAAGATTTCGTTATCTTCAGCTGTTAAAATACGCTGAGGAATACGAGCAGAAAGGAATGAAGTTAACGCTGGAATGTCGTTAATCATTTCTTCTGTAATTCTCATGTAAGTTCCGATTTTCTCTAACTTAACAGTACTTTCTACCAAGTCAATATCTGACTGTGCAAGTGTAGTACCTTCAGCTACTGCAGCCGCTCCATTTTCAGCATTAGCTTCTTTTACATAGCTAATAGTCTGAGCGCTTGTAGAACCTTGTGGTAGTAATCCACGAATGTGGTCAGCTCTTAAAGCCTCAGCCTTAATCCCTGCTACTCTATCGATTTCTGCTACATCACCAGTAGTATTACCAGAAATGTTCATATCGCCAGCCGCTTTGATTTCAAATTTAGCAGCGTTGTAATTACCTTCTGTAATTCCCTTTAAAGCTCCCTCGTTGATAGCTTGTGTAAGTGAAGATTTGAAAGATGCTTTTTTAGCTCCTTCAAATGATTTCTTCATGCTTACTTCACTAGCATCGATTCTGTCATTTACCTCAACAAATTTATTTGTAAGGTTTTCGATTTCGCTTTTTAGTGAACTTTCAAACTCACCTTTAGCGTTATCCATTGCTTGCCCGGAAGCTTTTTCGATTTTAGAATCAATTAAAGCGCCAAGTTCTTCAAGCTGGTTATTTTTGTTTTCCATCTTATTGGTCGTTAAATTTATTAATTAAATATTGATATATATTAGGGCTTTCATCTTTCTCTACGACTTGCGGCTCAGTGACTGTCATCTCAGTCGGCTGAGTGCTTACTGCCTCAAATAAAGATTTTAGCTTTAATATCTCTGCTTCAAGCGCATAACCTAAGTCATCCGAAATATCGCCTTTGCGTATAAGCTTAGCCATATTCTCGTAGCGCTTTAAGATTTTGTTTTGGTTAAAACTACCCTTTACATCCAGAATCATAGCTTGGTCATTTGCAGCAAGTGTAACGGCGCTAATCTCATAAAGTTTAACTTCGTTAATATGCCTGTTACCTTTAACCATTTCTTTTTGAATTGGTAATATACCAACAGAGTTTTCTGTAATAACTCCGCTTTTCATAAGCTCCATAACATCAAGGCCTAACCTTGTCTTTGGTATTTGAGCTTCGAAAACTAAACCTTTTTCATCTTCGTACAGGTTTAGCATTTTGCCAAGTGGCTTATCCATATCATGCTGGTATAAATATTTCACTCGACTACCGTTTTCGGTTATTGTTTTAGTGTATGCCCCCTTGTTTATAATATCGCCGTCAGAATCAATATTACCAAACACAGAGCCGTAGCCTTTAACAATTCCAGTTTTTTCGTCTGCATCTTTTAATTCACCTAAATGAGTTGATTTATATAAAATTTCCATAGTACAAAGATATAAATTTTTTAAACAGGCGTAGTCAGTACCACGCATTTACAATTGATGTTATTTTCCGCTTTACTTCCAGAGCCGGGGTGCATTAAATACTCACCGCCTACGTCAAACATTTCTTTAAACTTTCTCTTTTGGCCATTTGCAGAAATATGAGCATCCCTACTATTTACAAAACTTGTAAGCCATTTCTTTTGCAGGTTATCTTCACCGTACATATCTTTGGCCGTTTGCATACTTGCAAAGTTAGCCGCGTTTGTTGCTTCGGTTCTTACAATAGTTTTACTTCGCCAATCTGATATTCCTTTAACTTGGTTTCTCAAAATCTTGCCAGCTTCCCGCTCGTTTAGGTTTTGAAATTCTGGCGCAGAGTGAAATCGTTGTATTACTTTAGTTAATTCTTTTTGTTGCGTTTCACTTACCGAAGCACCTCTAAACTGCGCTATCTTTTTTCCTACATTCTCAAAACTATCACGCCAAACATTTCTATAATCCTGTGGGTTTATATAAGGCTTATAAATACCTTTAAAAGTGTCTGCATAATACCCAGAGAACACCATCCCTATATTTCTATAAAGAACAGCGTACAAAGCACTTATCTCAGTTGTATTAAAAAGGGTTTCCCAGTTTGCAACTTTGCCAGTACTTAGGTAAGTGTCTATGCCTTTATTGTATTCTCTTTTAAAGAATGTCAAAAAAGGTTTAAACTCTTTTTGTTCAGCTGCCTCAAGTTTTGATTCCCAGCCTTCTTGGTAGTCTTGTTCAAATGGCATTATTCGCCTCTTAATTTCTTGATTTTATTTATAGCCCAATTTACTCCGCTAGTTCCACCCCATAAATTCCAAGCTACATATCCATTATCTTTCCAAGGTGTGTCTTTGTATTTAGGGTCGACTGTAGCGTTTTGTTTATGTCTATTAAATTGTGCCATTCTAGCAATAGTATCTTCGCTTAACTTTTCCCTTTTAGCTAAACTTGACGCTCTTTGCCAACCGACAGCGGTACCACCTTTAACTTCATCTCGGCCGTACTTCTCGCGCCATTCAATCATTCTTGTAGCGTTATTTGTCGCTGATTGTGGGTAGTCGTTATAACTAGCCTTTTCAATCATACTATTTTCTTCAATATAACTATCTTCGTCGTAGTCCTCTCTATTTCTTTGCAAGTCCTCGTAATATTCATCAAGCCTTCCAGATATAGCAGCCTCGTAAGCTTCGTGGTTCTCAAAAGGCATATAAATAGTACCACCTCTAAAAACGTGGCTATGATAACCCGCGCCGCCTAACTGTGCTGCTCTGTCTTTAGCTTCTTGTATTGTGGTGTACATATCTTTCGAACCGACAACCTCAGCTTTCATTAAAGCAATGTAATCAACATCAGCTTCTTTTAAATCTTCTTGTTCTGGCAATTCGTCGCCAGTAACTGGGATTAAATTTGCAGGAACATAATACTTATCTAGCTCCGGGTTTTCTTCATCTATTCCATAACCTGTAGCGGCTCTTTTTTCGTTTGGAGTAAGCCACCACGCTTGACTCATTTGTTGTACCACTTTTTCCGTTTCCTCTTGTAGTTCGGGAATAACAGTGAAATCAAAATCAATGTATAATTTCTCACCATAAAGCGGCGTAAGCCATCTATTAAGTTCATCTCTTACTTTTATAAGTTCTGGAATTACTGCATTTTGATATAACGCCTTCTTAGCTTCTTTTTGATTGTTGTAAGTTGATGCGCTTGTATTATTTAAAAGCTGAACAGGAACATTGTATATATTACAAAGGTCTTTAACTGTGCTATCGTACTGCTCCAATAGAGAAAGGTCTGCAGCGTTTAATCCAAAGTTAACCCAGCTTAATTTTTTAGGCGTAATAATAACATCACCAGCATTATTACTCCCTTGGTATTGTTGTTTGAATTTACTTTTTAACGCTCTGGCTTGTGTTTCGTTTAAATCGCCTTCATCGGACATAAGCACCCCCCTAGCTGTCTGATTCTGTAAATATTTAACTCCAGTAGTTAACGCCTCATTATTCGCATCCATTGAACGAAGCCCAGCTTTAAGGGGAGACATACCGTAAAGGTGCGAACCAGTCCCATCGTAATAAGGGTTAAAATCTTTAATATGTAGAATTTCTTCGGCTGGTATTTTGTGGCTACCATTATACTCTAAAGAGTAATCTTTTACAGGTTGCATTAAACCTCCGGAATTTATTTCGACTACTTGGCTAGGTAAAACGTAAAGCTCTTTAAACTTATTTGCTCCCGCTCCAGTTTCTGGTCTTATACCGTAAACATATCGATTCCCGGTAAGCTTACCAAAGGCGATAATTTCTTGTAAAAAACTACTAAAAGATTGCGCAGGGTTTGGGCGCTCTAAAAGTTCGTGTAGTTCTGTATGCTCTAATTCAATAAGAGAATGCTTTCTAAGACGCTCTGCTTTACTTAAAGTAGTTTGGCTTAGCTCACCGCTAGTTAAAGATTTATACCTCTTTAAATCGCTTTCTTTTTGAACTTCATAAACTTGAAAAGGTATAGTACTCGCTGATTTATTAATTAAGTTTATAATAGAGTAAATTGTACTGTTATACCTATATCCCTTATTGATATAAGTATCATCTTTTTCTGGGTTCCAAACCAGTTGGTCGCCTAGGTAATTATAAATCGCTTTATTAAAATCAACTCCAGTATTTTGATTTTTTGAACTTAGACCTTGTATAAGTTTTTGCAGAAAGTTAGCCATCTTAAAATTTTATTTTACAAAAATAACAATTAAATAACAAAGAACTTGTTCTTATTTGAGTGTTCCGAGTAAACACCATATCTAAGCGCATCCATTAAATGGTTCATGCGGTCAAGTGGTTTATTAATAATCGTACCATCTTTTAATTCTTGCCAGTAATAGCTCAAATATTCATTTTTTAAATTATGGCTTTCCTCGCTTACTGTAATATCAAACTCTTTTAATAAACTTATCCCAGCGTTAATACTACCAGCTCCTTTTATAGCTGGTTTAACCCATAGGCCCGCGCGCTTTAATTCGTCGTTAGATTTTGGTTCTGCCGATTCTGCTATTATTAAAGTTTGTTCGTGTCCCTTATCTTTTATTAAGTTAATTATATCTTGATTTGTCATTCCCGTAGCATAGCAAATCTCATGAAAAAATAATTTGTCGCCTTGTTTATATATTTCTACGATTGCGGTAGGGTCATTCGAGTAACCGTAATCAAGCCCTAATATAACATCGTCAAACTCTGGAAAGCTGTTAACACTGGTAAAGTTCCAATTACTAAATATTTGCCTTTTAGAAAATACAGCCCTTTGCCCATCTCCATAAACTCGCCAGTAATCCGGGTCGCGCTCTCGCATTCTCTCAATTTCATTTACTAGCTCTGGGCTTAAAAACTGATTGTCTTTATAAGTTGTTATCCAAGTTTCGCAATCTTCGCGAGGTATTAAATCCTCGTAAATCCAATGCACAGGGTCGGAAGGGTTAAAGTCAATTATTAAGTAGTCAGTAGTTCTCATATTGATTTGCCTAAAATCTTCAATCAGTAACTCATTCCCCTCGTTCAAATAAGCAATATCGCGTTTCCGTCCTCTTATTTTTTGCGGTTCGTCAACACTTAAAAACTCGACTAAGTGGTCGTTATATTTAAAAGTATTTTCGCTTTTATTGTGTACGCCTTTCCAATAGATACCGGTGCTTTCTAAAATAGAAATAAAATCCCTTTGTACTGAACCTTTAAGCGCTGGTAATGTTTTTCTAATTATAGATATTACTAAAGGCTCTTTTGAACTGACAAGTAAATAGGCCAAGTATTGGCATATCGCATACGTTTTGCCGCTTCGGGTTCCACCTTGATGGATACGAAATCTTTTATTTGAATTTAGAACGTCGTAAAACTGCCTGTTACAAAATTGTTCTACTGTTCGTCTTTGCTTGCTGGTTTCCACTCTATTAATGTGCTTTCTATGCCTCCTTGGTGTTCTATTTCTTTACGCTCTATATACCCCCTAGATTTACCTTTTGTTTTTAAAGTAAATATTATTGCGGTTGTATCTCCGGTATTTATTTTCTCAACTAACTTAGATTCTGTAAAGTCCAAAAATAATTCTTTTGGCTCTACCGTTTCAATTTCATTTTTAAAATCTTCATCTTCTTTTAACCACTTATAATAAGTAGACCTATCTAATTCTAGGACTTTGCAAGTTTGAGAAACATTGCCAAAAGTTTTTTTAAAGGTTTCTATAAACGCCTTTTTTCTTATTTTTCTGTTGGAATTTGTGTCTTTTCCCATTTTACAAAACTACATAAAAAAAACCCCAGAGCCAAAACTGGGGTTATAATGCTAAAAAACTAAAATAAAAAAAGCTGGCTTTTAATAAATGTTTTCATATGTATCATATTCAACCTCTTCTACAAATTCTTTTTTAATAATTCTTAAAACTATCATCCATTCGCTAGCTAAAAAAGAGTTACCATCATTTGTATAACAGTTATAAAGTAAAGAACCTAAAGAGTCAATTGCTTCACCTAAAGTATCAAAATCTTCTTCGCCTTCCATGCTAAAGTCAATAGGTTCGTTTTCTTTATACTGTACATTAAAAGCAGTTACGTTAGCTACATAAGCATACCATACGGCACGACCAATAAAATTTTCTGGTGTTTCTGTTAAACCTTCATTTCTTTGTTTAAAGAAATCTAATTTTTTAACGAAGTCTTGAACTAAAGGCTGCTTTGATAAAGTGTTTGAGATTTTAATAATTTCTTGAGAATCTAAAATAAATACTGACATAATTTTTGTTTTTGTTTGTTTTACTTTGTAAATATATAAACTTTTTTTTAAATACAAAAATATTTTTTACTTTTTTTTTAATTATCTCTAGGGTCTATGTCGTTAGCTCTTTTTACAGCCCTTTCTCTTTTCTTGATATTTAACCTTGTAACTTCCTCTTTATATGGGTAACAATGTTTTAACTGGGCTAAAGTGTAAAAGACTATAGATGCCCTATAAAAACCCTCATCAATAGGCAAAATAGGCATAACCCCGTGTATTTCTTCTTGCCCTTTAAATATACATAAGGCGCCATCTGATTGCTCAAGTGCAATCCCGTATTCCGGAAGAACCAACTCCCCCCCATAGCATTTTTCTTTTAAAATCAATACATTAGAATAACTGCCTTTAACATTACCGTTATCTTTATGGTATTTTATAGCGTGATTAACATTTATATTAACTGTCGTATAAGGTGTATCAACAAGCCTATAATCATCATCTACATTTTCTCTAACAAATTCTAAGTCTTTATTATAAAGCTCTGGTAAATGCTCTTTATATACATCACAAAGTATTTTTTGAAAAGACATCAACCTTTTCATATTCTCTTTTTCTTCGTAAGTTTTGTTAGATAACCTACAAAAGTCATTTCTCATTGGTACCCTAGGTAAAGCACCAAAAACGCTTGACTTGGTGGGTAACGCTTTTCTTGTTCTATAAGTTTCGACATATTTTGTTGTCAGAGTAGCTTCCCTTAAATTTTTTAAAATATTCTTTGGCAAATTGATATAGACACCGATACATTCATCACCTACATAAAACTTAGAATCCTCCCTTACGATTTCGGTAAATTCTTTTTTATTAGGTGTTTTTGCTAAAAGCTCATCACAGTTTTTGGTCTTTTTTAAGTTATAAACCTTCATTCTCTAATACTTTATAAATAAAACCTTTGTAATCTTCTAAATTATATTTTTCTAAATAATTTTCAAGCCTAAAAACAATGTCATTAAATTCATTAGTTTCAAAAGGAATTGTTAAATTTTTTATTTTAGCATCTAAAAATTTTTCAAGTTTTGATTCAACATCTAAATCGGAATAATCGTTAGTGTTTGAAATATCCGCATCAAACAAAGGTAAATCTAAACCCCATTCTTTTACTATTTCAGCATCATAAGAATTAGCAACTATATCCCAATCCCATTGGCCAAAACCTACATTATCTTTTATTATAAACTCTTGCTTTTGTTTTTCGCTCCACCCAAATACTTGGTATATAGGAACCTCAAACACGCCAGAACTTTTAAGGGCTTTTAAACGCATATTCCCCCCCAATACTACCATATTTTCATCAACTACCAAAGGTCGGGTTTCTAGCATCTCTGGGAACTGTTTTATTGACTTAACCAGCTTTTTAAATTTACTATCAGTAATAAAACGCGGGTTTTCTTCATTTGGCTTGATAGCCGCTATGTTTACTTTTTTTATCATTTGCTCGTGAAAAAGTGAATGTTAACACCTGCTATAAAAAAGAAAAGTTG
>Ga0206682_10004945_pt1 | contig 10652 bp, 15 predicted proteins | sample M240m12015metaG_FD_155444 | JGI IMG/M metagenome (GOLD analysis project Ga0206682, IMG submission 155444) | Ammonia-oxidizing marine archaeal communities from Monterey Bay, California, United States - M2 40m 12015 | ecosystem: Environmental > Aquatic > Marine > Intertidal zone | place: USA... | reverse complement strand
ACTGTCGGTGACTTCAAGAAAAAAATGGCTGGCAACGTAGAGTAAGCTGGCTAGTACACCCTGTTGGCTAGTACACCCTGTTGGCTAGTACACCCTGTAAGTGACCCGGGAGTGGGGTTACCTTGGAGGTATGTCATAACAGTGCACATGGTTTCATCGTGAGACAACGATTCTCTTTGGTCAAAAAGGCCTTAGAAAAGTTTGGCCGCAAAAATCTGAGGGGGTATACGTATATTGGTCTCGGCGAAAAATCCCCCCTTGCCCCGCTCGAATTTGGGCCGTGGTGGTAGTTTTTACCGCCACTTTTACCGTTTTCAGATACCAGACCCATATAAATAAGGGGTGCCGGGGGCATATTCGACAGTTATCCGAACTGTTACCAGCAGGAATCAGGGGCATTCAGGCGCTTCATCCCGCTTTCTTTTGCCTCTCTTTCTCTCCTCTATCGTTTTGCAAATCGCCAAAATAACATTCAATCACTATTGATTTGATACTCATAAAGCATTGTTAGTAAGCGGTAATCGTAATTAATTACTCATTAAATGCGTACCACCATTGATTTCAACTCACAAGTGAATTATGTGTAATGGTACGGGGTCACTTCCGACCTTGATTACATAAGGAAACACCAAATGGGATACCACAAGCAAGCCGCACTAGCCGCAGATGACCTGAACTGGTTCTTGGAATCTGCACGCGCTGGCACCCTCGAGGAATACTACTGGTCACTCGAAGCCACACGTACAAGCCGTATGATGGCCATCGACACTCGCGGTACACTCGAAGAGCAAGAAGGTCTACTCTATCGCTTGAGCGATGTAGCAGTCTTCGTACCAGACGACATCTTCGGCATGACACAGCCAATCGTTGAGCAGCTGCCTTACAAGAAGGCAAAGCCAACAGCAGTCCTGCCCTTCCCTGCCACTGATGAACCCACAGGCTATCACGGCCTCAACATGTCCGACCTTTAGTCGGCCCTAATACAATCACTTTTGACCGGAAATCAAAGGTCACAACTTTAAGGAGAACTCCAATGACTAAGACAATCACAAAGGGCCAATACACGGCCAAAATCGACGCCAATAACTTCGTCATGCTGGTCCACAACGATGGGAGCCAACATGGCCGCGTCGTGAACTACCCAGCACCGAAGACCTATGCAAACCGCAAAACTGCTGAGCGTGGCGCTAAAGCCATGCTGGCCAAAGTTTAATCTTGAAGGGAAATACAATGACAATCATGACAACTCGCCTCGCCAATCTCGAAGAAGGCACCATGTTCCGCACTTCGGCCAAGTCACAATTTTACTATGTGGATGGCTACGACCGCTTATCGCGGCGCTATCACATCACGGCTGCCAACGGCGACATCTGCCACATGCGCCCGAAGATGAAGGTCTACACCTTAGATGAAGCCTCCTACTGACCTGCCCTGACCTATCGGTGCCCAGCAGTGTCCGCCCCTGCTGGCATCCCATAGGCCATGAAGACCTATGAATCTGGAAACTGTAATAGGACATTACATGAAAAATACACATGACAGGGCAACAGCCCACCCAAAAGACGAAATGGTCGCCTTTTATGTTTCGGCAGCAGAAGCAACGCCGGAAATACCTGCTGGCGCATACGTAGAGGACCATGACCCGTGGACGCTAAAGCAAATGGTTCACTGTCTGCAGAACATCTCGAAGACCGTTTTGATCGACTATGACACCTTGGTCGAGGTCTCCGATATAGCCGAAGAGTTTTGTATGGATGCTCTAAGGTCGGATGGTGACAATGGCTACGACGCCATAATCGCTGAAGCAGAGCGCCTCGGTGTATTCACCGACGATGGCTGGGTTCATGACACTACAAAAGGGCAAGCCGCACTTCTGCGCATGTATGAGGAGACGCAGGATGCAGTTTAAATCTCATTGGGACCGAGCAAATCAGACGGTACACAACCACCTCAGAGATGTTGTGAGCGAGGCTCTTAGTATATTCTCTGACAGGAAAACTGACGCGATGCATTCCATCCAAACTGATGCCGATGGCATAATGTATACGGTCGGCAGAGACGCAAGGACGTGCATTGGCGGCATGGTTTTTTATCACCTGGCGCATGACGTGGTGGTTTGCCTTGATACTTTTTGCGGCGACATTGCGGCTAGATGGGAAGATGACAGCTTCTCTGCGGAGTGGCATGAAGACCCTGCTGGCTTCCAAAACGCAGTTTCGGACCTTTACTGGGCGACACGCTCATGAACGCGGTCGAAGAGATGGAAATGGATGACCTTCTGTACGATATGGAGGGCATGGCTGATTATTTGCGTGATGTTTATTACGAGCATGAGGTAGCAGATGACATGGATAAGGCGTGCAATACCATCGCTGTCTTAATCAAGAGACTCAAGGAGGCATGAGTGATTCGCATTATGCCCGCCTCAAAATACTACATTTGGTGTATAGCATACGCTACAAAACAACATGTTGCGCAATTTGTGGATAATTCTTGTATAAATGAAGGGAAAATGTGGTATTTTTTATCGTTTAAAAACAATGCCATCATTTTCTCACTTACGAGAAAATACCTAAATATAGCGTCAACCCCATTTATTTCATTTGCATTTGTCGTTTTTAGGTTCATCCCCATTTTCCGCCAAGTTATAGTCCTGCCAGCACTACAAAATTTAACTGGTCAGACGCCAAAAGCACCCATTCGTGGGAACGGGAAAGGTTTGTCTGGCGCTATAAAAGGACGCTGGCAATGCGTAGCACACTATTGAGGGCAACTACTGGCATAAAAGAAATCGACATCTTTGTTCGAAAAGAACACGGGCGGATGCCCACGGTTTTGGACATTCAACGGCACCCACCCCGCCAATGTGAAGGTGGCATGGTAACTGATTACGAGTTGCGTTACCTGCGAACCGTGGTATACGCTTCAATAACGAAGTGAAATCAAAAATGATTGGACCTTGATTTGGACCAGAAACAGACCATTGCGTTTAACGGCTTGAACTTTGTCGCTGCTTTTAGAGGTGCATTCTCTGAAGCAAACGTCAAAGAGCGCGTGTCTATCGAACATATGGAGACTTTTTTCTTCATCATGACTGCTCACAAGCAGGACAGCGTTGAACTGCGGCGGCTACAAAAAGCCCTTGGCTATGCACAGGCTAAGATGCACCGCACCGCTTCCGTACTGGAAACCTTGGGTTGGATTACAACACAGGATTCAGCCGCAGATGCACGTCAAAAAGATGTTTTTATTACCGATAAAGGCCATGCGTTCTTTGATAAGATTACAAAGTCACTGTCCGAGAAAGAAAACGACAGCATCTTTGTTAAACGCAGTGAAGACATGCGTGACGACATTGAAGAAGACAAAGCAATTCGTGATATTCGCGATGTTGAGGTACCTGCAACCAACCCCCAAAAATTATTAAGAGAAATGGAATTGCTTGCTGAAGAAATGAAGAGCGACAACCCAAGCATGGACGCTATAGTGAAGGCGCAAGGTCTCGCAGCCAAAGGCATGGTTAGCAAGACCAAGACATCAGCACAGCTCGTGATAGACCTGAAAGATGCCTATCAACGACACAAAATACACGAACAAATCCAAAAAGAAGCGGCTGCAGTAAGGGCAAGCATACGGCAGGACAAGCACCGCGCACGTCTCCGTGATGCAATTAGTGTTCTTGAAGATGGTCCAATTGAAGTTGGTGCTAACTATGTGAAAACCAGCCGTGGTATTGTTACCTTTGCTGTGCTTTTAAAACGCATTAACACTTATGACCCTGAGCTAAAGGCGCGTTCTATCGCTCAAATTGGCCTAACAATCGCTACAATGAATGAGCGAGACTATGACAGATTGATGACACCTAGTCCGAAGACTAAACTTAAACGCTTGGAAGCAGAGTTGTTTGAATTGAAGCATAGGACAGAGATGAATGAACGCCTGGGCGGACATGACGGGCCAGCCCATATTCAAGCAGAGGCGAACAGGCTGGCACAGCTCTGGCACGCAAAAAAGTATGAACTTCAGGCTCTCGAAGCTAAAGAACAGTTGATGTCTGATACCGATGAAAACGATAATGATTTTGTACCAGGTCAGAATGGTACGGAAATGGCCGATGGAAGTTGGGTTTACACAACCAGTGGCGAATACACCGAAGAGCAAGCACAGGAAGACGCTGCCATGGAAGAGCTTGAGAACAAGCATGGAAATGGATGACCTAGTGATGCAGATACCACGGGGCATAACGCAGAAAGCCAATGGCAAGTTTGCCATCCAGACTATGTTGCGTGGTCAGCGCCTTAACGGCACTGCAGAAACACTCGAAGAAGCCATTGTCATCAAGAAGCGCATGAAGGCTGGCACCTATAGTGGTGAGGCTGCGGCAACTGCTATTACACTGTCAGACGCTCTCACCGCCTATATCCAGCGCAGAGTGTCTACCAGCACCTCCGATAAGACATCAGCACAGACCTTCGAATGGTATCGCAAGACCATCATTAATTTCTTCGGCGCATACACAAAGCTGGATAATATTAGCGCCGCAAGAGTGAACTTGTTTCAAGACCACATGACAAACAGTGAGTGGGCGAACACGACAATCAATTATGTCGGCTCACTGCTCTATGGTGCAATGTCCGACGCGCATCAGCGTGGGCAGATGAAGACGCCCCCTACCCGCATGAAAAGCCTCAAAGCCGAGAATGGTCGCATCAGGTTCCTCACGCTCGAGGAAGAGGCCCGTGTCGTTGATTGGTTCGAACAGCACAACCATGATGATTATCGTGACCTCGTTCTGTTTTATATCGAAACCGGATTGCGCAAGTCAGAAGCACTGGAACTAAAGTGGTCAGACCTAGACCTCCATCAAAAGCGCATCACAATCTGGAAAACAAAATCAAACTTTCCACGGTCAGTCAGTATCACTCCGATGGTGCTAGAAATCTTACAGCAACTGCAGAGGCGTCAACACAACCTTCCTCGGCACGACCAGCGTGTCTTTGGTCATATCGCTGAACGCCACTTCGGTCGTAGTTGGGTTGCCATGCGAGAGGGTCTCGGATTGCAAGATGACACTCAATTTGTGGTCCACGCTCTGCGTCACACATGCTGCACACGGTTGGTTTCAGCGGGTACTGACCTGAGAACTGTTATGGAGTGGATGGGTCATGCCAGCCTCGAGATTACCCAGCGGTACTCACACTTCATCCCGAAGCGTATGGATACGGCTGTCAGTCGATTGGTGTCCCTTAGAGTAAAGCAGTGAGCCAACTGCTCGTTCAACGAACGGATATACTCTAATCATTTCGGGGTTGCGCGAGGGACTAAATACTGATTCACTCCCTCTTGTACGGAGAAGCGTTTAGTTTTAAGTTAAAAACTCAACATTTCGACAAACTGAGTGATGTCCGACTGTAACTCCCTCGCGGAGACGCACGCCTGGTTCGATTCCAGGGTCGCCCACCACTTCTAATCAGTTGTCTTAATGTCACAGTTTCCAACGAGGGACTAAATTTTTCTTCCTAATTTTTGGAGAGAAAAATGGACGAAACTTACACTTTTATTGAATATGCCGATATGGAAGCTGCTCGTATGTGGAACGGGCGACATAGAGAACGGTCCCTCAAAATGGCCGAAAAGTTCGACGCTTTTAGCGACTTTGGGACGAGACCCATCACTAAATATAAGCCACGGCACATCCACAATTTCCTAGATTATCTCACCGACGAATGTGACCTGAGCAACAACACAGCCAACCATTATGCCGCGATGATAATTAAGGTTTTTAAACAGGCGTACAAAAACCAAGACATCGAACGTGTCCCCGACTTTACGTGGAAGAAAGTCAAAAATGCACACCGCATGTCGTACTTCACGCCCGAGCAAGTCGACCAAATCGTGGAGTATTTTCAAAAAGCCCCTAAGCACAATTGGATGGCGCAAATGGTACTCATAGCCGCCAATACAGGGATGCGCGTTGGTGAGATACTCTCCATCAGCCCGAACAACATTTTTGAAAACATAGAGGGCAAGCCATACGTTCACTTGCAGTACACAAAGAACGGGGACGAACGGTACGTCTACCTAAATGCAAAAGCGCGCCAAGCACTGCGGGAACTCGATGACTGCCCTAAGAACTACTACATTATGTATAACTTTTACGCCGCATGGAAATGCATGCGTAGGGACGTTCTTAATGGCGACGAGCGGCTCGTCTTCCACTCACTTCGGCACACCTTTGCCACAAGGCTGGCCAATGAGTTTAGGCTCAACAACACGGTCATTGCCAAAATTATGGGACACCGCAGTCTCGTCACGACTAGCAAATATGTGAAGCTGATGCCTGAGGTGCAGCAGTCCGTCTGTGATGCGATGTAGCCATTAATCACCCTTACTAGCTCACCAAAACGCAACTGCCCGTAGTGAAAGCTATGGGCATTTACATTTATTACCGTCAATCGATTAGGTTGCAGTATAGCTCTGACAAACCATTTTACCGTCAATGCAATCAGTCCATCACTGTATCAGTGGCCTGATTTACACTCTGGTAACAGTTAATGGGCACCTAGTCGCAGTCTATACTCATTGATACCGCCTCAAAAGTGAATACATGTCACAGGCAGGACAACCCTGCCCCAATTTTTGCGCCAACAACCTAAAGGACACGCATGAAAGATTTATACGCAGTACAAGAAGCCATCGAACAGAAATCACGAGCTACAACGATTGAGAAATTCAACGCAGAGCTTGTGAAAAAGCAAACCAAGCATGAAGAAACCTCTACATATTACGGCTCACCTCTTTTCAAACGAGCAATTGAGCCTGTCGCCCTACTTGTCGAGCAGAAGGTCGCTGAATCGAAACAAGGTCGCGCTGGAAATGCAAACATCGCTGTTAAATTCATTTCTAAATTGAAGCCAAATCTTATAGCTTTTCATACGGCCAAGGTCATTATCGACCGTCTGATGTTTACCAAATCAATCCAAGACACCGCCATCAGCATCGCCACAAGCCTTGAAGACGAATTGCGCTGGATTTCTTTTGACAACCAGCATCCGCATTTGTTCAAAAAAATTGTTAACGAAACTACCACGAAAGGTCATCGCCGCCGCCAAACAATCTTAGCGGCTTACAATCGCTACTGCGAAACTTGGGTGCCATGGGTAAAGAATGACAAGGTGCATATTGGGATGGCTCTCATCACAATATTTATTGAGGCAACGGACTTTGTAACGGAACACTACCTTAACCGCGGCAAGAACAAGACTGACATCGTGCTAAGGCCAACACAGAAGGTGCTGGATTTTATCGAAAAGAACAGAGATTTCGCTAGCCTTTTAAATCCAGAATACCTGCCGATGGTCGTTCCTCCACGCGATTGGACATCACCGACAGACGGCGGTTACCTCACACCCTACTCTCCTCAAATGCCACTAATCAAAGTGCGGAACAGCTCAAAAGGTAAAAATTACTTTGAGGATTTAAATAGTCTCACTAACAGCATGGACGCAGTTTATACATCGATCAACATTCTCCAACGAACAGCTTGGCGCATCAATCCATTTGTCTTGGACGTGTTTAAAGAGGTTCATCGCTTGGGCCTGCCTGTGGCCACCTTGCCGAGTGTAGAGGACATTCCAGCAATTCCATCGCCATTGGATAAAAGTCAGAAGACGAACGAGCTGTCTGAAAAGCAAAAGATGCAATTTAAGGCGTGGAAGCGAAAAGAAGTTGCGCGACACGATGCAAATTTCGCGATGCAATCAAAGCGTCTAATGGTCGGGACTATTTCCAAAATTGCATGTGAGTATGCACAGTATGATGCCATCTATTTTCCGCACAACATGGACTTTAGGGGGCGGCTATACCCTGCCCCAATGTATTTAAACCCACAGGGCAATAAGTTGGCCAAGGGTTTGCTCGAATTTGCAGAAGGCAAAGCCATAGGCTCAAACGACGCCGCCTTTGAACTAGCCGTTCATGGTGCAAATTGCTTTGGACACGACAAAGGCACAATGGATGAGCGCATTGATTGGGTTGAGGAAAACACAGACCGGATATTGCAGGTAGCCGCAGACCCAATGGCAGACCTGTGGTGGGCCAAGGAAGCCGATAGTCCTTGGTGCTTCCTCGCCTTTGCAAAAGAGTGGGAAGGCTTTCAGAGAGACGGCTGCAGCCATATCAGCCATATACCAGTTGCTAAAGATGGTAGCTGCTCAGGCTTGCAGCATTTTTCGGCAGCTTTGCGTGACCCAGTAGGTGCGAAGGCAACAAACTTACTGCCTTCAGAACAACCTGAAGACATTTATCAACGAGTAATCGATGCCACGAATGATAAAGTAAAAGCAGATTTACAGGGAGAAAAAGCTACCCTTGCTCAGGCTTGCTTAGATTATGGCCTGTCACGCAAGGCGGCAAAGCGCAGCACAATGACACGTGTGTATGGGTCAACTTTGTATTCGTCGCGGACATTTGTTGAAGAATATTTCAAAGAAACCGATGAAAAACGCAAACAAGAGGACCAAAGTTATGTCAGCCCATTACACGGACATGAGTTTCAAGCCTCATTATACCTGGCCAATCACATTTGGGAGAGCATCAACGAAACAGTGATAGCCGCGAAGGAAGGAATGGATTGGCTGCAAAACTGTGCGAGGCTGCTGGCGGACGAAGGGCTGCCGACAAGTTGGACGACCCTAGATGGTTTTCCAGTGCTTCAATATTACCCAAACACCCTGCGAAACCGCATCAAGACCAAATTAGGAGATAAAAAGGTCTATGTCAGCTTACGCAAAGAGTTGGCGACTATCGACAAAAAGAAACAATCAAACAGTATCAGCCCAAATTGGGTCCATGCCAACGATGCCTGCCATCTACGCATGACGGTTAACCTTGCGGCAGCTAACGGGGTCTCTAGCTTTGCAATGATACACGATTCCTTCGCGTCTCATGCAGCAGACATTCCAATGTTGAGTGCTTGTCTACGGGAAACATTCATCGAGCTATACCTCGACAACGACCCACTCGAAATGTTTAAGACCCAAGTCCAGATACTGACCAACGCTAAGTTGCCAGAGCTTCCAGCGAAAGGCACTTTGGATATTTCTGCAGTCCGTAATTCTGAATTTTTCTTCGCTTGATGCATTCACCATTGATTGGATTTCAAAGGTTGCACCATAGCTATAATAGAAAGGAGCACGAAATTACGACGCAAATAGAAACCCTTATCCATGTTGCCCAGTACCTCACAAAATATGGACAACCAGTACCGCTAGACACATTAACCCGACTTCTGGAAGCGGGCATCGACATCAAAAAGTTTACTTAAAAGGAACCTGAATGGCTCAAACACTACCAAAAATCGTCAGCCCAAAAGGCATTGCAGTTTACCCATGGTTAAACCGCCCTGACACAAAGTTCTCCGAAGATGGGGACTTTAAGGTGACGCTAAAGGTGGATGCCGCTGAAGCATCCCCTTTAATCCAAAAATTGGATGACATCATCAGCGACTACCAACAACAACAATCCAAAGTTGACCCTAAAATGTCACGTTACAATGTGACCCAGCCTTATGAAGAGGAGATGGATGACCAAGGAAATTTGACAGGCAACTATCTGTTCAAGTTCAAGCAGAAGGCTAAGATACATACCAAAGACGGTCGTACCATCGATATGAAAGTGGCATTGGTTGATGCGTCTCGCACTCCAACGACCGTCATTGTTGGCGGTGGCAGCGAAATTAAGATTGCAGCAACCGTTTTCCCGTACGCAATGAACACTAATAAAACCATCGGTCTGTCACTTCGGCCAAATGCTGTTCAAATCCTCTCTTTGGTCTCAAACCAATCAAATGTGGTCTCCATGTTTGATGATGAAGATGGCTTCAAAACAGAAACTGCCCCAGCTGCCAATGAAAACTACAGTAGCCCTGAGTTGGAAACAGCAGCTGACTTCTAAACGTGGACGGGTACCACCCTCCCAAACTGAACTACGAAAAAACGCAATTAAGAACGGATGGCGGTCAGGGCTTGAAGAAAGTCTTGCCGCCTACCTTTCTGGCAAAGGCATCACGTTTGAATATGAAGAGAACAAACTCTCGTATGCCGTGCCGCAGCGCCAAGCCACCTACACGCCTGATTTCTACGTCACCACCAAGAGTGGTAAAGTTATCGTAGTTGAGACTAAGGGCAGGTTTGTTACCGCAGACCGTCAAAAGATGTTGCTCGTGAAAGACCAGCATCCTCACCTTGATATTCGGATGGTCTTCTCCAACCCGAATACAAAAATCTCAAAAAAATCACAGACCACCTATGCCGATTGGTGCAAGAAGCATGGCTTCCTGTATGCCAAGCAGCTGGTCCCAGAAAGTTGGCTCGATGAATAAAGAAGACGTTAAATTTATCATCGTCCATTGCTCATACACCCCGCCCAAAATGGATATTGGCGTCAAAGATATTGACCGCTGGCATCGTGAACGTGGCTGGATGGGCTGTGGCTATCACCTCGTAATCAAGCGTGATGGCACAGTAGAGCAAGGGCGAGAACTAAGCAGACAAGGCGCACACGTGAGAGGACAAAACTCTCGCAGCGTTGGTATCTGCCTTGTTGGGGGCATGAGACCCAAGGCCCCAACGCCCGAAATCAACTACACCGAT
>Ga0206682_10004942_pt1 | contig 10653 bp, 18 predicted proteins | sample M240m12015metaG_FD_155444 | JGI IMG/M metagenome (GOLD analysis project Ga0206682, IMG submission 155444) | Ammonia-oxidizing marine archaeal communities from Monterey Bay, California, United States - M2 40m 12015 | ecosystem: Environmental > Aquatic > Marine > Intertidal zone | place: USA... | reverse complement strand
TGAACACGGGGTACTTTCGCGAGATGTTTTTACAGGACGAACATCTCGGGATTGTAATCCCACGGAAACGAATCAACTTTAGGAATAAGCGCAACGCGAGCTCTAATTGTTTCGAGTGTTATTACTACTGCTGGCGCATAGACGGTGTCACGGGCATCAATTGGATCACATGATGTCCACCGGCACAGACGACTCCATCTCAATGCTCGCCTCCATGTCGGCCGGGCCGACGGCGTCCATGTCGACGTCGACCGACTGCGACACACTTACCTCGGGCGTGACGTCAGTCGTGTCGAAATCGAAGGAGCTCAACGCTTTGAATTCGAGTCGACCCGCCTGGCGCATCTTGTTAGGGAGCTCCACCGGCGCCATCGGGGCGAAACCTTCGGTCACCGGGATGTCGAGATCGTCAGACTCGAGATCACCGTCGAAATCGATCGCCATATTGATCATTTTAGGATCGTAGAGCACTGGGTACTCTGCAACGGTGGCCTCTGGAACGACGACCGGTGCCGGAGAGATGTCTTCAATCACCGGCAGTTCAGCCACATCTTCCTCGAACTCGTCGTCCGAGGCGTCACCGCCACCGATTTCGGGGACCTCGGGGACAAATTCGTCCTCGACGGTGATGTCTTCTTCTGGGCTGGGTTCGGTGGCCTCTTCTTCGACTGGCGGCATCGGTGGCGCGTCCTCACCCATCGTGTACTCCTCGACTCTGCGGACGTTCATCATCTTCCACACGATCAATAGATAGACGACGCTGTGTACAGTTAGACCGAGCGTCGTCGGATTCCCGTTGGGCGTCGCGATCCGCGATCCGAGGACCCGACGCATGAGTCTGTACGTCGATGGATTTGCGATAATAAAAAAGATGAGCGCGCTCACGACCGAGATCAGAAACTTCTTTTCTTGTTTCTTGCCGGCGCACCCACACCCACAGTCACTGAAAAACATGCTTTTCTTTTTGCCTGAGCATCCGCAAGTGCCCATGGCTAGTTATCTTACACTGAGAAAAATTTGGTGGGTCAGTTAAAGAGAAGATTTCCTGATAGAAAAAAGATGGAGGTGTACACCGACGGAAGTTGCCTGGGCAATCCAGGGTTTGGAGGATGGGCCGCAAAGTGCGATGAGTTTGAGATCGTGGGCGGTGCCGAGAAGACGACGAACAACATCATGGAATTGACCGCCGTGCTTCGCGCTCTCGAGGCGTGTCTCGCCGAGCGTGTCTACGACGTGTGCATTATCACCGATTCGTTTTACTGTAAGAATGGCATTTCTTCCTGGATACACGGTTGGAAGCGCAACGGATGGAAAACATCTGCCGGTGCACCGGTGAAGAACAAAGAACTCTGGGTTGCGATCGACGCGCTCGTGCCGAAATTCAAAAAAATTGAATGGCGCTGGGTAAAAGCTCACAACGGTCATCCCCAGAACGAAGCCGTCGACAAATTGGCGCGGGACGAGGCGACGCGACTAAAAAACTCCTGCGCGTAAAATATGAGCTCCCCAGATGTTGCCGGCGCCGGTCAGTGTGAGTCGGGTTGGTGCCCCAAGCAGGAGAAGTTGCTTCAGCGATGGGGCGAAAAGGCTGCGGGTTATCGCTGGCTCCACAATCACGCGCGTCTGCACTTCAAACGACAGAACGACCGCCTGAGTTACCCGTCCATCATCATATCATCGATCACCGGCGTTGGTGGTTTCGCTGTCCTGGGACCTACAGACCACGAGCGCGACCCAGAAACTCAACAGAAGATTGTGATATTACAGTACTTTTTTGCGTTTCTCAACGTCGTGGGCGGTATTCTCAATTCTATCGCCAAATTTAGCCAAAGCTCTTACCTAGCAGAGCAGCACGCGCTCTTTGCAAACAATTACAGCAAGTTTTACAGAGCCATCGATATGGAGTTATCGATCGATCGCGGGAACCGCCCACCAATGCTCGAATACGTGAAGAAGATGCGCGATAATTACGACAAGCTTTTGGACGACGCCCCACAAATCCCCGCGGTGAGCATAGCGGCGTTCAACGAGAGATTCAAGGAGGAAAAGGGTATGGCGCGACCGGACATTTGTAACGGCCTATCCATAATAACGGACGACGTGCTAGATCGTGATCGACGGATCGAGCGGAATTGGTCGATCGTGCGAGCCTTCTTTAATCGAGGTGCGCTCTCGAATCGCCGCAGCGTCGACGAACAGGTGTAAAAATATCTAGATAGATATTACAGAGATGCGGTACGGTAGCGTTCTTCGCCGCAACTTCAAGGCTCGGAAGGTCTTACCCGGTCTGACACAAGATCACCATGTCATACCGCGTCAGTTTCGAAATCACCCCGTCGTGCGCAAACATGGGCTCGACATGGACTCTTCAAAGAACATCATGATGATGCCGACCCCCCTGGGAAAGATCCTCATGAAAGTTAGAAAAGATAGATTGACACACGGGTGTGGACACAAACGATACAATGCGTACGTTTCTAGCATATTAGAGCGTATTAAAACCGAGGAAGAACTTATCGCGTTTCGCGAGTACCTCAAACGATCTATCCGACACGAGCCACACAACATCCCGTGGAACTAGATCGACCGCGTCGACGACACAAGATGAAGCGCGTGACGTTCAGCGATGATTCCGCGCGGTGTTCGCCGACCCTGGTGAAAAGAAGACGATTTTCCCACGCGCAAGCGAGTGACGACGACGACACACCCTGCGCGCGAGAAGATCTATCTAGAAATAACATCTCAGATAGACTCATCGATGCTTACGGTGGGTGGTACCACGGGATTTACCGCGCGCTCGTGAAGCGCGAACTGCCACGGGACGTCGAAAGAATCCGCGCCAAGTTTTTATCACCGCGGGACAACTTCGCCGACGAGTACATCGGCGACGACGGGTACCCGACGCCCGAGCTCGTTCGACTGGCCATCAAGTATTATGCGTCTGATATGAGACACTCTAGAAACGATCGTTATTACGACACCATTTTTAATCCTAAACCCTAATCTACGGATACCCACCCCTTCGAAAAGATTCGTGGGCGCGTGCCCCCTCATCGTCACAAACGCGCGCGCGATGACGAACGACGACGACGAGCGCGAACGCGCCGCGAAAAGACAGAAACGGAACGCCGACTTGTTCACGAATGCGAAAAACGAATTAGAAAAACTTGAAAACGAGCATTTAGAGGCCCTGGAAGTGATAGATGAGGCGAACGCGCATCTGACGTCCCGATGTCGTCAGGTACATCTCAAAGCCGAGGGCCTTTCGTCGACGGACCGTCGTGAATTTGAGCGCCACATCAAACGCCTCGAGGAGGCCGAGAAACGAGTGAGCGATATCGAGAGAATTGATCTCACCTCGTTGACGACACGCAAGAAGAACAAAAGGGCTTCCGAGTGCCCTACGAAGAAAAAGAAGGCACAACCTCTTGTTGTGTGCACACCGAAGTTGACGACAGAGGGCGCTAAATGCATGGCGATATTATGCAAAACTGGCAAGCCCTGTACCTTCCAGGCCGAGGATGGTTTTCTGACGTGCAGGTATCCGTGGCACCGTGCACAAGAAGAAGAACTCAAGAAGAAAGCAGTTCCACGTGTTGATTCGAACGCATCTACCGCCGATCAATCGCCGTTTGAGGTACTCGTTACGCCGATCGTAACGGAGGCGGATCGGTTTGGCAGAAACCAAGACGATCTCATGGATCGCTGGGTTCGTCAGTCCCAACCCCAACAGCGGGACAAACGCCAGTACAAACGTACACCGTACAATTTTATCGATATTATCGAGCGCAACGAGAGATTCTCCGAAGAAGAGGCCAAGCGCAAAGCCGAGGAAGAAGCCGAGGCCAAACGCAAAGCCGAGGAAGAAGCCAAGGCCAAACGCAAAGCCGAGGAAGAAGCCAAAGCCAAACGCAAAGCCGAGGAAGAAGCCGAGTCGATCACGCCGCGCCGCGTCGCGCTTCGCCGCGTCGCGCTTCGCCGCGGTCGAAAACGGAAAACCCCCGTTGTCGACCGTTTCTTGTAATGAAAACCGCGTTAAATCACGAATACCCTCTTTTTACGCGTGAGCTCCGCGTGTAAAAAGCGGATTTTTAGTATCATTTAGCGCGCCGATTGTATTACAACTTAACTTCGGAGAACATCCGGAACGAGAACGCATCCATCTTCTTGCACTGCATCGGAACCGACTTCGGGTCCGGAAAGTACCCTTCGAAGACCGCTCGTGGCACGAAACCGTTGACCGTGATCACCGCGAACATCTGTCCGTACTTGTACCCCCCAGAGGGGTCGTATAGCTTGACGTCGACGACTTTTGTTGCGTTCCAGTTCCCGTGGCGCGTGTCCGCGTATCCGAGCGTGTGCCCCATGATGTCGCGCAGGGCGGGGATATCGCTTTCGGTCACGGGTACCATGAACCGCGTGGTCCGTGGTCGTTCGCGTTTATTGTTCGCGGCGCGCGGCGCGACGCGACCGGACGACGCGCTGGTGCCCCAGTCGAAGAACGGGGCTGGTCGCATCTCGGCGCGCGGGAAAATGAAGAAACAAATCTTTTTTTTACAATTTTATATCGAATCTAACTTTGCGAGCCATCGCGACAGTCCAGAGTTCGGGTGCGCGCCCGTTTTTCGCCATGGCGTAGACGTAGTCTCTGTTCTTGAATATCCTGCAAGTGTCACAGTCGAACCTCAAGCATAGATCACACGGCGTCGTCTCCAGAGTCCATGGCGTCGTACTCGACAGGTTCATCGTTGTCTGTGGGGTCATCGACATCCAATGTTTCTTCGTCGCCTCGAGTGACGTCGTAGCCTTCGTCGTCTTCGTGGTCCGACGGTGTTTCGGAATCACTGGCCTCTGATCCCGAGACGACCGCGTCTTCGTCTTCGTGGTGTGTTGTGACGACCTCGACCTCTTTCTTCGCTTTCTTCGAGGGTTTTTTCTTCTTTGTCGGCGTCTCGAGAAGTTTCAGCAGCTTAGGGTTTTGAAAGATTTCTTTCGCACGATGTCTGTCTCGTTCCAGACTTTCGATGTAACTCTTGGGGAATCCCATCGATTTGTAAGCCGCCGCGAGAGAACGAAACGGTGGCGGCTTACCCCGCGCGTAGTACTTCTCGTATAGATCGTAGAGCGAGCTATCGATCTTCACGTGAACGCGATTCTTCGTGCACCTGAGCTTGAGATATATTCGGTCCATCGGCGGGGACTCGAAGACATCTGTTCGTTCCGGGCTCGGTGCGCGCGATTGAGTGATCGGCTCGAAATCCGCGCGATCGAACGGGACTCCGCATTCCTTGTAATTCTTCTCCAGCGCTGCGAGATAGACCTCGTGCTGGTACACCGGCTGTCGAAGTCGCTTGCCCGACTCGTTAGATGTCGTCGGTGGTGGATCGGTGATGTCAGATAATTTGAACGTCATCTCTCTCCCCCTTATACATTATGGTCGCCTCTGTCTTTTAAGTAGTTGTCCAACTCACATCTTATGACATTTTCAGATTGTCTATTCGCGTGCACTCGCGGTGCGCCCCAAATTTCGAGCACGCGCCGCTTGGAATCGAACCAGAGATAATCGAGCTGGAGAAATCTCGTGAGCCAATAGAAACGCCCCCCGCGTTTCCCGATGAAGGCGTACATGTCACTTGTAGCGACGTCGGAGACGTCCATCTGGCTATAGTGTGCGATGGGTGGTGCGTACGACGGCATATTCTATGAAAATTCGCGATATTCTTACGACTAAAATTACATCATCAGCACTTCCAGTTCTTGTCACACGCGAGACAACTGCAAAATGTCGTCATCGGTTCGTCCGCGCTTCTCGTCTGGAGTTGGTAGTACGTCGTCTTCTTGGACTTGCACCGCGGACACGTGAAGAACCCTTCCTGGTTCCTTTGCTCCTGTGCAAAATACTCTTTGCGGATGCCTTCGTGAATTTTCTTCTCGAGTGCCTTGTTTGCCGGTCCATCTGGTAAAAGTTGCCAGGGCTTCATCTCGAACAGAGCGGTCGGTTTCATGACCTTATCTCTGATCTTGTTCCTGATATCTTCCGATCGTCGGAAATAGCCTCTGATCTCCAAGAATTTGTGTTTGTAGACGTCGGTGAAGAAGTAGTTATCCCACGCCGGCGGACCCCGCTTCTTCGGAACATTCTCGATGGCGTGGTTCAACAGAAGCTTCTCGAGATTTATGACTCGACTATCGCTCTCGTCGAGGTCCAACGACGCCGCTAATTCTCGAATCGCATACTCTCGCGTGGCGTTCATCTTCTTGCCTAGCGTCCGCGTTATTTTTTTAAACCAATCTCATGAAATTTCACGTGATGTTCCGAATCGAGAAGATGGATGTTTCGCAAGCGTCATAATTCGACGCGCGCGCAAAAATGTTTTCGCCTCCAGGATCCCCTGTCCCGAACATTCCTCAGTGTACGGAGCCCCCGCGACTCGTTCGCCCGATACGCGTTCGACGGTGCACGTAAAAATAATGAGCGACACTTGTAATGCACGCTATTCTCATCGAACCTGCGCTCGATGCCATCACACAGATCGATCTCGACATCGCCCCAGAGAAAAACGAGGTCGCGAAATATTTACAGGGCGGGGCTACGTTCATCGGACAGTGGCCGGAGTTGGACGTGGTCATTATAAGATCGATCGATGCGCGCGAGCTAAAAAACGAGAACAGACTCCCACCACCTTTCGATCACATCGTCGTCCATGGAAACATCTTGCTCGTGCGCATGGACGAGAACTCAGAGCACCAGCCATTCACGCTCGAGGAATACAGATCATTCCTTCGTGGGCACGAACGCGTCGCAGTTTAAAACGGCGTTGGCGTACTTCATCGAGATTCCGAAGTGCATCTCAGCCATGTCCAACATGTTTGTCATCTTGCATCCGAGAGGGTTGGCATTGACGATGGTGTCGAGATTTACTCGCCCACCAGACGTCGCCGTGCCCATCGCGGTGCCCATGGCTTTTAACCACATGACGTGACTTTCGTCGCGCGGGTTAAACTTTTGCACAAAATCTGTGTACGACGTACTGAGCGACATCTTCTTATGTCGGGATTGTGATCTTCTTCTTTAACCCGATCTCAACATCCTGAAGCATCTCCCGGACCTTCGTAACTTCATCCAAGATGCGTTTAAGATGTTCGCGATCGGTCGCTCCTTCCGTGACGCCTTTCCCCGTGAACAATTGCTCGATATTGTTCATCGAATCGAGGACCGTGACGATCGCCATACCGGCACCGAGGTACCATCGAGCGGCGTTATCCAACTGCCTCTTGGTGATGCCCATAAAGTCATTGTTACATTTTTATTTTACACGTTGATGAGCGTCGAGAGCACGCGCACGTATTCCTCCTCGTCGACGGTGGCGTCGCCCTCTCGCCCCTGAAACGCGACCTGCTCCACCTGGCCTTCGTATTTTTGTGGTAGGACTTGGAAGTTGTGAACCCACACGAGCGATGCGTTCGCACGCCTACCCATCGAAAATATATCTTCTTCGTCTAGCTCGACGACATCTAGCGTGTTCGCGATCGACCCCGGGTGGCGTATTTTCACGCCAACTTCCCTCGCCCTGACATTGACGCGGCGCTCGAGATCCATGTTCGGCCAATGTCCGTTTCTCGCCTTGTACCGTGCCATGTATCTGATGCACGTCCGGGCGAGATGTTCCTCCGTGAACGTCATGAACCGAGGTCGACCCACGTTATCGACCATGGTTAAGTACGTTTTTGGTTCGGATAACAGTGAAATGAAGTGAAATGACATCTCTTCTGATACTGTTCGCGTTTTTTTTAAGCGCCTATTTTAAGGGATGTCATTGTGGGATGTGCTGCCGGCTGAAATTCAAGAGATCATCCTTTCGAAATCGATAGAGCTCACCAGGCAAGAATACATAAACGTCGAGGGAAAAAAGCACGAAAAGAAGAAGAAGAAACAAGGACGGAGCCGACTCTCCGCTGAAATGATTCGCTACGCCATGCAGGCCACGACCGACCCGTTTGAAATCTTAAATTGGGCGTTCCAACTCGAGATGCTCGAATTACAGATGTTGGTCGACCCACCGATCGAGCAGGAAGTGCACGATTTCGACTACAACGCGTACTACGACGAATGGCTCGAGCGCTGTGCCAAATACATAGAATTATCAGAGCATCGTGATAGATGGATCGTCCCGACCGACGACCATTGGCTCTCGATGTTCACGCTCTTGAATGATTTTAAACGTCGCTTCAACCACCTTGATCTCCTGTCTGAGAATTTTCACGCGCGGAACGCGCTATTCTTCTGGTTGGAAATTCAAAAAGATCCAGACACTCGACTCTCGCGCGAAAAACGACGATCCCTCCAATCACTGGGCGTGCGACTCGGTAAGTTCAGGCCAGCCCCAGCCGACTAAAAAAATCTCTGCGAGTAAAAAGTTAAGTAACAATTGATAAAAAGATGGCATCTTTCTTCATCTTTTCATCAGTGGTTCACTTAAAGGGGAGCGCATCACATTGGGTACAAGATGACCCGATCGTGTCAAACGCAAGATTTGCTGGTGCATAAACTCCACGATGGTGCGCGTGTTCCTACTCGCGGTAGTGCTTTGTCTTCTGGATTCGATCTGTATTGTGACGCGGATTTTGAAATTGCCCCTGGACATCGCCATCTCGTGTCTACTGGCATTGCTCTCGAAATTCCAGGCGACGGCGCCTACGGACGCATCGCCCCGCGATCGGGACTCGCCGTCAAACACGGTATCCAAGTCGGCGCGGGCGTCGTCGACGCGGACTACCGAGGCGAAGTCAAAACCTTACTTTTCAATCACGGGTCGGACACGTTTTCGGCGAAGGCGGGCGACCGCATCGCACAGCTCATCATCGAACGATGTAAGATGCCCGACGTGACCGTTGTCACTGACCGCGCCCTCAGCGCGACCGAACGCGGTACGTCCGGGTTTGGGTCGACGGGTAACTAGAATTTGACCTTTGAATTCGAATACCGAGCATCGTTCTTCAAAATCTCTACATCATCCGTCTCACCCTCGCAAATATCAACGAGCTTTTCGGCGTTGAGGTCGACGCCCGTGACCTCGAGCGCGCCTTTCGCCAACTCCGCGTTCTCTTCCGTGAACGCCTTGAACACGAGGTGGTTATCACGGCACCACTCGTAGACGGGAAGGCGTCGTTTCGTGAGACCCACGCGGAATTCAAAGCCCTCTTGTGAGTTCTCAAACTCACCGTACTCGTTCGTCGCGCGCAGTGCGTCGTGTTTCCCCTGTCTGTCCTGAACCGTCTCGAGGTACGCGTCGTGCGCCACCTTCAGCGTTTTCAATCTGTACCGACGAGCGACGAATCGCGACGTGTTAGGAATCAATCCGGTAAAAAACGCCGCTGTAGCGCCCACGCACAGCGCCATGAGCATGACGTTAACCATAGCGAAAACGGCGGCGCCTGGCTTCCGCATCCTGTTTATCAATAGATGACATATTTATTAGGCCGACACCTAATAAATGTGACGATGGTGATTTTTTTAATTGAATCTCTTGTTCAACGCGGCTAAAGCTTCCTTTTCCTTCCGCATTCTCCTTCTCTCTTCTTCTCTTTTTCTCATCCATTCTTCTTTTTTTCTTCTCAATTCTTCTCTTCTTCTTCTCTCTTCTTCTTCTTTTCTTCCGTGCTCGACCAGCTTCATAATCCCGTCCTCCATGGGTTGCGGGACCCTTTTAAGTTTTGGTTTAAAAGCTTCTCCACTTACGACATCTCCCAAGCCCTTCACTCCCTTTGCAGCACCACTTGCAGCGCCACCCACTAAATTTCCTGTAGCACCAACTAATGAACCGACGCCTTTGAATAATTCACCGAACGGTCCCATCATGCACATTACGCATACCACCACACATATCAACATCATCATCATCATCATCATATCAGACCCTTTGGCCATCGTCTCTGTGTATGTTAATGATTCGAGAAAAAAATTCCTTCATTTTCAGTGAATAATGAGTACGGTTTACGAACCGTAGGCGATGCCGGCAAGGCCCTGTCTTATTTTGAGCACGTTCCAATTAACCGCATAGACGCGATGGAGCGTGGAGTTGCCCGCGCCACTGGCCGGGGACTTCAACGAGATCTTCGCCGTGTCCACGCGGCTCATGTTTAGCGACCCGCTGGGTTGGGATTTGTTCAAGTTAAGGGCGAACGGCCATGTGTATACGGGGACGCCGTCGAGCGCGGAGCTCGGGAGACCACTCGTGTGTTTCTCAGCGACGACGGTGTGATGGTACACATCGCTCATGGCGTCGGACAATGGGAGACCGTTGACGTACAACGTCGCCGATTCGAAATTCCACTCGGTGCTCCAGAGACCGCCGTTCGCTTCGCCGCTCACGATGTGGAACGCTTTGCACGGATGATTGAAATACGTCAAGTCGTAGTCGATGTCGGTCTTCGACGCCGGTTGGTGCTGAACCTGAGTGATCAAAAGATCGTGTTGCGTCGACGTGAAGAACTCGCGCTCGGCTTCGTCGAGGTAGACGAACGTGCCGTACACCTTGGGCGTCACGCTGCCGATGTTCAAGCCCGGTCGACACCGAATGCGAATCTCGACCGACGAGTTGCTCATCGCGATGAGCGGCAGGGCCTTCGTCCAGTCCTGCGAGCAGAAGAACG
>Ga0206682_10004941_pt1 | contig 10654 bp, 11 predicted proteins | sample M240m12015metaG_FD_155444 | JGI IMG/M metagenome (GOLD analysis project Ga0206682, IMG submission 155444) | Ammonia-oxidizing marine archaeal communities from Monterey Bay, California, United States - M2 40m 12015 | ecosystem: Environmental > Aquatic > Marine > Intertidal zone | place: USA... | reverse complement strand
ACCCCAAGTACCGTCTGGCTTGACTGCGACGATCTTAGTCGATTCTTCGCCTTTAACCATGGTTTCAGAGCGTGTTGCCTGAAGGTTTGCTTCGATCTGATCTTTTAAGTCAGCAATTTTATCTTCGTCGGGGTTAGCCGAACGCTGTTCTAAATCAAGGCGGGAATACAGAGTAGTAAGGTCTGCTACTTTTGGGTCGTCTGGGTTTGCTGCTTCCATCGCGGATAGCATTGAAGGTAGTGTGCTAGAATTCCATACATTGAATGCTTCTACCGCTGCAGGGTCCCCGCTCTGGGCTGCTGCGGATAGTTTAAAGTGATTTGTAGCAATATACGTTCTGGTGAGTTTTTCGCCGTCAGGGACTTCATCATACGCACCCTTCAAGTTGCGCACGACTTCGACATAGCCTTGAGGCAAAGCCGCAAAGTCCGCCTCATTGTTGGCCTCTAACGTTGCCAAGGTCTCAAAGTTGCGTAGTACTTCGTCCTTTCCTGACAACTCACCCAAAGGTGTTAGGCCCATAGGTAGGCCTGCCTCGAATTTAGACTTTAGGTCTGCCAATGCTTCTCTGTATCCCGCGGGAGGGTCGATATTAAAGGCCGAAATTTGAGCCTCAATAGCATTAACGTCTTCGAGTTTAGATACACCAGTAAGTGCTGGTGGCTCAATCACATCCATAGCCATGAGGCGGGTATCGTAGGACAAGCCACCGCTAACAGGGGGTGTAGAGCGTGTACCAGCCTTTACCTGATTAAACAGGGCCAACTCACCATTGCTTTCTAGGTGGGCCGAAAAGCGGTCATTGGCGTTGTTGATGTAGTAGGTCTTATCTAAGCCCAAAACAGTTTCTAGGCCCTTGAGGAAGCGTCCGCCAAGGCCCATCTCTTCAGTCTCATTAGAGGCCTGTTCTGAGGTTTTATCTGTCGTGGCCTGTGGGGTCGGGTCATTTTGTTTGGCTTTAGGGTCTAACTCTACCTGCCAAGGCTCATGCCCCATACGGAATGTAAGGCCGTAGCCTGCGGCGTGTTCGTGGATACGTCTACGGGTCTCTTCGTCAATCTGATCTAGGCGTTTGCCATCCAGTTTGAGGTCTGCTGCCTGACCAGATTGGTGCTTAGAAGATCCTGGGAGAGCAACAAACTTACGAATTCCAGACTCGTTGAAGCGGCTTTCCCACTTCTTACCCGCGGCCTCTGCACCCATAATTGAAACATCTGCATTCCATCCTTCAATGTCTGTTGGATTGAAGCCGTATTTACCCATGTTGTTTGCGAGAATACCCGCCTGAACATCCGCACTGCGGTATCCGCTGTATACGGTAAGGCGTCCCGCCAAGTCTTCGGGTAGTTCAGCCATCATAGTATTCAGATTAGCCGCGAACTGTTCATTCATGCCTGTAATGGAATCGTCGCGAGACGCTGCCCCACCAGACAATTGGATAGCGGACATTTCGGTATCTACTGCGGTGTTTACTGCAGGAGCGCCGGTTAGGTCGGTGTTTCCACCAATGAACGCACCTCGGTTAATCGCATCAGAGAAACGTTCTGCGACGTATTTAGGGTCGTCGTATACTTTTAGTTCGCTGGTGATCAGTCCTAGGGCGTCTTGCTTTCGAATATGTGCGGGTAATCCTCCTGCACTATTCAGGATACCATTGGCCTGCTGAAGCAACTTTGCGTCTGCCGCTTTTTGTGCTGTGTACTTACTTTTTTCTTCGTCCCAAGAGCCAATCTTTTGGCGTAGAAGATCGTCTTCTAGTTTGTCATTAGCGGCCATACGCTTTTCGTAGGCGGGTACAAAACCCTGAGCAAACCCCACGGCAAAATCATCAAAATTGCTCATTAGACAACCTCTTCTTGTTCATCGCCATAACCAAGCATAGCGTTTTGTTCATCTTCACTGGCTTCGGATACGGGAACAGAGTCGTCCATCAGACCGCCGCCCTCAGTGGGCAACTCTTCTGTTGGTTCTTCGGCGGGATCGTCGGGAATTATATCATCATCCTGCATTGCCATTTTAAGCATTACTGGAGATAGGCGTTCAAAGTCCTCTTCAATGCCCATCTCGTAATCGATACCGGCATCTTCTGACAAGATTTGGATCAGTCGGGCTATAGGACCTGCGGCTAACACCGCCATGTCGATCTGGAACTTGCCCTTCCCAATATTGGAGAGCATCGAGTAAGAAACTAGTGAGGTAATTGTAAATCCGGCTTCTACGAAGGCCATCATGGAATTGAGTGATTTGGGTTCCATGATCTGACCAATCATGTAATCAACAATCTCATCATAGTCTACCAGATCCGGTGGACGGTGCCAAGGATAGTTCTTAGGATCACTAGTTAAGTTTTCACCAGGAATTGGGGCATCAAACATATCCACGCTATTATTTACCATCTTTAGTTTTCCCCGTCGCTTTTGATGCGGCCAACTCTTCAGCAAAGTCATCAAAATATTCTTTGGTGTACTTGAGACCACCCTCTTTTAAGGCTGCTAAATTTTCAGGGACTTTACCCTCTAAAAACGTCTGAACCGACTTGGCAACTGCATCTTCAAACTTCATCTTGTTCCTCGTCTAAATTAGAATAACCCTTGATCAGGGCATACATGCCGGCCATTTCTGAGACCACAGCCCCTTGTATATCCGTTAAGGTAGCGACCATTTCGGCGTATCTATCGGGATACCTCTTCCGCACATACGCCATTCGTTCAGGCTGTGATGCGCAGTAGGCAGTGCAGGTCAAACAGTCGATTGATGTATGATCCAAATCAAAGCGGGCGTCTGTCTCGCCCTGTTCTTTGATGTATTCTCGAACTTGGTCTTCGTCCCAATCTAATAGCGGGTAGTAGTGGTAGAACGAACCATCAAACGAACCATTCTTGATCGGACTTTTATGTTCGTCGTCGTCGCGCTGGCCGGTAATGATGGCGTCTGCACGGACGTGGTGGGCTAGTTTAGCAAGAGGCTCCCAAATATTTGCATTGCAGCAAGAGAAGTAAGAGGTAACCTTCAGTTCTTTAGGAGACCCGAACAAATGGCCCTCCGTAGTATACTCAACCGGAACAACGTCTGAGGGGTGGCCGTTCTCTTTTATCCACGCCTTAACGTCAGAGTTATAGCGGATAAAATTAGGGGTCTGTTCCTCAATCTTTTCGATGTAAGAAAGTATTTCAGGCGCACTGTCTCCAGTATCAACAAACCCCACAATGATACGGTCAAGATAGGGCTTAATTAAGTGGTACACCGCGACGGAGTCTTTTCCGCCTGAAAAGAGAAACAAAACACGCTTGTGTCGATTTAGTATTTTTTCGAAATCCACAGTGGGTCCTTATTCTGACCCCTCAGAATGATACGATGGCTGTTGATCCTGCTGAAGAGCCGGCAAAGGAACCTAATATGTTTCCTATGGCACCGAAAAGCCCGCCTTTTTTCTTAGGATTCTGGATCTGGGCAATTGCGATTCTATTCTCGCGGTCCAGTTCGCTTTCGGTTGATTTCCACGAATAATCTAGTACTGCATCTGCACGGTCCCAGAGGCGGCTCATGGACTCCGTAGTAATATCAAACAGGTTTTTTACGTCAAGTGCAGCGGCCTCAAAAGCCATCTCCGTCTCTTTCATAGTGATTTCCTGACGCCACTTTGCGTTAGACAAATCAATATTATACTGCATATTTTTGTAAAACTGCTCCCTATTATTCTCTAGGGTAGCATTAAATTCTCTGTTATCGTTAATTTCCCCTGAATTGAACTTCGCCATTGAGTTCGTTTGTTCAGTATTAAATTTGGCGATAGACGAACCTAGTTCATCATAAAACTTTTGAAAGTCATTTGCAGCAGACGCACCAAAAGCACGGGCTGCGTTTTCAGATTTAGCATCCTCCAAAATAGATTGGACCCGCGCCTGAGTGTTAACTACAGCCATTTGCTGTTCGTTACTAAGGTTAGCAAGGTCCATTTCCATGAAGTTCTTGGAGTTTGTAATGGCAGTCTGCATCCGCGCGTCTAGGTTCAACTGATCCATTTTAGACAAAACGTTTGCGCGATTGATTGTAGACTGTTGGCGATTATCTAAATTCTTAACTGTAAGCGTCTGCATGAATTGCGCTTCTTGCTGTGCAATAGGCAATGTCGCTTCCATAAGTGCTGCGGACATGGCGGCGGTAGCCGCGGTGCCAGTTACACCTTTAAAGGCAGCAATTCGTGATACGTTACGAGCAGTAGCCTGCGCCCAAGGCGGGATTTTAGGCTCTCCATTAGGTCCTTCAAACTGGGCAGATATAATGTCCAGTTGGCCCATAACAGTTGCTTTAGTGTCTGTGTAGTTTCCTTCTCCAAGTTCCTGGGCAAGTAACTTACCCGCAACCGTGGATGTGTCGATCATTGTCGAAATGTTCTGGCTGGCAAACTGGGAGAGGGCCTCCCCAGTGTAGTTCTTAGTGCCATCGGAGTTAAGTCCCGTGGCGGTGCCTTGCATATCGATTTGCTCTGCAGTAACGATGGCTTCTTCTGATACTTCGCCGGTTGCGGCTGTACCAAGGGCCTCGTTTACCGCTTCAGTGGACGTTGCTGCGTCATAGGTGTTAGCGCCCGTGTTCTGTGGGGTTTCCGCTATAGTAGAGGTAGCCGCCGTAGATACATCAGACGACAGACCGCCAGCATCCATCTGGTATTTATCGGCCCCTGCATCTAAAAGGCCTCCGTCTTCTTCAATTACAGGAACATCATCGGAGAGTGATAACTCAGGTGTAAGAAAAGCAGCAGGGTCACCAACAATATCTTCTGCACCTTCAAGGCCCACATTGTTGTTTTGATCAAGTCGCCCCGCACCACCCGCTACCGCAAGAGCATCTCCAACAGCACTCTTACCTCCGGCAGAAGCGGGGACCGCATCATTGACTTGGTCTTGGTATCCCTGAGTGCCTTCGTTAGCAACCAATGGGTCTGTGTTAATCTCAGTTGCCATTTCGTTTATCCCGTTCTTGATTGCAGGCCCGTATTGTGTCCCGAAGTTCTATGTAGTCGGATACTACACGCTCTATCGCAGCACCCTCTTCGGGCAACGACAGCACTTCATGGGCCAATTGTTCGTTAAATTTTGAAGAATATTTTTTTATTGGGGGACAGTAAATTTCTAGTTCAGTTTTATAAACCGGTCCCGCGCAGCCGCTTAACAATATCATCGCGGCTAGAAGGTGTGCTGCCCTCTGAATCATGGTTGTGTTGCTCCATAGACCTATAAAAGTCGGCACGATCTGCTTCTACCTCTAGGGCGTCTTCTAAAGCGTCAGATCGTTGTATCTGCTTCTGGTCCCTGCGCCCCATTACATAAAGTACTGGGAGCAACAGGGCCAAACCGCCAATGATGTATGTCTTGAGTTTTCCGGTAAGAAAACCGAACATTACCGTTCGCCTTCTTTATGGTCTTTAATACGCGCATATGCTGCCAGACCAATACCTGCCAACGCTACCAGCAAGAAAATAACTTTGAGGTTTTCACTGTAGGATACTAGCCCTTGCAATTGTCCTGATATCTCATTGGCAACGGTAGCAGCGCCCGCCACACCGACACCAGCCATTGTCTTACTCTTTTTAAGCGGCTTTGTTTCGGCCTGCTCCACCTTTTGCGGAGGAAGATCCCCACCATTTGAAGGTAAGTCAGCGTCCATACTAAAGAGCGCGGCTTCTGCAGTGCGTCTGCGGGTTAATCCACGAACAACCTGAAGGTTGCCTTTAACGCGGGCCTTATTCCAGCGCATGATTTGGGCCGGTACTTCGTTGTACAGTCCTCGGTTAAGGCGCTTCAGAAGGGTGCTTTTCTGGAAGTTAGTGCCACCAATATTAAAAATCAGAGACACCAACGCATCGTACTGGTTCTGAGACAATGGCACCTCGACGCTACGTTTAATAGCATCCTCGCACCACAAAAGGTCGTCACGGAGTTTCTGTTCGGCTTCGTCTTTGGTAATACGCTGCCCAGAGCGGACGCCCTTGGTACTCCCGTATCCAATTGTCCACCGGCCGGCCACACATCGGTACGAGTGTACCAGCCCGTCATCCGCGACTTTATGTAGACCTTCAAATGATTTGACTAGGTTAATGCCTGTCTGAGAAGTAGACTTAGGATGCATTATTAATTCCTTTCGAGTGACCCCCCCGAAAGATTAGTAGGTGTTTGTGTATGGAGAAGCCAAACCAGAGCGTCGATTATTGGCGGGGCTAGGCGCTCCCATAGCGTAATTAGAGCCGCCCTGATAACGCATTTGTTGATCAAACGCGGCCATAAGAGAATTGATGTTAAGGCTGTCTTGCTGCATGCGCTGTCCGTTTTGGTCAAACGCAGCCATCAGCAAGTTGCCCTGTTGGTCAATAGCGCGAGAGACAGTTGTCCCATTGTCATTGACTGTACGCGATATCAATTTGCCGTTCTGATCAAACGAGTTAGAAAGTCGTGTGTACTGATTTTTAATTCGATCATCCAACTGATTAGTCTGGTCACCTAGAATAGAACGAATAGTCGTTAGTTTATCGGCAAACATCTCGCCGTTTTGGGCGGCTACCTCTGATGCTTGGTCGGCACCAGTAGCAACGTCCCGTGCAATTCTCGCATAATCTACAGTGGACTCTTGTGATCCAACCATATTACGAGTTTCGTTTATGGATTGCCCTGTTGCCTTAACATTCGCGCCAACCCCAGCAACTTGGCCTGCGATGTCGCCTTGGCCACCCATTACACCACTGAACCCGTTTGTGACTTGGGTCTGCATTTCACCAAGTTTTTTGGCCTGCATATCAGTATTTTTGGAATAAGTATCTTCAAACTCGGACAGGCCTGACTGAATTCCTGCCTGACCTTCTTTGAGTTCGCCTTGGCCCGCCATCAGGTCTGTGTAATATCGGGTCTGATCACCACCGTAGTTTTCCATAAGTGTAGTCATGTCAGCCTGCCCTGTAGCCAACAGGGTTTGCATTGCAGCACGGGCCTCTTCTGCGAGAGTAAATCCACTCTCTACATTAGCATCCACAGTGTTAAAGCGGGTTCCGATTGCCTCACCCATACCTACCAAAGTTTCGTCTACCGCGCCAAAGCCGTCTGTTACATTAGTGTTAATATCTGTAAGACTTTGGTCTGTGGTATCAAAGCGGCCGTCTAGGCTATCAAACCGCCCACCCATTTCTGTGAAACCATCGTCCACATCGTCGAAACGACCATAAACGGTGTCGAATCCCGTGTTTTGGCTAGTCTGTAGTTGAGAAATACCATTTTTTATAGGAGATAGGTCTACTTTATTATTTTGGACCGCGCCGAGAATGTCTTCTTGACCCCTAGTCAGGCCACCCACACCGGTCTCAAAGTCCCGCGACAGATCATCCTGATTGGCCAGAATTTTATTTTGGTTGTCTGAACTTGTAGTAAACGCGCGATCCGCATCACCAGCCAAAGTGTCAATAGACCCGCCAATGCTGCGCTGATTGTCTGTTATGACTCGGTACTGTTCGTCACCAAGTCCTGTCTCTACGGTAGTAGAAGATTTTTTGCTCATTACATTTTGCCTTTATGGATTTTTTCTGTGGTGTCTTTATTAACCCGAAGCCAGTGAACCTTTTGCGGACCGTATAACTTTTGGCAGTGGTCGCTCATTTGCTTCCAGACAGGGCGGAGGTGTCCAAACGGTGCAAGCATCCATATGCCCCACAACTGGTCCCCGCTCTCTCTGGAATAATCTTCGAGTGAAGGGTTAAATTCTCCACGCTTAAAGGCTTCTGCCTCTTCGTTGGTGAACCAGCACCACGTCGTCAATCCTGCGGGAGTTCTTAGGCCATTGGCCTTTTCTGTATAATACAGGACAGCGTGTCCTGTAGTAAGAGGGTTTATGTAGTCTGCACAAAACTCTGACACAGTCACTTTGTTTGAGAATTCTGTATTAGAGAAAAGATAGATACCGTCTAGGACATCTTGGGGGGATACAGCCATTAATTTATCCTGTGTTATACGCTTTATTATAGCCCATAACAAGGGTACTTATCAAGTTGCCTATTGCCCCCCCAAGGTATTACGGGGCGGCTGGCCAATCATTCTCATCAACAAGTGGCCACTCTGTATGATCAGGCATATCCCGAAGGCCCTGACGATATGTTACCCACGCTGCGGGTACTGCCTCGCCTGACTCTAAGGCCTTAATTACTACCCAATCACAGTTGGTTAGCAGGGAGTTTCGCTTCGCACGGTTTGTCACAGCATAAAGTTCTGCTTCGATCTCGGCCTGCTGTGCTTCTACCTCTGCGTCCGACATTAACTCTACTTCGCCGTCCACAAGTTTAAAGGGGTCTCCTACAACGCTTCCGTCGGGTGCTTCCATCCACGGTGCCTCAAGGGGTGTATCAGACAAGGTAGCGGTCACCGCACGATTGCCTTCAAACTGTACATATACTGCCATTTATCTATCTCCGAAAAGTGTTGCGCACAGATTATACCAACGATGCGTGTCATTGGTTGTTCGTGGGTTAGTTGCGCCAAGGGGGTTATCATAAAAATTGCCCTGAAGGGCGGTTTGGGTCATTGCCAAGTCAGGGACAAGGTCTTGGTTTGCAAATAAGGTATGCAAATTAGTAAAGAAATTACGGTCAGATTGGTGGCCCCCACTTGTGAAAGCCGTCCAGTGCTTAAAGGTATTGGTAAGAACGAGGATAACAGTCTTGCCCGCAGGAAACGTCACAGGGTAATCCACGGCCCGCAGGTAATTATCCGTGCCGTCTGTGGTGTTAGTCCAAGTCACGCTATCGACCGTGCTGTAGGTCGTGCCGTTAGGTGTACCGACTGAGAACCGCGTCCCACCATATCCATTACCCACACCATTTGAAAATACGGTGGATACATCCTCAGTAATGTCGGTTTCACCCGTATTACGCACAAACATCGCGCGAGCGCCCCAAGAGCCATACTGTTGGCTCGAATAGTTAGACACCTGAACCATACGGTTATGGCCGACCACACGACCCTTAGCGTACTCTACAATACCACCTTCGGCATTCCACCACTGGTAGCCAGTGCTATCTACTCCATCATTAATGAGATAGAAATTACCAATCGCTGCGTTGAAAAGATCGGCATCATTAATTGCGCCACCACCTGTACCGGAAATCTGTGCCGTGCCGTCCCAAGCATTACTACTCCAACTACCACTGGGGTGGTTTTGTCGTAAATTTGAGCCGTACAGCGTTGGGATGCAAGTAGGGCCTGAACCCTCGTTGTTTACTTCCAAAGGAAATAAGGACGCATCCGCTGACGGCCCAGAATTCTCTAGGGCGGTAACCCTACTATTTAACCATAAGTCTGTCATGGCTACCCCTATGCTGCTGGTTCAAAATCTGTGCCTAGGTGTGCTTTGTTCCAGATGGACGCACAGGCATTTATGGCAGCATTCGCGTCTGTAGTAGCAACAGGGGTGCCAATTTTATTCATAATTGCACCTGTTACTTCAATGTCTGGAACCAAAGAGTTGTTAGCAACTAGGGTTTGCATGTCCCCTATACCGTTCACCATAGACATGACTTCATACTGTTGACTATAAGTAGGACGCGCGCTTGAGTAATGCACCAGGATAGTCGTCTTACCTGCAGGGAATGTGACATCCTTAGCATAAACAGCAACGTCATTACTGACTTCGTGGAAAATACTTGTAAACGTTACTTGCGAGACTTGCTGATTATCAGTCTCATCTGGTACGAGAGTAAACACACCTCTGCCTGAGTGTGTTGAATAGGCGGAACCCACAAAGTCTAGGGTGATTGTGATATCGGAGTCAGACGTATTCCGCACCGGAATAAACATATGACCTTTTAGGCCGTACTGCTGTGCGCCACTTGCAGTGTACAGATCATTGATGATGTGCTGGTTTCGTCCTGTGTCTTTCACATTAAAGTAAATAAGATCATCAGGCCTATGCAGTTTTAGTCCTTGGTAGGTTTCGTTAAACGTATCTGCGTAAGTACCTAATGTACTGTTACCGTTGTGTACGCCGCCCAACAACTCTGCGATGAAAAACTTCCATCGAACGTCTGTGTTGTAACTTGTTTTTTGACTGGAATTGGGCGTACCAAGAGTACCATACCTCATTACACCCGTGAATTTACCGTAGGGGTCAGTACCATGTTTACCACCTGTTATCACAGTAGGGTCTGATTTAAGCGCTTCTAGGGCCTGTAAAACAAAAACGTCCATTATTTCTCTCCCGTAAATAGATCTTCTTGAGAGACAAATAACTCAGAATAAGCCCGCGCGGCCGTCGGCTTTCCAAGAAGAAGTGCATATCCCGCGTTATAATCTGGCACCAAGCCTTCTGTGTTTGTAAGATAGTACCACAGTTTTGATTGCGGCCCCACTGCGCCTGTATGCGCCCTAGAGTTAGAATAACTTTTTGATAGCATTAGATGGGAGAACATCACAATTACGGATGATTTGCCGGCGGGAATTGTGAAACTGCCTACTGAAACGTTTGGATTGTGGTTTCCGTTAACGTTGTTTATTATGTTGGTGATGGTAGGCGCATCAGTTAAAGTAGGGTTTGCTGATGCCGCGGTAATCATAGCCATCCCATACTGGGCATAAGTAGACACACCGGTAAAGTAGGCTTTAGAAGCAGGGATAGTTATATC
>Ga0206682_10004939_pt1 | contig 10655 bp, 10 predicted proteins | sample M240m12015metaG_FD_155444 | JGI IMG/M metagenome (GOLD analysis project Ga0206682, IMG submission 155444) | Ammonia-oxidizing marine archaeal communities from Monterey Bay, California, United States - M2 40m 12015 | ecosystem: Environmental > Aquatic > Marine > Intertidal zone | place: USA... | reverse complement strand
TGCTTTTCTAGGCTTGATGTTTAGTTTTTCACACACAATTTGATCGATAAGCTGTTTGTGAAGCATGACTGGGATTCGGTAAATTGAATCAGAATCAACAACTGAGATCACTGCTTTTTTTGACACGTTTGTAAATAAAGCTATCTTATCTTTTTCCTCTGGAGGTAATTTTTTTTCTGATCTACATAATAAGATATCTGGTTGAATCCCAATTTCTCTTAATTCCTTTACTGAATGTTGTGTAGGTTTTGTTTTTAGTTCTCCAGCTGAAGAAAGCCATGGAAGAAGGGTGAGATGAATATAGCATGTATTTTCTTTGCCTTCTTCAAACCCCATTTGTCTGATAGCCTCAAGAAAGGGGAGTGACTCTATATCCCCAACAGTGCCGCCCACCTCAACGATGACAATATCTGCATCTTTAGCACCATCACGAATATTTGATTTTATTTGATCAGTGATATGTGGAATTACTTGTACAGTTTTACCAAGGTATTCACCTCGTCGTTCTTTTTTAATCACAGCGTCATATACTTGGCCCGTAGTAAAATTATTTTTTTTAGTCATTTTTGATGATACAAATCTTTCATAATGACCAAGATCAAGATCAGTTTCTGCACCATCTTCAGTGACAAAAACTTCTCCATGCTGAAACGGACTCATTGTTCCTGGATCTACGTTTATATAGGGATCAAGCTTAATAATGGTAACTTTTAAATTACGAGATTCTAGAATGGCTCCGAGACTTGCTGCAGAGATACCCTTTCCAAGTGAAGAAACGACGCCGCCTGTGATAAAAACATATTTCGTCATTTAAGATTTTAAAAGGGTTACTGACGGATAACCATTTTACTTTAAAGATGGAAGCCTAACAATGAAATCTTTAATCTTTTACCCAACGGCTATATGAATTAAATCGATCTAAGACTTCTACCATCTGCCTATCACTCAGTAAAAGAGGCTCTCCAATCTTTTTTGCTTCAACAAACAACCTACTTAGATGCTCAACTTCTTCGGCAATATTAAATGCCTCATTTAAATCTTTGCCCACAGCAACAAGGCCATGGTTTGAAAGTAAACATGCCTTCCTATCTTGAATAGCTTTCAAAATATTATCTGATAAATCTTTTGTTCCAAACATTGCATAGGGTGCACAACGAATTGAATCTCCACCCGCTACCGCAATCATATAATGAAATGCAGGAATGTCTTGCCCTAGGACACTAAGGGTGCTTGCAAAAACAGAGTGAGTGTGAACGACTGCATTAATTTCTGGATATTTTTCTAAAATTGCCTGATGAAATTGCCATTCACTAGAAGGTTGATACTTACTCTCAGGTTGGGGAAGGTCATCTGAGAGATTCATCCTTACCATCATATCGGTTGTTAATTTAGCGCTATCAATTCCCGTTGGTGTGATTAAGAAGCCACCTCTATCTCGACAGCTGCAATTTCCCGAAGCCCCATGATTTAATCCTGCTATCAGAAGTTTATTCGTAGTATTAAGAAGGTTTTCTCTAGCGTTAATCATTATTTAATAATATCTCTAATTCTACAAGGATCAAACACACCTTTCTCACATATAAGTTTTGATACATACATCGGTGGAGTGACATCAAAGGCTGGGTTATAAGCTGGAGAGTTACCTAGATTAACCTCTATTATGTTACCTAACTTATCCTCACCTTTCATAGTCATAATCTCACTTGGGTCGCGGCACTCAATTTCAAAATTACGAGTTTCTCCAGAAAAATTAATATCTATTGTGCTTGTTGGTGCAGCCACATAAAAAGGGATACTATTTTCTTTTGCCACAACCGCCTTCAGGTAGGTACCTATCTTATTACAGACTTGTCCATCTAGTGCAATTCTATCAGCTCCAACAATTACAAAGTCGACTAAACCCTCTTTCATCAAAAGACCACCTGCATTATCAGTAATCACAGTGTGCTTTATTTTATATTGGTTTAACTCCCATGCGGTTAAGCTAAGCCCCTGATTTCTAGGTCGAGTTTCATCAACCCAGACATGAACATCAAAGCCTTCATCAAATAACTTAAAGATAGGGCTTAGTGCTGTTCCATGATCAACTGTTGCAAGCCAACCTGCATTACAGTGAGTTAGAATATTTATCGTTTTTTTATTTGAAGACTTAAATAAATTAAAGCCATGTAACCCTATTGAAATATTCTTCTCGACATCTTGATTTGCAAGGCTCATGGCAAGGTCCCAACCTAATTCAGCTCTCTCTTTTGGTGGGCATTTAATTAGTGCATCATAAACTTGATTAACAGCCCATGATAAATTCACAGCTGTTGGTCGTGCATTAACTAAATCATTCTTACATTTATCTAATGAATTGTCTGAGTTATCGCAATTCATCGAAAGTGCAAATCCATAGGCAGCTGTTACGCCAATTAAAGGGGCACCTCGAACCTGCATATTTTTGATTGCCCTTACGACCTCATCTAAGGTCTTTAGGTGAATAATTTTGAACTTGAATGGCAAGCAAGTCTGGTCTATTATTTTGACGAAGGATCGATCCTCAGAGGCCTCTATAGTCCTATAGTTTTTTGAGCCAACTAACATATCAACTTCTCCATAAAATTCCTTACCAAACAGTCCACAAAATCTGTGGATAAGATTGTGTATTAATTAACTATAAAAATGCAACCTCTGAATTTTAAAGGATTTTTTTAAATCGCTTAAATATTGAACTAAAATAAAATCGTTTAAAATCAATAACTTAACCTATCTCATTGAGATTGTTAACTTTTTTACGAAAAGTTAAAGTAACTCCTTAGGTCATGTGTATAACTTACCTAATTTTGGCAATGCATCAATAGTATTGCGCCTTAATGTATCGGCAATTACTTCTGTATCAAGCCCTCTTAACTTGCCAAATATCTGTGATATTTTTTTAAGTTGGGCAGGCTCATTTGGCAATGAATTTTCTAGCCAGGATGGATTCATATCTGGAGCATCCGTTTCTAGGACAATCGACTCCATGGGAAGGTTTTTTGCTAAAGATCTTACATGCTTAGCTCTCTCGTATGTCAACACTCCACCAAACCCTAACTTAAAGCCTAGTTTTATAAGTTGCTCTGCTTGTTGAAGGCTACCGTTGAAGGCATGGATAATTCCCCCTTTAATTGTTCTCTCTCTAATATTTTTTACAATCTGGTCAATCATACCTCTGGCATGAACAATGATGGGAAGCTCAAGATTATCCGCTATGTCTAATTGTTTCTTTAATATTTTCTCTTGAGTGCTCAATGGAATATTATCAAAAAATCTATCTAGTCCAATCTCACCGACCGCAACAGCATCATGCTCAACTAATAAAAGGGATAGTGTTTTGAAATCTTCATCTTTCACTTTATCTGCAAAGAAAGGATGGAATCCCAGCGCTAATGAGCATAAATCAAATCTCTGTGAAATCTTTATTACTTTATTCAAGTTTTCTGGGCTCACTGATGGCACCACAATTCGCTCAATATCATTATTAATACTATTTTTTATAACACTCTCAATATTTTTAAACAAAGCTGGTTGATCTAGATGACAGTGGGTATCAATTAAGGTCATTTTTTTTAGCCCTTAATGTCACCCTCAAGTCAGGGCCTATTTGCCTAATATCTTCAAAAGAAAACTGTATTTTTTGTCTAATATTCTTTATCTGGGTTAATTTAACCAGATTATTTGCATCAGATCCCAAAAGGATTGGGGCAATATAAATAACTAAATCGTCATAATAGCCTGCCTCAATTATAGATGCAGTCAGCTTTGGGCCTGCCTCTACTAACAAGTTATTTATCCCATATTCATCGAGGTGAGAAATGAAAGATGATAGATTTATTTGATTATTTCTTAGGGGAATTTTTACTAATTTTGCTTTAGTTTTAATTAAGCTATCAAAATTATTATCAGGATCATCGCCATAAACTATGAAAACATTGTCCTGTTGTAATATTGAGAGGTCGGATTTAATTGATAGATGGCTATCCAAAATAAATCTTTTGGGTTGCTTGTGCGGCTCCCTATTCCTGACATTTAAATTGGGATTATCATGATTGACTGTTCCCACACCCGTTAATATTGCGCATACATTTGCCCTCAGTTTTTGCACATCCTCTCTTGCATACTCAGAAGTTATCCACTTACTCTCGCCACTTTTAAGACTTGTATTGCCATCTATTGAGCTTGCTACTTTAATCGTGATAAATGGTTTTTTTTCTTTAATTCGTTTAAAAAAACCTTTGTTTAGATTAACCGCCTCTCCTTCAAGAATGCCTTGCTCTACTTCAATATTTTTAGATTTTAAGTATTCTATCCCCTTACCCGAAACTAGAGGATTAGGGTCCCTACAGGCTATAAAAACATGCCGTAATCCTGTTTTTACAATTAACTCTGCACAGGGTGGTGTCCTTCCATGATGATTACAAGGTTCTAATGTAACGTATAAATCGGCATCTTGAGCTAACTTTCCAGCTTCATTGATAGCCATCACCTCTGCATGATGTTCTCCTGCCTTTAAGTGATATCCTTCACCTACCACTTTATCGTTCTTGACAACAATTGCTCCTACACAAGGGTTAGGAGAGGTTTGTCCAAGGCCCTTTTCTGCTAAATTAAGTGCCATTCGCATATAGGAAATTTTTTTGTTTGGGTTTTTATCCAAGATCTTTGATTGCCGCATTAAAGTCTTCGGGATCTGAAAAACTTTTATAGACTGATGCAAACCTAATATAAGCTACTTTATCAAGCTTTTTGAGAGCTCTCATAACTTCCTCTCCAATGTCTCGAGAGTTTATTTCCCTTTCACCTAGTGACATAATTTTTGCAATAATTTCCTCAATTGCTTGATCAATGTATTCAATTGGGACTGGTCTTTTGTGTAGGGCTCTAGAAAAAGAATGAAGCAGTTTATCTCGAACAAAGTCCTCCCTCTTCCCATCTTGTTTAATTACGGCTGGCAGAGATAATTCGATGTACTCATAAGTCGTAAATCTTTTTTCACAGACAGAACAAGTGCGTCTTCGTCTAATTGATACGCCATCCCTAATTACACGAGAGTCTATAACCTGGGTATCTTCGGCCTTGCAAAAAGGACACTTCATAATAGTTTAGTTTCCGTATACAGGAAATTTCTTTGTAAGCTCACTTACCCTGGACTTTACACCTTTAATATTGTCTACGTTATCAGGGTCGTCAAGAACATCTGCAATAAAATTACCAACTAGAGCAGCTTCTTTTTCCATAAAGCCTCTGGATGTAATAGCAGGTGACCCAATACGAATACCCGAGGTAACAAAAGGGCTCTCAGGGTCATTGGGGATTGAGTTTTTATTGACGGTGATTTGTGCTTGACCTAGAACGATATCTGCTCTTTTTCCAGTCAGGTTTTTAGGAATTAAATCAATTAAAAACACATGTGATTCTGTTCTTCCAGAAACAATGCGATACCCCCTGTCCTGCAATGCTCCAACCATTGACTGTGCATTTTTAACCACCTGTTTTTGGTATTCTTTAAACTCTGGTTTAAGTGCCTCTGCAAATGCTACTGCTTTCGCTGCAATAACATGCATCAAAGGTCCGCCTTGTAAACCAGGGAAAACATATGAGTTTATTATTTTTTCATACTCTGGTTTTGCAAGAATAAATCCACCTCTCGGGCCCCTTAAAGACTTATGTGTAGTCGAAGTAACAAAATCCGCGTAAGGCATTGGATTAGGATAAGCACCACCTGCCACCAAACCTGAGTAGTGAGCGACGTCTACCATAAAGAGAGCGCCGACTTTTTTTGCGATTTGACTCATTCTTTCCCAGTCAAATTTTAGCGAATATGCTGATGCGCCTCCAATAATTAATTTAGGTTTTGATTCAATCGCGAGCCTCTCCATCTCGTCATAATCAATCTCTTCTTGTTCATTTAAACCATAAGGGACTATATTAAATAATTTGCCGGAAAGATTGGCAGGTGAGCCGTGAGTAAGATGCCCTCCATGCCCAAGATTCATACCCATTATGGTATCTCCTGGTTTGAGCATTGAGAAGTAAACTGCTTGATTAGCTTGGCTCCCCGAGTGAGGTTGAACATTTGCATACTCGGCTCCATACAACTCCTTTAATCGATCTATGGCTATCCTTTCAACTTCGTCAATATACTCACATCCACCATAAAATCTCTTGCCTATATACCCTTCTGCATATTTATTCGTAAGCTGAGAACCTTGTGCCTCCATAACAGCTGGCAGCGTATAGTTTTCCGAAGCAATCAGTTCGATATGCTCCTCTTGTCTCTTGTTTTCATTAACAATCTGCTTCCAAATTGCAGGGTCTAATTTTTCTAAACTGTCTGATCTTTTAAACATACTTTTTTTAGTTTGATTCCAATACTTTATTTTATCATGTCGGTTACCAAAATAACCAATAGTAGTAAGGCACATTAATATATCTTCTATGGAACATTCATGAGATATAATTTCTGATTATTAATTCATAAAATATTTGGAAGAAAAATGCTCTGGACAGACACACTAGAAATTGCAGAAAAACTTTTTGACACACACCCTGATACTGACCCCAAGACAATAAGGTTTACAGATCTAAGACAATGGGTACTAGATCTTAATGACTTTGATGATGACCCAAATAAATGCGGAGAGCGAATCCTGGAGGCTATACAATTGGCTTGGATTGATGAATATGAATGATGAATTACCTATCAAAAGTATCTTCAAGGCATATGATATTAGGGGTATTGTAGGCTCAGAACTCACCAACCCCATCGTAAAAAAAATTGGTCAGGCCATTGGCACAACGGCATTATCACAAAAGCAAAAAACCATTTGTGTAGGTTACGATGGAAGGTTATCAAGCCCTTCTCTCTCTGCAACGTTAATTGACGGACTCCTATCAACAGGTATCAATGTGATTGATATTGGCCTGTGCACCACGCCCATGCTTTATTTTAGCAATTTTAACCAAGAGACAGGTACCGGGGTAATGATTACAGGGAGTCATAATCCACCAGAATATAATGGTTTTAAGATAGTTATCAATAAGAAAACGCTAAGCTCCAACGATATCCAAAATCTCTACCAAATAATTTTAGATTCAAACTTTTTAACTGGTGAGGGTAATAAAAAATCATTGAGTATAAAGCGCCAGTATCTCGATGAAATATCTGACTCGATAAAATTAAAAAGACCTATGAAGGTTGCCATCGATTGTGGAAATGGAGCTGCGGGCGTTTGTGCTGAAGACTTATTCAACAGGTTAGGGATTGAAATCGAACCCTTATTTTGTGATGTAGATGGCAATTTCCCCAATCATCATCCTGACCCAAGTAACCCCAAAAATCTCTTAGACTTAAAAGATACACTTAAAAAAGGTGATAGCGAGTTAGGCCTTGCCTTTGACGGTGATGCTGACCGTTTGGGTGTGGTGACAAAGGATGGCGAGATTATTTTTCCAGATAGGCAGTTATTATTGTTCTCGGAGGCTGTTTTAAAAGAATGTCCACAATCATCAATTATCTTTGATGTGAAGTCGACTCGATATTTATTTTCTTGGATTAAAGAGAAAGGGGGCATCCCCATAATATGGAAAACCGGTCATTCTTTTATCAAACAAAAAATGAAAGAACTTAACGCCTCATTGGCAGGAGAGATGAGTGGCCATACATTCTTTAATGATAGGTGGTACGGGTTTGATGACGGGCTATATGCGGCAGCAAGGTTATTGGAAATACTCAGTGAGTTCGATGACCCATCAAAAATTTTAAAGGACCTTCCTAAGGGCTTTAGTACACCTGAGTTAAATATTAAACTCAATGAGGGCGAACAACATAAATTAATTGCTGAACTTCAAGAAACCGCTAGCTTTCCTGACGCAACAGAAATAATAAAAATTGATGGGTTAAGGGTTGAATATAGAGAGGGTTTTGGGTTGATGAGGGCTTCGAATACAACGCCTGTAATCGTCTTAAGATTTGAAGCGGATACTGAAAAAAAATTACAAGAAATTCAGGACCAATTTAAATTAATACTCTCCGAACACATATCACCAGAAAAAATTCCATTCTAAGTAGACCTTTAATCTATCACGAATCGGCTACAACTCACGTTCAGAAATAACCCATTTACCGTTGAGGGCTTAACATCCTCCCACTCAAATGGTCGGCCCTTAGAAAAAACCACCTTACCCTTGGCCATCGGCTGCTCATAAAGTGAGTAAGCTAAGATCCTCATTTTTTTTGATTGGCAATTAATTTCTACAAAGCTTTTAATTGACTGGTAATTTATTTTTTTGGTTACCTGAATATTGGTGTAGTCAGTCAGTGTCCATATCCTAACCTTCTCTGCACCTCCTCTTATATTTTCAAGGTCAATAAAATAGGCTGTGTCCATTGCTTGATTTTGGTTAAGCTTGATCCAGCCTGCATTCGCTGAGATGCAAAAAAAAGAAAGGAGGTAAAAAAGTAGTATTCTCATCACACATTATTTTATATACAAATAAAAAAAAAGCCCGAAAAATCGGGCTTTTTTAATAAACAAATAATGAATTACTTGTTCATTACGTACATGGTTACTTCAAAACCAAAACGCATTTCTGTAGCAGCTGGTTTAGTCCACATAATATTTCTCCTTAAAGAAAAGTTAAAAATTTAGACTTGATAGACATAACAGCCAATTAAATTAGCAGCTATGAAGACCAATCGGTAATTTCTGCATCTTTGACAACTTCAAGTTTTATAAAAAACTATTTGTTGCAAACATACATAGTTACTTCAAAACCAAAACGCATTTCAGTCGCTTGAGGTTGTGTCCACATAGTATTTCTCCTTTTTTATGTTAAATAATAATATTAAACATAAAGCAGATCATTGGAGATGTGGAAATTAATCTCCACAAGGTCCAACTTGAGATTTACAAAAACAATATTAAAGCTTTGGACAACTTTTAATATGATGATAGACATGAAGATAGTCTAGGTAAAATCATTAGATAAAATTTAAAGAAATACTTCAAAAAATGCTTATTATAAAAAAACGCATACTTTGAAGAGTATGCGTTTTTTAAATATCTAAATAGTAAAATTTAGCTTATAAAACTATTCGTTCTGATCAAAGTTCACCACTGATTCATCATCATTGGTTGGATTGAACCCTCCATTACCACCAATCAATAGTGCGTCAGTTGGGTGGAATGATTTTGCTTCACCATCTGCTGGCTCATCATCCAATCCAAAATCAACTTCAGATCCGTCACTTGTCTCGCCTTTGCCGCCCTGCGCGTTCGAGTTGACATCATCCGTTGGGTGAAACTCTTTAGCTGGTTGCTTTGCAGCACAGCCCGCAACAAGTGCAGCGACTGCTAATAGTGCTAATAATTTCTTCATTTTATCCTCCAAGTGTTTAGTAAAATTAAACCTAATAAAATTTCAAATTTATCCACATTCTTTACTATAAAAACAAGTTCAAAATTAAGAATTTCGTTTTTAATATTCTTACTTTGACAATTTTATAACAAACTGTCAATACGCAAAAAATTGAATTGCTATAAATTGTTTTAAAGGTAGCGCAGTTACTTATTTAAAAAAGTTGATGCAAAACTATAACCAAGTGCGCTAGATTCTTTAAAAAGCTTAATTGCCTTCGATTTTTGTTCGGGAACTATATAGCCATAATAGTAAAGAAGCCCCAATGCAAAAGTGGCTCGTGGCTGATTATTGAAAGCTGCCTTTTTTATCCACACATAAGCTTTTGGTTTACTAATACTTAGATCATTTATATAAAGTAACCATAATAAAAATTGAGTGTCAGCATCACCTGCTTTCCCAATTTTTTTTATTTCTTCTAGCTCATCAAATGTATAAGATTTAACTTTATCTTTTAATTCTTCATTCGTTGCTATAAGCGAATTCATAAATTTATTTTTTCGGTAATCGATATTCTGCTCAATCCAAAGGCTACTCTTGAGGTGTCCTTGTGCTGCAGCAATCGTAAGCCAGTCTAGAGCTATATTTTTTTTACCTTTTTCAATCAAGCTCATTGCATACTCGTATTGTGCTTTAGGTAGCCCATCTTGTGCGTCCTTCATATAGCTTTCTGCATACACGTACTGAGATGAAAAAATAACTAATAAAATCAATAACCTAAGAGTTCTTAGCATATGGGTCTTCCTTTCCTATTTACTGTTGGTTTTATTAAAAATATTGTGTTAACCTGTTTATTAATTTTATATAATTTTAGTTTTATTTAGGTCTAATAAGACTAAAATATAACTGAAGTTTAGATGAACTAGTTTGATTTATTTTAATCACATAAATGTAAGAATTAATTTATGAAAATTTTATTTAAAATTATCGTTTCAGCTTTAATTCTAGTAGGTTCTTTTAATTTAAGAGCCGATGCTAATCCAGACTTGTGGCCTAATATCCATGAAAGAATGTTCCAAGATACTGAGATTGTTGAAGCAGACTTCATAAAAATCGATGGACCAAAGCGGGCTGCAAGTGGCGCTCAAGTTCCAGTTAATATTAAGCTTTCAAAAACTGAAGGCGTTCACATAGAAAAAATCCACCTTATTATTGATGCCAATCCAACACAACATGCGGCAACTTACCACCTCACAGATAAAACTCAGAATTTA
>Ga0206682_10004928_pt1 | contig 10664 bp, 9 predicted proteins | sample M240m12015metaG_FD_155444 | JGI IMG/M metagenome (GOLD analysis project Ga0206682, IMG submission 155444) | Ammonia-oxidizing marine archaeal communities from Monterey Bay, California, United States - M2 40m 12015 | ecosystem: Environmental > Aquatic > Marine > Intertidal zone | place: USA... | reverse complement strand
TAATGCGGAAGGGTTTTTATTTAAAGCAATCGTTAGAAATACAGGTACTGAGCCATTGCCTTTTCATATTGGTTGGCATCCATACTTCAAGCTTGTCGGAAATTGGGAGTTAAATCCAGAGCCTTCCGCACGTTTGGCTAAAAATATATTCAGTCATCCTGGTGAGAAAATCCCATATGCCGGTCATCAATGGGTAGATGAAGTAGACGGAGCGTTCTTTTATAGTAATAACCCTCGTATCCGTAACGATGAGTATACTCTTGAAATAAAAACACCGGCTTCTTTAGTGCAGGTTTTTCGGCCTGCCAATGCACCTTTTATCGCTGTTGAGCCGATCACGGGATTGGGACATTCAGATTTTCCATGGCTCGAGGTGGCACCGGGACAATGGCGCGAAATTAGAAGTACCATTACCCTTGAATAACGCAAAGGCATTCATATCAAAGAGCACTTAGTTAAATATGATAAAAAGCCCTCGTCTTATCAGCAACTCCTCAGTTTAGTCATTTTTTGATGCTAATTGATCCTGTAGTTCCTCCAAACTAACACCTTTTGTTTCTGGCATCATGAAGTGTGTGAAGAGCAGCTGTAACAGCATGAATACGGCGAAGAAAACAAAAATGGTCCAACTCGGGAATGAATCTAGAACAACTTCACCGAGCATCGTTATTAAAGCAGCAAATACCCAATGTGTACCTGTGCCCCAAGCTTGGCCTGCTGCTCTTACGCTGTTCGGAAAAATTTCAGAGATAAAAACCCATATGACTGCACCTTGCCCCACAGCGTGAGAGGCAATAAAGGTGAGGATGAAGAAGAGATTGAATTCAGCTGAAGCCCCTGTTTTGAATCCATAGGCCACCATAAGCAATGAAACAATATAGCCCGCAGATCCTACGTACATGAGTGATTTGCGTCCCATACGATCAATAAGATAGAGTCCTACAAATGTGAAAAGCAGGTTGGTGCCCCCGATCGAAATGGAAGAGAGTAGGGAGTCAGAAGCTGCGAATCCCGCATTTTCTAATATGACGGGCGCATAATAAAGTATAAAATTAATCCCGCTTAATTGGTTGAAAAAAGCAAGAAGAAAAGCCAATTGTAACGGCTTCTTGAATTTGCCATTGAACACACTGTCTTTGACGGAATTGCCAGTGGTGTGGCTCTTTATTGCCGCTAATTCACTCTTAGCCGCATCAGAGTTGTTTAAAATGAGCTCCAATATCTGTAAAGCTTGCTTATCGTCACCTTTCGTAACGGCCAGCCAACGGGGAGATTCAGGAATACCAAATATTAGCGCGCAATAGAACGCGGCCGGTAGGGCTTCTACACCCAGCATCCAACGCCAGTCGTTTCCTCCTCCAAATCCGTCTAGAAGATAGTTAGAAAGGAATGCGATGAGAATTCCGAATACAATGTTGAATTGGTATAAAGCGACTAATCGCCCGCGATTTTGCGCAGAACTGATTTCGGAAATGTAAGTTGGAGCTGCCACTGTAGAGGCGCCAACACCGACACCACCCAAAAATCGAAAGAATGAAAAGAGGTAAGGATCCGGAGCTAATGCTGATCCAATAGCACTAATCAGGTACAATAAGCCAACGGCAATAAGCGTTTTCTTACGACCCCAAACTCGTGTAGGTACGCCACCACCGAGAGAACCCAGAACAGTTCCCCATAGCGCCATCGACATGATGAAAACGCCGTGAAACCAGGCTGAGGTTTGCCACAATTCCTTAATGGGGGCATTGGCACCGGAAATAACAACAGTATCAAAGCCGAATAAAAATCCAGCCAGGGCGACGGTCAGCGACCAATTCCAAGTTTTATTCATGAGCGTTGTGTTAACGCTATGCAATGTAACAAAATTTGAAGGTGAGCTACGCGCCTAGTACCCTGCAGAAAGTTGTAGCCATTCAACCCAGTTAATACCTAGTTCGCTTTGTGCTCCAGCTCGTACGAAGGTTTACATTAAGTTTTCCCGTACCTAGAAACAGCAGTTGGTAGTCATTATTTACGCAAAGATTTTAGGGTCATATCAATCAGAAATTGAACAATTTCTTGTCGCCCACCGGAAGAATCCGATAGTCGTGGAAGGTGTTCAGCGAAGAACTGTTGACTTTGTGCGGCCTCTATGATAGTCGCGAAAAGGCTGTGTGGATACGGGTAGTCTGGGTTAATTTGTAAAGCGAGTTGACTTAGGGTCTCACAGATCTGTTTGTACCCTAAAAAGTAGCCTTCTTTATTTTCCTGGTCGACATCTTTCGTAAGGTAGATCTTGGGATATTCTGCGACTACTACGCGCTGTAGGGCTCGCTCATCGACGTGAGGAATGCGTTCATCTTGTTCCATAGGAAGTACTAAAAGCTCTATAGCTCGCTTCAGTTTATCCTCCGGACTGTTTAGCAGCATGAATTCTTGTGCCATTTTCACCTCGAGCCAGCCCCAATACCAATTGATTAGATAGGTTAGTAACTGATGCTTGTTCTGAAAATAACGGTATACTCCAGATTCAGTGCTGGTAATTTCCCGAGCAACTTTCTTGAATGTCAAATTCTCGTAACCTAGCTCATCCATTAATGCTATACTCTTTGACAGTATGCGTCTTCCCAGCTCAGTTTCGTCAGGATTTTTACTGTAAAGCTTTGCACTTATGGTGATGTTTAATGCATTCATAGCGAAAGATGAATATTATTTAAGATTAATTGTTCTACACTGCAAAATAATAGTAAAACTATCGTTTTTACAAAATAAAATTTCACTGACTTCAGAAAGCCTACCTTTGCAGTGCCTCGTTGAGTTAACGACGGCCTAAAAACAAAATATGACCTTCGATTCATTGGGGCTTAAGCCTCAAATCCTATCCGCCTTAAAACAACAAGGCTATACCCAACCGACACCAATTCAAGCCCAAAGTATACCTGTCCTTTTAGATGGTTTTGACTTACTGGGTACCGCTCAGACCGGTACAGGAAAAACAGCAGCATTTACAATTCCGATTATAGAGCATTTGCTTAATGCTCCTTCAGAACGCAAACGGCGTATAAAAGCATTAGTAGTTACGCCAACGCGTGAATTGGCCTTGCAGGTCGCTGAAAATGCCAAGCGTTATTCTTCAGGAACATCTATTCGTACCGCTGTGATTTTCGGTGGTGTCGGTGCAAATCCTCAAATTGATCAACTGAAAAGAGGCATTGATATTTTAGTGGCTACACCAGGTCGGCTATTAGATTTACAAAGTCAGGGATACATTGACCTGCGTAACTTAACACATTTTGTATTGGACGAAGCCGATCAAATGTTGGATATGGGTTTCATTCATGACATTAAAAAGTTATTGCGTTTAATCCCTTCAAAACGCCAAAGTCTATTTTTCTCAGCTACCATGCCAAAGTCTATAATGGAGTTGAGTAGCCAGATCTTGAAACCAAACTATAAACAAGTTCGTATCGCTGTGGAAAAGCCCACAGCGGAGCGTGTGACCCAATGCGTTTATCATGTAAGTAAGAGTGAGAAGCCATCGCTCCTTATTCATCTATTGAAAGATTTAGAAGGAAGTGTTTTAGTCTTTGGCAGGACAAAGCACGGTTGTGATAAAATCGTGCGAATCCTTGCCAAAAAAGGTTTTAGCGCAGCCGCTATTCATGGAAATAAAAGTCAAAACGCTCGACAGAAGGCGTTGAAAGGATTCAAAGAGGGCAGTATTCGCGTTTTAGTTGCTACGGATATAGCTGCCCGCGGTATCGATATATCTGGATTGGAACATGTTGTCAACTATGAGCTTCCTAATATCTCTGAAACGTATGTTCATCGCATCGGGCGAACAGGTCGTGCAGAAGCGTCTGGTTCTTCCATCTCTTTTTGTGCTGCAGATGAGCGTGGATATCTTAAGGATATTGAAAAACTAATAAAGGCTCAGGTTCCTTTAGTAGAAGAGCATCCTTTTACTGAAGGTGCTGCTGAAGAATGGTCTGTTCCCGAGAATCGTATACCTGCAAAGCAAGGTCAGCGCTCGCAACGTAGAAGTCACGGTCCAAAAAAAGGTGGTGGGAATCCTCGTTCGGGAGCTCCTGCTCGCGGAAAGCGACCGTCAAGAAGACGCTAGTATTTTAGTAACTCGAGCACTTTTTCTTCAAAACGGCTAAGAGTGAATTTTTTGATGGGGAACCCTAAAGGCCCTATGCCTGCTTCATGGATTAATTTATTCCAAAGAAACTGATCCGCGATGTGGGGAAGGATTAGCTGAGGTCTGTCAAATCGCAATGCACTGTGGGTGGTTCCAGAGCCTCCGTGATGCACTACGGCTCGGACACGGCTAAACAGCCAATCATAAGGAATGTCCTTTACTAGAAAAATATTTTCGGGTAAAGGGCTTTCAATTTCAATACCGCCCCAACTGGAGTTGATGAATAATGGAAGATTATGCTTTTTGCTTAATGCGAGCAAGGCTTGGCCTACTTCCTTGGGTTTAGCATTGATCATTGAGCCGAATCCTACATATAGGGGATTGGGGTGTTTTTCAATGAATTGGGTAAGATCTTTTGGAGGTTCCCAGTGCTTCGTCTTATTGCGTTCGCGAAAATTTGTCACCTTAACGTGATCCGGCCAATAGATAGGCCTAGGGAAGAGTCGATTTGAGATGGCATATTCCACGGGTAATTTATTGAGTAAAAAATGTTTGACTTCCTTTCGTTTCATGGGTGCCCAACCCCATTCTACCATGATTTTGTTACCATAGCCTATAACTGCTTGGGAAATCATTGCTGAATTGGTGAGTTTATAGCTCATCTTATTCCACAACTTATTGTTGAATTGGCCCATTCCTATGGCGGGTAATTCGACAACCGGATGTAACAAACAAGGCATAGGAATAAGTAATTCCACGCTCCGTTTTATGCGCAAGGCCGCCATGACAGGGTAGGCGCATTTGATGTGGTAAATGATTTTGTCCGGTTTGAAAATAGAATCTGCATCCCGCTGATCCCGGATGAGTTGCTCTTGTATGGTTCTTGTTTCCCGTAAAAGCTTGAAAAGCGTTCTTATTCGGCTAAAACCGGAGCCTATTTGCCCTGTAATTTTTTTGACATCAGGAGAGTCGATTAAGTCGAGGTATTCGTGCGTCATTGGGAAGAAGTGAACACTCACTTCTGAGGCCAGTGAACGAAATTGTTCTGGCATGCAAAAAGCAACTTCATTTCCAGCATCTTTAAGTTCTTCACCTAACGCTAAATAAGGTTCCATATCTCCCCTAGAACCTAAGGTCATTAATAAAATCCGCTCCATAATGGGAAGTTACGCTGTAATTCCGGAAAAATTTGAGAACGGGTAATAAAGCGCGCATCCGCTTTGCATCTGCGGCTTTTTCTCCATCCGAGATTCTGAGGCAAGCCTCTTTTTTGTCTAAAGAAAAAGCCAGCGCATGCGCGCTGGCTTTATTCTTATTTTGATCACCAAGTGGAGCTGGCGGGAATCGAACCCGCGTCCAAACAAGGAAGCCTGAGGCTTTCTACATGCTTATCTTATGATTGAATTTTCGACCGATTTCTGAGCATAAGCACCCTAATCACGGCTTATCTTCTAGACTTAGGTTAGCCCGCGAAGCAAAGACTAACTGCATTCCTGAATTTTCTACACCTCGTAATCAGTCGCCTCAGGACAGGGGCTCCTGCGAGATGTTCAGCTCCTATACCTAGTATAGGATTAGCAAAATCGACATCCTGTCAGATTAAGCGGCCAAAGCGTAAGAATCTTCGCCAGTTATAAAAAATGAAGCGGTGTATTAACGAGCTGCCCCTTCAGCGCTCGACATGCTTACATCAACCTTCGGCTTGCTGTCAAAACCAGTCAGCCCCAAAAAAGATGTGGTTGGCGAAGATACGCGAATTCTATGCCAATTATGTGCACATCAACAAAGGAACTGTGCGAATACACGCTAAAATCATCACTATCTTTAAGCACATGAAAATCGGTATATTAAGAGAGGGAAAGGTCCCAATAGATAAGCGTGTTGCGCTAACTCCAGCGCATGCGGTGGAATTAAAAAAGGATTATGATTGCGAAGTTGTGGTTCAACCATCGACTATACGCGCTATAGCGGATGAGGAATATGCTTTAAATGGAATCGCTTTGCAGGAAGATTTGTCCGATTGTGATGTCCTGTTTGGTGTCAAAGAGGTGCCGATACAAGATTTGATTCCGAATAAAACGTATTTCTTTTTCTCACATACCTATAAGCAGCAGCCCTACAATGCAAAGCTATTAAGTGCCTGTGTCGATCGTAATATTCGTTTGATTGATTACGAATTACTTAAGAAAAACGGAAATCGTGTTGTTGCATTCGGCCGATTTGCGGGACTTGTTGGTGCTTACAATGGTCTTCGGGGCTGGGGTGAAAAATATGGACAATTCGTGCTTAAGCCTGCACATGAGTGTCACGACATGCAGGACATGTTCGACCAACTCAAAGGCATTGATTGGCCGGCAGATTTACGCATCCTACTCACAGGGAAAGGACGGGTAGCAAACGGTGCTGTGGAGACTTTACAGGCTGCTGGACTCCCACAAATTGCACCAGAAGAAGTTGTAAATCACGAAGGGTGTTTCTGGAGTCAGTTGGATGTCGAGCACTATTATAAGACCGGCGACGGTAGTCCTTTTGATCGTAAGGCGCTCTTCGCGGATCCAAGCGGATTTGAAAGTAATTTCATGCAGTATGCACCGTTTGCGAAACTCTACATAGCAGGGCATTACTACGATAGTCGTGCACCTTTCATATTTACACGAGAGGATGCAAAGAGGTTAGATTTTGCAATTTCATACGTAGCTGATATCAGCTGTGATATTGATGGCCCAGTAGCCTCAACACTCAGGGCTTCAACTATTGCAGAACCCTTCTATGGGTATTTGGTAGCTGAAGAGAAGGAAGTAGTGCACGATGATCCGGAAGCAATAGGAGTAATGGCCGTGGATAATCTCCCGTGTGAACTACCGCGCGATGCATCGCTTAGTTTTGGATCCGATTTAATGGAGCATGTGATTCCAGCGCTTTTTGATGGAGACAAAGAGCAAATACTTCATCGGGCAACTGAATGCGCAGACGGAGTGCTTGCGAAAGATTTTGAATACCTCCAAACGTACATAGATAGGGCGTAGTGGCTAAAAAAGCATTACATATCAACAAGGGGGTAAAAGAAGCTCCATCAGTAAATCCAAGTTTGCAAACGGGAAAGCGAACAAGTCGCACCTCGAAGGAATTGGTAAAGGAAATCATTAAAGGCAATAGAACAGCATTGGCTCAAGGTATTACGATGATTGAGAGTAATACAGCAGTGGACCAGAATCAAGCTCGTGCGCTTTTAAGTGAATTGATGCCTTACACTGGAAATAGTTTTCGCATCGGTGTGACAGGCGTCCCAGGCGTGGGTAAAAGCACTTTTCTTGAATCTTATGGAAATACACTTCTGAAGTCAGATGAAGATGCAAAAGTTGCGGTTCTTGCGGTAGATCCATCTTCAGAAATCAGTAAAGGCTCGATTTTAGGCGATAAAACGCGAATGATGGAATTAGGTAAGCATGACCGTGCTTTTATACGTCCCAGTGCCTCTGGTGGCAACCTCGGTGGTATTGCAAAAAAGACTAGGGAGGTCATGTTGCTTTGCGAAGCTGCTGGATTTAACTACATTTTCATTGAGACTGTTGGTGTAGGTCAGAGTGAAACATTGGTTTCAAAACTGGTCGACTGTTTTCTGTTTCTAGCAATGCCGGGCACGGGCGATGAATTACAAGGTTTAAAAAAGGGTATCATGGAAATGGCGGATATCATCGCTGTCAATAAAAGTGAACCGCCAAACACCCCCTCAGGAGAACGGAGTGCACTTTCAATTCGAAGTGCACTGCAGCTCTTCTCAAACAAAGAATTTGATTGGCACCCACCGGTTTTGCTTACGTCAGGACTGACTGGGTTTGGTTTTGATGAATTGGAAGTTGCACTAGACCGTTACCAAAGGCACAGTCAAGGCAAAGGGTGGTACGAGAAAAAACGTAAAGACCAACAAGCGTATTGGTTTGAGAATTCTGTTCGTGAAGGTGTTCTTGAGCTTTTACAAAAAGATGCAGATTGGCAAAAGCGATACGATAAGCTGAGCAAGGCAGTAGCACAGGGTGAGTTGAACCCTTTCCAGGCCAGTGCAGAATTGATTAAATTATTAAAGGGTAAGGTCTAAAAGTTACGAGCTGCTTCGTGTTTTAGCAAAAGAATGGCTGCCTTCGTTGGGAAGATATCTCCAGTCATCTCAAGTTCAATCAACTTCCTACTTAAATCACCTGCGGTAGCATCGGCGCCTAACTCAACAGCAGTCTTATTGATTAATGAAACGACTTGACTTTTCGCGCTCACCACATGATTCCATGAACTGTCTGAAACATAGACTTGTTGCGAGATATTATAATCAAATTCGTCTCGAACAGCACTAACGAGTGCTTTTCTGTAGCTCACTACGTCTAGATTTCCCGGCTTTACACGCAATACAAGACGATTCGGACTAATTCGTTCTAGAAGCACGATAATTCGCTCATAAGCTTGAAACCGCATAGGAAGCGCCTTTTTCTGCAAATTCTTACGCAGGTAAAATTGGCGTCGTTTTTCCTCGTTATCCACAAAGCTAGATAGCAGTAAATAGGTGAGCAACAGCATTAAAGCCGCTGGAAAAGTATACTTTAGAATTTCAATAAATGCTTCCATGAATATGTGTTGAGGCATACAAATATCGTTATTTTTGCCACCTTATTATACTTTAACCATGGAATCACTTTCAAAAAGAGCACAGGAGATGGGGCTACCCATGACCATTGAGATGGCTAAGAAGGCGCGCGAGTTAAGCGCGACAGGTAAAAATGTCATTAGTCTTTCTCTTGGTGAGCCAGATTTTGACACGCCAGGTTTTATCAAGGAAGCAGCTGTTCAGGCGATGGAAGAGAATTACACTCATTACATGCCGGTTCCGGGGTTTGCCGATGTTCGTGAAAGTATCGCGGCTAAATTCAAGCGCGACAATGGTATCGACTACACTGCGGATCAGATAGTGATAAGTACAGGCGCAAAACAAAGTCTATTAAACATTTTCTTGGCTTTAGTTAATCCTGGAGAAGAGATCATTATACCTGCACCGTACTGGGTAAGTTATATGGATCAGGCAAAGTATTGCGGCGCTGAGGTAAAAGTCCTTCCGACTACAATGGAAGGCGGGTTTAAAATTACGGCAGACCAGTTAGAGTCGGCCATTACACCTAAATCTAAAGTGCTTATTTTCTCTTCGCCCAACAATCCTTGTGGCGCGATATATAGTAAAGAAGATTTGAAAGCGATTGCTGCCGTAGTTGCAAAGTATCCTAATCTGTACATAATCTCAGACGAGATTTATGAACTATTAAACTACGGTGAGGTAGATCATGTTTCTATAGCAAGTTTTCCTGAGGTATATAACCAAACCATTACCGTTAACGGGTTGTCAAAAGGATTTGCTATGACCGGTTGGCGCTTGGGTTATATTGGCGCACCTCAGTGGATTGCCAAAGCATGTACAAAGTTCCAGTCGAATTTCACCTCTGGAACCAATTCAATTGCACAGCGTGCATGTAAGACTGCGGTTGAGGCTGACCCTTCCTCTGTCGATTATATGATCAAAAAATTTGCGAGTCGACGTGAGAAAATGGTGGACTGGATAAAAGAAGTACCGGGTTTTGAATTACAAACGCCGCCAGGTGCATTTTACGTTTTTCCGAGGATCACTTCGTTGTTAGGAAAGAAGTTTAACGGGCGCGAATTAAAGAATTCTTTAGACGTAAGTATGTATCTTTTGGAAGAGGGCTTAGTTAGCACTGTTCCTGGAGACGCATTTGGGTTACCCGGTTATATCAGGTTTTCTTATGCGGCATCAGAAATAGAGTTGGAAGAAGCAGTAAAGCGTGTAAAAGTCGCTGTATCTAATTTAGAGGACTAGGTCCATTTACTTTGAAAATAGAAGTTTCGAACGGCGAGATATTAGATAAGGTTTCCATTTTAGAGATAAAATTGGATCGTATTACTGATGTTCAAAAACTAAGTAATATTCAGAATGAATGGGATGCCTTGCAAAACGCAGTGAAAATCATCACAGGATTAGCGAACCGTAAAGACGAATTTTACGAAGCCGTAAAGGCACTGAGAGCCACCAATGAGGCGCTTTGGGATGTTGAAGACGCCTTACGTTTAAAAGAAAAGGAAAGGGATTTCGGAGATGCCTTTATAACATTGGCTCGAGAAGTGTACGTTTTAAATGATCAACGTGCTGCCCTAAAGAGCTCAATCAATAACCTAACAGGCTCTAATCTTCGAGAAGAAAAATCATACGAAGGCTATTGAGGTAAAAGTCATTTAAAGTAATAGTCCTAACTTCGAGTTAAGAGAAAAAAAGAATTTGAGCCTAGAATCGAGACTTAATGCGCTAAGAGAGCGTATAAATATTAAGCTGTACGATAGCCGTGAGCTTGTGTTGCGTACACTTTCGCGTGGAAGTGTTTTGGTCGCTCTTACGACGCTAATAGCACTTGTTTTTTATCATGGTTTCGAATTAGAAGCCCATCAAAATACGGTAGTCGGTTATGTAGTGCGCGGTTCGATTGGGTACTAT